>Ga0129307_1001442_pt1 | contig 25170 bp, 21 predicted proteins | sample P1105metagenome_FD_94437 | JGI IMG/M metagenome (GOLD analysis project Ga0129307, IMG submission 94437) | Capybara group fecal microbial communities from Wisconsin, USA - P1105 metagenome | ecosystem: Host-associated > Mammals > Digestive system > Large intestine > Fecal | place: USA: Wisconsin...
AGACGGCACTCGGATGCACGCCGTCGAGATAGGCGGTCGCCGCAATGTAGCGTTCGCAGCGGTTGCCGTAGTTGTCACCCCAGTAACCCTTGCCGTTCTTGCCTTTCTCATGCTTGTTGATGTCCCTGCTCGGCACATAGTCAATTGTCGTGATGGCGGCACCATCAACGCCACGGAACACCGTCAAATATTCCTTGCCCTTGAGGATAAGGCCGTTACCATCGCGGTAGTCGGCAGACGCATTACCTATAGCCTTGCCCGTACCGTCAATCGTACCGTCGGCGGTCTTCACGATCATTTCGGCCTTGCCGTCGCCATCGTAGTCAAAGACCTGGAACTGCGTGTAGTGCGCACCCGCGCGGATGTTCTTGCCGAGGTCGATACGCCACAGGCGCGTGCCGTCGAGTTTGTACGCATCGATAAACACCGTACCCGTATAACCCGTCTGCGAGTTATCGTGGGCATTGCTCGGGTCCCATTTCAAAATGAGTTCATATTCGCCGTCGCCATCGAGGTCGGCAGCGCTCATGTCGTTTGGGGTGTAAGTGCACTTTTCGCCGTTGGGCATCGTTTGCGCAGCAGGCACTTCGAGTTTAAGAGTCTTGTACGGGAAGGAATTTCCGCTATTTGAAACGGTCTTGTCCAAAACGAGCGAAACGGGAGATTTCGCCTGCTCCTTTCCATCAACCACAGCAGCGACTTCATACTTGGACGTCGTTTTTCCGCTCTTGTCCAAGTAGTTCGTGCCAGCGTTTTTCGTAATAGAGGCAATCTTTGAGCCATCGCGGTAAAGATTAAACTCCGTAGCCGGGTCATCCGTACCGAGCAGGCGCCAACTTACCAGCACTCCGCTGCCCACATTGGATACGACAAGACCGCGCGTCAAGTTTTCCATTTGACGAGGCGTGGCAAGAGAAGGGACGACCAAACCAACTGCAAGCAAGGAACTTGCAAAAATCGTCCTAAAACACAATTGTGATCCCATAAAACAACACTCCTACATTTTTGGCTATTGTTCTTGCTTAATATAATCTATTTTTTAATAAAAAGTCCACATTGTAACATATATTTATATATTTTCACAACACGTCCACAAAAATTTCTATTTAATTGTCAACATTTTATTGTCATTTTTTTGAAAAATTTGGTAAAAAGAGCGATAGTTCAGTATGATTTAAATCACACAAGTCGTTCCTTTAACTATATTTGCGCCAAGTATGCCGCACTGGTGGAAAAATTTTTCATGGGAATGGTTGTTCGACAACATCGCAGCCCGTTCCCCGACGTTTGTAAAAATCATGGTCGTTACCGGAAAGTCGTTCTTTTACTATCATGGAACGACTCGTGCGGCCGCATTGACCTACACGACACTTGTAGCCGTTGTCCCGCTCCTCATCATGCTCACCTCGATTTCTTTGGCGGTCGGATTCGGAACCTTCATTTCGGACTACCTCCCCATCGTGCTCGACATGCTCAATTTGGACTGGCCCACAGAGCAAATCATGGATATCGTTGAAAATGCGGAACACATTCCCATAGGAAAGCTCGGAGTTATCGGTGCAGCAGGCCTATTTGTCACGTTCATCCTCTCGTTCGGGAGCCTGGAAACAAACTTCAACGTAGTCTGGGAAAACAAGACATCCAGAACTCTAATCCGCCAAATCAAGGTCTATACGCCGTTTCTTCTCATCGGGGCTGCCTTCGTCGGCATGTTTGCGGGCTTCATGAATCACGTCCAGAAGGTGATGTCCGCCATCATCGTCGATGGATTCCATTTTTCGCCAGAAATCATCAAGACTTTGATTTCCGCGTTCTGGTACTCCACGTTCCACAGCACGCTTCTCCTTGTCATTTTCCTGATGCTTTACGCATTGCCCGCACGACCGAATGGCCATAAGCCCTATACTCGCAAAAAACTCTTTTTGGCATCGATGCTTTCCACGCTGATTTCTTGGCTTGCCATCATCATTTACGTCAAAATTTTAATGCTCATCCAGACGACAATGGTCACGCGTATGTCCATTTTTTATGGATCGTTGGCTTTCATTCCACTCATTCTCTTCCTGTTCTTTGGCGTCTGGTCTATCATCCTGTGTGCCAACAGCCTAGTCTGGACGATTTGCCACTGGCCGGCAGTCAGCACAAAGAACTGGCGATGGGAAGCAAAAACGGACGAACTATGAAAAAGACAAAAATATGGACTGCGATTCTTGCGGCACTGACCCTTACCGTAAGCGCGAACGCAAAGCTCCAGGGTTCCGATGACTACCAGCCGAAAGAGGAATCGTCCTCCGAATGGAGCGCGCTCCTTAGCGTAGGCGGCGGCAACTCGCTGATTGCCCGCGACGGTACCATATTCATGAACCTCCGCGTCGGCGTCGTGCTGAACCCGTACATCAGTCTGGGTGCGTACTTTTCGACCATCCTCAGCGACGTGAAGAACCCGAAAGTTCGTCATCCTCAAATGCTCGACTACCATTCGTACGGCATTTTCGCTGAACCGGTCGTTTTCCGCAACGGCATGTTCTCGATTTCGCTGCCGGTTAGCATCGGTGGCGGCAGCGTGAACTTCATGAACAAGGGCGACGAAGACGGCTTCAAGTCCGATGACGCATTCTTCACCTCCGATTTTTCGGCACAGTTCAACTTCCGCGTGACGAAACTTCTTGAAGTTTCGATTGGCGGCGGTTACAGGCTGTTCGCAGGCATCGAAGAAAACAACCTGAAGAACAAGGATTTCCGCACACCGTTCGGCGAACTGAGATTCACGTTTAAGGAATTTTAGAGATTAGACGTCATCCTCGACCGTAACGGATTTTCGCAAAAGAATTGCCCGGCAGTGAATGAACTGCGCGGGCAGTTTTTGTTATTTATCAATTCTAATTTAAACTAGTCCTTTAAACAGCGAACTGAAGCCCCGCTAGACTTGGAGTTGACCTTCAGGATTGCATTGTTGTTATAGTTGCACAAGCTCACAGCAAACGCATCGACGCCATTGTACTCTGTAGAACTCCAGAAGGTAGCTTCGTCGCCAACTTCGTAATACTCCCCAAGTTTGCGCATGCCGCCAGCGGGCAACGCCGAGAACGAGAAAGCATCCGTGCCGTTGCCATCGCTATCCCATCCTGACGAGGATTTAAGAACATAACCCGCATTTGAGTAGACCACATTAATAGGGATAAACTTATCAGGCGTAGAATCATCAACGAAAGAGAGCAAGGCTTCCCATTCCTCATTATTTGGCAAATGCCAGCCTTTGGGGCAGACACCTTGAATATTACCCGACGGCAAGGAACAGTTGTGAAGATAGCCGCAAGCAAATTCCGATTGGCCCACCGCAGCAGCCCATGTGTAATATCGACCATATTTAACACAGTTACTTGCTGTATCGTTATAGCAATAGCTATCTGCCGTTTCGTAATTCAGATTCTGAGCAATCCACGTCTGCGAACCGATTTGGACCGTCTTGTAAGTTTGACCATCACGAGCGTCCGTCATGATTCCTGTAGTCACTTCGGCAGGCTCAGTGACCCTGTCCGATGATGACGAAATCGTTTTTTGACTGCTACTGGATTTTGACGAACTATCACCATCATCCGAATTATTCGCCGAGGTTGACGAATCATTTTCGCAAGCAACAAAAAATAGAGAAAACAAAAAAAGGAACAAAGTATTTTTCATAACTGTAAATATAACACTCTTGTGACGATCTTTCGAACCATCTTTTTTTGTAAAAAAGTTTTTCCATTATTCTTGCTAACGGTTGATTGCAAAATTTAGGCTATTTTCGTTTTTCGTGATTATCGTTTGTAGATTTAACATCAACCTATAAAACAGCAAAAAGTCCAGAAAACCATGGACCATTGACATCAGATTTTTCAAAACTTATTTTTAGAGGCAAAAGGCACACAAATGGCATACAAGGCGTTACAAATAGCTCAATTGCTTTTATCAAAAGCAGCAGAAGGAAATCAGGAATTGATGTCCAATCTTAAGCTGCAGAAAATGCTTTATTACGAGCAGGGTTTCCACTTGGCAGCATTTGACACGCCCTTATTTGATGAAAATATCGAAGCATGGATGTTTGGCCCCGTAGTTCCCGAAGTCTATGAAAAATATGCAAAATATGATGCGAAAGGAATTGAACCGCCTCCCCAAATAGACATCAAACTTAACGAAGAAGAAACAACTTTGTTCAACAACGTCTTTGATGTTTACAATCAGTATTCAGCCGTAAAATTAGTGAAAATGACACACAGCGAGCCGCCATGGAACTCAGTTCCTCCTGGCAAAGGAAATATTATCAGTCAAGAATCAATGAAGAAATTCTTTTTAACAAGGCTCGCCTAAATCATAAACAATGACGCATAAATTTAAAATCATTCCACCAATACAAGGAGTCGCTGCAGTTTCTAGAACAGCCGTATCTAGCAACGATGTTCTTTTTTCATTCAAATATTTGGTTGAAGAATCATACAACAGGTGCTGCAACTCAAAATTTTTTACTGATTTATTAGGGCGATTCAAAAAATATTCGACATTAGGTTGGCAAGGAATCCGCGCTTCTGGGCGACATCAGCAATCATTGAAAGCTAGTGGGCTTCTGCGGAGTCCCTCGCTGTTAGTCCTTTAGGCAACGAACGGAATAACCGAGGCTCTTGTAGCTGCTGTTCAGGTACACGGAGCCGAGTGAGTAGCTCATATACATGAGGTACGCGTAACGGTTATCAACCTCTATCACTGTAGCACTCCAGAAGTACGCAGTGTAGCTAACATCGCCGTAAGACCCATCGTAGCCACTGCCGCCGGCAGGCAACGCCGAGAACGAATAATCATCCGTGCCGTTGCGGCTACTATTCCAGCCACTTGTCGATTTGAGCGTCTTGTCCGCCGTAAATTGTCCGCCGACCGCAGCAAACAAAGATTCGAATTCATCCTTTGTCGGGAGATGCCAACCCTCGGGGCAAACACCACGCACCGGATACATAGGCATGCATGTTTTATAGAATCCGCAACCTTTGCCGTTTGTGCTCCACGTGCCTGAGCTGTCCATCGCGGCGGCCCAGGTGTAAAGGCGACCGTACTTGATGCAGTTAACGAGGGCATCGTCATAGCACCAACTAATGGAATCGGAGGTGTAGCCGTTATAGTTATAGGGAACACCAGTGTAAGCATAGTTGAGGTTCTCCGCCATCCACGTCTGGGAACCAATGGTAACTGTCTTGTAGATTTGGCCATCGCGGGAATCTGTTATGTACCCGACAACCACTGTTGAAGGATTAACCACATTTTGAGCAACACTGCTACTGGACTTCTGCGTGATCCTAGAAGAAGATACTTGAGCATGAGCATCATTCCACTCACCGTAGCGGTCTTCGATTTGCGACACGTAATCGGTGCAGGCAATGATTAAGACGAGAGACGAAAGACTAAAGACGAGAGAGATTCCCCGTCGGAGCGGGGAATAACGATTTCGTAACCACCAACCACGGTTTACTAACCACTTCAACATACATCCTTCCTAAAATGCAAAGCTCACGCCGATACATACGGCTCCGGCTATTGCAATACCGATTCCAATGCCACGAAGAGTCTGACCCGATTCTGCATCATCCTTAGCTCCTTTGTATTCATATTCATTTGCAAATTTTTTCCTTTCAGCAGCTTCTTTTGCATCGCTGTTCCCCATAATGGCAAACACCACGCCGTACGTAGTCACCAGTATTCCGAAAACGAGTAAAACCTTACCTGCAATTCCAGATTTATTCTCAGGCTCGTCGTTCACGTTCGCAGGGATGTTTTCGCCTACTTTCGCTTTATCATCATGAGGTTCGTCAAGGGAGATTCCCGCCTTCGCGGGAATGACATGCTGTTGTTCACTGGAGATATGCGATTGTTCGCTAGGAATGACAGGAGAAGCAGACGGGTCCTCAATCGAGGTCAAGGATGACGATGCGTTTTGAATCGAGGATGACGAATCCAAAACGCTTGACGGATTCGCCGTCGCAGGAGTATTCTGCTCCTTTATTTCACGGAAAAAATCGGTAGATTTACTTTCAATCAGAAGCAGCAGTTCTTCTACGTTGGCTCCGCGTCCGTTGAAGCTAGCTATCAACTTATTTCCCGCCGTTTCATAAAGTTCCGCGGAAAGAGTCAACGAAACGCCGAAACGCCCAACACGCGCCTGGCAAATGTAGTCAGCGGCAATATTCTTGCCCGTTTCCACAAGACAGTTTCCCTCGCAATCTTCAATGGCCTTGCCCGGAGGCAACATCTGCTGGATGTTCTCGCGGGTCATGATCGTGAAGCCTTGCTTTGCCGGGAGTTCCTTTATCGCCTGCTCACGCAACACATTCGTCAAATACTGACGGTCCAAAAGTGACACGCTATCCTTCGCATCGCCATCAGCCATCGTCTCCAACACGGCAACATACGCAGCCAATGAGTCCGTCGATAAAAACAGAAGTAGCAGGGAAAACAGCAGTTTTTTCATAAAAAGGAATATAGCTTTCCCCAAAATATTCATTTGAATGATTATGGCAAAAGAATGCATATTTTAGCGACAAAAGTTCATTTTATAAAATTATCTTTTACTCGATGCTTAATTTTATTTCTCTTCGCGGGTGCAGACTGCACAACTTGAAAAATGTGGACGCCCAGTTTCCGCTGGGTAAAATTACAGTTGTATGCGGTCCGTCCGGTTGCGGCAAGTCAACGCTTGTGATGGACACTCTCCACGGAGAATCGAAGCGGCGTTATCTCGAAACGCTTTCGCCTTTTGCGGCAGATTTGCTCGGAGGCAAGCGAAGCATTCCACTCGACAGCGCCGAAGGACTCCCGGCGAGTTTGGCGATTGCGGCCACGCGCGGAGAAGCCCCGGCAAAAGCAACGGCACTTTCGATTGCTGAATGCGATAATGCATTACGTACATTGTTCGCCGCATTCGCAAAGCCCGCCTGCCCGATTTGCGGAGCTCCGATGGTGAGCCAGAGCCGCGAAGAGATTATTCGCGAAATCGCGGGAATGCCCGTTGGGACAAAGCTACAGTTTTTAGCGAGAATCGATTTGAGCGGAAGTCACACGACGTTGGATAAGCTATCTGCCGTTTTTTTGGCACAAGGTTACACACGCGCCATTGCCGACGGCACGATGTATTCGCTGGCAGACTTGCTCCCTGGCGAAAGAGTCTTGACACCCAAAGAATTCTACATCATCGTCGATAGAATTATCGTCCGCGAAAACACACGCACGCGAATTGCCGAAGCGGTTGACGGCACATTAAAGCTTACGCATTCCGCGATTACGCTTGACATTGCGGGCAAACGCAAATTTTACAGCACAAAGCCGTGCTGCCCGAACGCAGGCGACAAGCAGCATGAATCGCAAATGTCCAACGAAGCCGTCGCAGCGCTAGATGCTCGTTCGTTCTCGCCATACAGCCGCACAAGCGTCTGCGAGTACTGCGAAGGAACCGGTTTTATTCAAGGAAACGCAGCGGATAGCGACGAAGACGAAAACACGAATTGTCCGCATTGCAACGGATTCCGCCTTAAAAAAACGTACTTGAACGCAACCATTGACGAAATCAGTTACAAGCAAATACTCACTACGGATTTTGCGGAACAGCCCGCGCTTCTGCACAAAATTTTCGACGATAAAATCGGTCAAAATTTAAAAGCGACATTCAATTCGCTCCTCGACCGCATCGAAGCCATCAACGATTTGGGCATCGGCTACCTGACTCCAGGACGCGCGGGGCAAACGCTTTCGGGCGGCGAATTGCAAAGGCTAAAACTCGCAAGCCTCAGCACGGGGCACTTGAACGGACTATTGATTGCACTTGACGAGCCCGCCAGCGGCTTACACACAAGCGATGTCGCCGCACTTTGGAAAGTCCTTGAAAAAATTCGCAAACGCGGAAACACCCTCGTGCTCATCGAACACAACCCGCAAATCATCAAACGCGCCGACTACATCATTGAAATGGGCCCGGGCGCAGGCGAAAAAGGCGGCGAGATTCTGTTCCAAGGCAACCGCAATGAGGTACTTGAGAACCCTGGTTCGCCCACAGGGAAATGGATTAGGGAACTAAGTGTTAGAAATAATGGATCCCCTACGCTTCGCTCCGAGGATGACAAAGTCAAAGAAAGTGCAGCAATTCTCATTGAAAACTTTGCGAAGTTCGACATGGCTCCGGTGAACGCGGCTTTCCCTATCAAAAAATTTAGCGTGATTACAGGCCAAAGCGGCAGCGGAAAATCGACACTCCTTTTTGAAAACATCGCCAAACGTGCCAAGGCCGAAGAGTTCAAAAAACTCGGCATCGACGCACTTTCCATCCTCACGACCGGAGATTTCCACGGGAGCAAGCGCAGCACCGTCATGAGCGCTATCGGTCTCACGTCGCTATTGCGCGACCTGTTTGCGAAACTCCCCGAAAGCAAAGTGCGCGGCTACACCGCATCCAAATTTACAACGCACGCCCCCGGCGGCCGCTGCGAAAACTGCAAAGGCGAAGGCGTCATTTACGATCCGCTCGGCTACGAAGAATCCGAATGCCCCGTTTGCCTCGGCAAGCGTTTCCGCGACGAAGTTTTGGAAGTCCGCTTCAAGTCGCTTTCCATCGCAGACATCTTGGACATGGAAATCGGCAGTGCATACAAACTGTTCACGAACATGAAGCCGTTCGCCGAAAAGCTAAAACCGCTCGTAGACACAGGCCTCGACTACTTGAAACTCGGACAGACGACAGCACACCTCTCCGGTGGCGAACGCGCTAGACTCAGACTTTCCATTACGCTTGCGCGCGCCAAGACCCCGAACACATTGTTCCTCTTTGACGAACCCGCACGCGGTCTCCACCAAAAAGACATCCAGCAGTTGCTCGGGCTCATTCATGGGCTCTGCAACGCGGGCCACACCGTCATTGCCATCGAACATGCACAAGACTTTGTCGACGCAGCGGATTACGTTGTGGAACTGAAACGAAAATAGTTGGTAGAACTTAGAGCTTGGAGCTTATTATCATGAATCATAAAAAGAATTTTTTCCGAGATGTCGCAACTTTTGTCGCAATTTTCGCACTTGCCGGGATAAGTATCGCACAAGCAGCACCGCTGTTTATCGGATACTACCCCGACTGGGGAAAATGGCACAAGCCCGCCTACACTGTAGATAAAGTTCCGTACAACAAATTGACGCACGTGCTGTGGAGTTTCATCACGCCAAACACCGACGGAACTCTCCGTGGCGACGCCGCAGACGATCCAAGCGCACTCGATTCCATGGTGACTCTCGCCCACGCCGCAGGAACAAAAGTCATCGTCTCGCTTGGCGGTGGCGGACAAAGCGAAAACTTCGCACCAGTCGCCAAAGACAACACCCTCCGCCAAAAGTTTGTTGCAAGCCTAGTAAAATACGTTGCGGACCACAATCTCGACGGCCTCGACATGGACTGGGAATGGGAATACAATCCTGTGCCCGAAGCGGACACAATCGCTTACAGCAAATTGCTTACGGAGCTCCGCGAAGCTCTCCCCAAAGACAAAAGCCTTTCAGCAGCACTCCCCTGCTCACCCTATTACGGGAAATGGTTCACCGCCGAAGTCCTCGTCAAGAATCTAGACTGGTTCGGGTTCATGACATACGACATCACCGGCGACTGGGACGAAAAAGCCATGTTCGATTCGCCACTCTACCCGCACGAAGGATACACCACATGGTCGTGGGAAGAAACTCGCGACTACTGGAAAAAACGTGGTGTGCCTACCGAAAAAATGGTGTTTGGTATTCCCTCGTTCGGCTTTGAATTCCAGGGAGCGACAGGCCCTGGCACGAACTTCACCAAGGGTTCCGCCAAGCAAGTACCGTACAAGGACATAGCAACGAACGCAGAATGGGAATTCCACTTCGACAGCGTATCCGTGGAGCCCTACGGCGTATCTTCAACTGGATACGTCACCTTCGAAGACCCGCATTCATCCGCCGTCAAATCGCGTTGGGTCAAAGAGAACGGTTACGCAGGCATCATGGTCTGGGAAGTTTCGCACGACTACATCGAAGGCGTTGGCAACCCGATTCTCGACAGTATCGCGGTTGTGTTACGCGAAGGAACGACGAGCATCGGCGACATTCACAAGAAGCGTGCATCATCTCGGCACGACGCATCGCGAATGCAGAACGCACAAACTAAGCGCGTAGATGCGCTCGGTAAAAGCGTACAAAATACAGACCGTGAAATTCGTCGGAAAAATCGGTTTGAATTCAGGGTGGAACCGTAGCCATCATAGGAATTTATCTAGAAGAATTCCTTGAACGCGTCCTTGTTGGCGTAATAATCATTGCCGCGCTTGTCAAACAGCGCTGGGCCCCAGGCGCCGCCGATGGTCGGTTCCCAGAAGAATGTTCCAACCCAACGGTTCATGCCGCGAACCATCTCACGCGTTTTTTGGCGGGACTTGTCGAAGTTGTAATGGTTATCTTTATCGCCGCCATTGTATTCTGCAACGATAAATTCGAGTTTTGAATACTTTGTCGTCACCGTATTGAACAAATTCATCCAATTGTCAGGACCACCGTCACCGTAAGCGGTGTAAGCAGAAAAGCCCATCACGTCTGCCGGAATTTTATAATCGTCAAACACGACACCCATCCACCAGGTGACTGTATTCGCTTGGCGGATGCGTTCGATGTGGAGCACCGTTTTCGTTGTCGGCGAAACTTCCTTGACGGCCTTGATTCCGGCATTGAAATACTTGGCTGCATTCGCCTTGCCCGCAGCGGTTCCCATATCGCCATTGACAGAAGTCGCGGCCTTATCGACACCGTTTCCCCAGCAATCTGTCTTACTGTTCGGCTTGTGAATCAAGATTCCAGGAGTCGTTTCGTTGCCAATCTGCACCATGTCGGGCGTCGCGCCAGCATCCTTAAGCGCATTCATTAAATCTTTAGTGTAAGCATAAACGGAATCCGCCATTGCATTGGCGTTGTTCACGCCGCGCCAGCGTTCCGGGATAATCTGCTTGCCAGGATCTGCCCAAACGTCGCTGTAATGGATGTCAACCAAGAGCCCCATGCCAGCGGCTTTGACTTTTTTTGCATAAGCGACAACGTGGTCTTTATCGCCATACGCTTCAGCATCGTGTCCGCAGCCATTCGCTGCATAGCCGTACTTTGCCTTGGGCGATACAAACGTGCGCAAACGAATAGAATTGAATCCATGATTTTTTAAAATGGTAAAGATATCGCTTTCCTTGCCATCAACATCAAAGAATTTTGCATTTCTTCGTTCGTATTCCTGGACTTCAGAGATATCGGCGCCGTTGAAGAAATCAATTTTTATAGGCTGCGCTGATGATGAACTGGGAGTTTCAGAAGAGGAGCTTACCGATGCCGAAGATTTTACTGAAGAAGAGGATTGAACCGCATTAGAAGACGATGAAGAATTCTGCAACGATTCAGACGAAGTCGGTTTTTCCGCAGACGACATTGCAACGGATGAAGAGGATTCTGTTCCCGCCGACAAAGAAGTCTCCGAAGACGAAAATCCGCCAACATCCTGACTAGAGGACGAAAGCCCGACTAAGGATGAAGACGATTCAGAATCCGCAAACGAACTTGACAAATCTTGGGAAGACGATTCCGGCATGTTCGAAGACGATTCTTGCGCAGAAGAACTTAAAGCATATACAGGCGACAAAGTCGTATCATCGCCGCAAGATTGTACAAGTAGCACCAAGGAAGCGCAAGACGCACACACTGTAAGATTTTTCAAAAATTTCATACCAACCCAATCCCTTCTAGAAGGAGATTCCTGCCCGGTGGCAGGAATGACATTTTCACGCAATACATTCACAAGAATGACACCATAAAAATACATCTTTATTGTCAATCCTCAAAATTTTAAATTGTAAAATTCTCGCATAAAAATTAAATTTCAAGCATGTTCAACGCGGATTTACTCACATCGGCTAAAGTTCAAGGTTTTATCGAGCTTGCAACCCAGAAAAAAATGGACGCTTTGCAAGTTTCGACGCAGCTTGCCAAGAATTTCAGCAACGATGAACGCGCCACAATCATGGACTACATGGCGCTCGTGCCAAAATTCCGCGAAAAGTTCTTTTTGAAGGATTCCGAATCCAACAAAAAAGAGAAATCAAGCGAAAAGTTTCTCCTTTGCGACAAGCTTGCCCTAGAACAAAGTACCGCCCAGGACATCGGGCGATGGAAATCGATGCTGTGGGAACAAGCCCGCCAAGCAAACAAGGACAACAGCGAAAACACCAGAAATGCCGCCCCCGTCGTTCACGACCTATGTTGCGGCATGGGAGGCGATTCATTTTACTTGCCCAAGGAATTTACCGCCATCGGTGTAGATCTCGACGAGAACCGCCTAGCGATGTACCGCTACAATAGCCGAGTAATGCGAGAGTTCGGCGATTCTCCCGCTGACGGAAATGCAAAAAACACGGAAAACACAATTCTCGCCGATGTCCGCGAGGTCGCCAAGCAAAACGATTCAGAGGGAGCGCCCCTCGCTCTGCGCAAAGCCGATTACTTTACGATTGACCCGGCACGCCGCGCCATCGAAGGCGAAAACCAGCGCGACCTCCGCAATCTCACGCCCACGTTCGAAGAAGTTATCGAAATTTCGAAGCACTATAAAGGCGGCATGGCCAAAATCCCGCCCGGATACCCCATCAGCGAAATCCCTCGCGGAACAGAAATTATCTACATCGGTTCACGCACGGACTGCCGCGAATGCTTGGTGCTATTCGGCAAACTCGCTCAAAATCCCGACCACGTGCGCGCCGTGATGGTCGACAAAACAGGAAACAAAATCGCCAACTGGACATTCGCCCGCGACGAAAAACGCGAAGCCCGCAACGAGAGCGAACAATCGCAATACGACCACAATTACGAACTCGAAGGCCGCGACCGCGTTTACCGCACATCGAGCAGCGAATCCGATTTGCCGCTCGGAGGCATTTCAAAGTTCATCGCGGAACCCGCACCGGTGCTACTCCGCAGCCACCTCTTTGGAGTTGTCGCTCTCGCACACGACGCAACGGCACACTTGATTTCACCGGGTATCGCTTACGTGACTAGCGAAAAACCGCTCCCCACGCCCGCCTTTGCAAGCTACGAGATTCTCGAATCGTCCGAAATTTCGACCGGAGCAGTCCGCGCCATGCTCAAAGCGCACGACATCGGAAAACTCACACTCAAGCTGCGAGGCGTCAAAGTCGATCCCGACCAAGAAATCAAACGCCTCAAGCCCAAAGGCAAGAACACGGCAACGCTTTTCTACACACGCCTCAACGGCGAGAAAATCGCGATACTCGCAAATTCAGTAAAAACCTATAACCAAGCACCAATAACCTAATTATGCCCGTCAAACTAGAACAATCTTGGCTGAACCTGCTCGCCGACCAGTTCGAGCAACCGTATTTTAAGCAAATCAAAGCAAAGCTTTTGCAGGAACATGCAGAGCACCATGTGGTGTATCCTCCCGGACCGCAGATTTTTGCCGCCCTCGACTATTGCCCCGTCGATAAAGTCAAGGCTGTCATCATCGGACAAGACCCGTACCACAATCCGGGACAAGCTCACGGGCTTTGCTTCTCGGTGCCGTTTGGAATCGAGCCGCCGCCATCCCTCGTGAACATTTTCCAGGAACTCCACGACGACCTCGGCATCACGCCGCCGCCACACGGAAACTTGGAAGGCTGGGCACATCAGGGCATTTTGCTTTTAAACGCATCGCTTACCGTGCGTGCCCACATGGCAGCAAGCCACGCCGGCATTGGCTGGCAACAGTTTACGGACACGATTATCCAGCGACTTTCACAAGTCCGCGAGAACCTCGTCTTTTTGCTCTGGGGCAGCTTCGCCATCAAAAAACAAGTGCTCGTAGCACCCAACCGCGGACATCTCATCCTCACCGCCCCGCACCCGAGCCCGCTCTCGGCATACCGCGGATTCTTCGGTTGCAAGCACTTCAGCAAAGCAAACGCTTACCTTGTCAGCAAAGGACTCGAGCCCATCGACTGGAGCATTAAATAAACAAGAGGTTTATCATGGCAAAGAACTGCAATGAAGAAAACCGCAACAAAGTCATCGTCAAGACTAGCATTGTCGGGATTGTCACCAACGTCATTCTTGCCAGCGTCAAGGCGGTTATCGGCCTTATGGCAAATTCCATTGCCGTCGTTCTCGATGCTGTGAACAACCTCTCGGACGCACTTTCGTCCATCATCACAATTGTCGGCAACAAGCTCTCGCGAAAATTGCCCAACGAAAAGCACCCGCTCGGTTACGGGCGCATTGAATACCTGACCGCCATGGTCATCGCCTCCATCGTAATTTACGCGGGCATCACCTCTTGCGTGGAATCCGTCAAGAAAATCCTCCACCCCGAAGAAGCTGACTACTCCACTGTTTCACTGGTCATCATCGCCATCGCCGTGGTCGTGAAAGTCGTCCTCGGTCGTTACGTGAAATCGCAAGGCGAACGCGTGAATTCCGGTTCACTCATTGCCTCCGGCTCCGACGCGCTCTTTGACGCCATCCTCTCCCTTTCCGTTCTAGCCTCGGCACTCATCTTCATTTTCACGGGACTCTCGCTCGAAGCATACGTCGGCGTTCTGATTTCCATCTTCATTATCAAGGCCGGCTTTGAAATGTTGAAGGACACTGTGAGCGACTTGCTCGGCAAGCAAAACGACAACGAGCTCACCAAGCAAATCAAGGAACTCATCCGCAGCGAAGAAGGCATCCACGGTGCATACGACCTCGTCATCAACGATTACGGTCCCGAAAAGAAACTCGCCTCCGTACACGTGGAACTCCCCGACACCATGACTGTCGCCGACCTGGATTTCCTCACGCGCAAAATCGAAAAGAAAGTCTACCGCGAAACAGGAGTCATCCTCACCGCTATCGGCGTTTACTCTTACAACACCAAAGACGATGAATCCGCCAAAATTCGCGACACAATTTCAAACAAAGTCAAATCACACGATTGGGCACTCCAGATGCACGGTTTTTACGTAAACATTGAGGCCAAGGAAATGCGCTTTGACGTGGTCATTAAATTCGGCGTGAACGCCCAGGAAGCCCTAGAAACCATCAAGAGCGAAGTGGCGCAGCTCTATCCTGACTACAAGATTCAGGTTACACCCGATATCGATTTGGGATAACCCAAACAAACTTATTATCAATTCACCGGTCTTTTCCGCACGCAGCGGATATAAAATTTCTTTTTTTCGATTGCATAATCGTGGCTGAACTTTTCGCCATCGAATAAAATGGCATAGAGACGATTTTCGTCATCGTAACTCCACCATCCCGTCACCTTACCGAATCCTTTATATCCATTGTCCAAATAGCCTGCCGGATATATCGTAAAACCGACATCATTATTCTCCCGAAAATCACGTAACCAATCACGTTTCGAACGAAGATAAGATCCATTCAAGCCGAACCAACCGAATAAAGTCACCCAATCGCTCCTTCGCGGCAATCGCCAGTCCGCAGGGCAAGCCTCACGGGCATTTTCTCCATAAAGCCGCCCATGATTTTCGCAATGCATCTTTTTATTTTCGTAACACTCCTCATTCGGCATGCTCCTATAAATATTTTCAGCAGACCACTCCATTGAATCTATCGTTATCGTTTTGAAATGGACCCCGGTAAGAGAATCCTTGAAGTACCCTAGCTGAATAGAACTCAATTTTGCATAACCTAAATCATGCCAATTATTATCATAACACTGATACATGTAGCGGTTGACCCCGGTCATGATTTTCTTCCCATTCATGCCGAACGTACACGGGACCATGTGCTTCAAATTCAACACAACCGTATCCGCTGAAAAGTCCAAGGAATCCTGCAAAAATTCAAGCGAATCAGCTATTTTTCTCAGCGTTCTATTATCGCATAGATAAAGACCGTTGTCCTCGAAACCTATATATTTGCGTCCCTCAAGGCAATCCGTCTTTTCCTTTGAAACATAAGCGATTCCCGTAAACGATATGTTATTCAAAAATGACGTTGCTTCTATTTTTTCATTTCTTTTGCACGCCACGGAATATTTTCTATCATATGCAAAATCGCGATAAATTTTCCGATTTTGCACATACGCTACTGAATATTCCTTCGCATCGTCAACAGCATAAGAAGATGTCCAATATTTATTATTAGGGACATCTGCGTTACGAGCAATATATTTTTCCCATTCAAATTGATCCGGCAAATGATAACCCGCCGGGCACGCATTCAACGCATCACCCCAACTGAACATTTCATCAAGGAATATCCAATCTGCCGGAGTTATTTTCGGTAGTTCTTCCCTGGAATCTTCTTGTTTTTCTTGACTACAGGCCAACAGCAGAAAGAAAAAGACGGCTATTATTTTTTTCATTTTCACTCCAGATCGACTTGATAATGTCCAACAGCTAACGACCCATATCTAAAATACTATATTTGTTGACATGACACACAAGAATTCATTGGCACGTCTCGTCCTTTTCATTTTTGTCGGCCTCATTTTGGGCGGCATATTGAGTGAAGCTCTCGGAGCTTTATTTGGCGAACTCGGCGTTTTATTGAATGCTGGCGGCTACAACAATAGTGTACATAAAGTTTTTACGACTGCTGCGGAATACAGCATCGGTTTCCCCGACAACGGGGGACCAATCGTTATTGATTTATACCTGGTCAAGTTCGCTCTTGGTTTTGGCTTTAAAGTGAACCTTTTGAGCGCATTTGGTATGGGAATCGCCCTTTACATTATGAAATGGTCCGGAGAAAGATAATGCAGACTATTCAGGAACTTCAGGCTCAACTGGCAAACGGCAGCACCTCTGCCGAAAAGCTTGCACAGGCCTCCCTCGAAAAAATTGAATCTACAAAGAATTTGAACGCCTACATCTCGGTGCTGAACGAACGCGCTCTCGAACGCGCCAAGGAAAGCGACAAGCGCCGCGCCGAAGGCAAATCTCTGGGCGCCCTCGATGGCATCCCGGTCGCCGTGAAGGACAACATGTGCTTGACCGGCACACGTACTACAGCCGCCTCCAAGATTCTCGATAACTTTGTCGCCCCTTATACCGCAACGGCATTGGAAAAACTCGAAGCCGCAGGTGCCATCATCGTCGGCAAGACGAACATGGACGAATTCGCCATGGGTTCGAGCAACGAAACCTCTTACTACGGCCCAGTCAAGAATCCGCTGGACGAGTCCCGCGTTCCGGGTGGTTCCTCGGGTGGTTCCGCAGTCGCCGTCGCTTCTGGTACGGTTCCCTGCGCTCTCGGTTCCGACACGGGCGGATCTATCCGCCAGCCGGCAGCCTGCACAGGCGTTGTCGGTTTGAAGCCGACCTACGGCCGCGTTTCCCGTTACGGCCTCCTCGCCTACGCAAGCTCTCTCGACCAAATAGGTCCGTTCGGTGCAACCGTCCGCGATTGCGCAACGCTCCTCGGTGCTATTTGCGGCATTGACCCGCACGACAACACCACGAGCACCCGACCGACCGAAGACTTTACCGCAAAACTCGATGCTGGAGTCAAGGGCAAGGTCATCGGCGTTCCGAAGGAATACTTTGGCGAAGGCCTCGACACAGAATGCAAGGCCGCCATCGAAAACATGCTTAAGAAGATGGAAGCCGAAGGCGCCACCATCAAGGAAGTGAGCCTTCCGCACATCAGCTACGCCGTGTCCAGCTACTACATCATCGCAACGGCAGAAGCAAGCTCCAACCTCAGTCGCTACGACGGCGTACGTTACGGCTACCGCAGCCCCGAAGCCAAGAAGCTCTTCGACCTTTACGCCAAGTCCCGCAGCGAAGGTTTCGGCAAGGAAGTGCAGCGCCGCATCCTCCTCGGAAGCTACGTTCTCTCCGCCGGTTTCTATGACGCTTACTATGTGCAGGCACAGAAGGTCCGCCGCCTCATTACGGACGACTTCACCGAAGCCTTCAAGACTTGCGACGTGATTGCAAGCCCGACGATGCCGGGTCTCCCGCTCAAGTGCGGCATGAACGAATCCGATCCGATGGCCGTTTACCTCTCCGACATCTATACAGTTAGCTTGAACCTCGCCGGTCTCCCGGGCGTGAGCGTTCCGTGTGGCATGGCAGGCGGCCTCCCGGTTGGCCTCCAGTGGATTGGCAAGCCGTTTATGGAAGCAGACTTGCTCAGCGTTGCCGAAGCAACAGAGATACTGAATAAGTAATGGAATTCCGCCTGCGCGGGAATGACACGAGTATAAGTATCCAAAATATTATTGTGAAAACGACATCCCAGCGCGGGTGTCGTTTTTTCTATTCCTTTCGGTGTTCGTACAGATAAAGGTTCGCTTCGGACACCGCAAGTTCCGAGCCCTTGATAATCCATTCGTCGTCGGTTCCGCTACGGTAACTCACGAGAACGCTATAGTTCTTGTCGGACTGTAGAATTTCCGGCGGTACCGTCCAGAAGTTTTCCGTTCCGACAACCATTTCAAGCGTGTGAGCATCAGCGCCGTCCACTCCGCGAATCTCAATTTTCTTGACCATGTCCTTGGGATTACGCACCTGAATAATGCTCCAGAACGTGCTAGCGCCCTCTTTAACCCAAATGGATGTGGAATCGCCCCACACGCCTTTAACGCCTTCGCAGCTCACAAACTCCCATTCACCGTAATAACGGCCCACCAAATTACCCATGATATCGCTTGCCGGAGCACCACCCAAATCGACACCGCAGTTCGCATCCGGGCAACGGTCGGTTATGCGCACAGTCACTTCTTTCCAGCCATCCGGCGTCTTCGCTTTCACATGAACGCAGCCTCCGCAAGCAGCACCGCCATCCCACGGGCCTTTATCATCGCCAGGCGAGACATTCACATGGATTGCCGCGTAATACTGGATATTCGTCTGTCCGTAATTGCAGGCGCCACCAAGGCTCGTTTCCTTCGCCGTGACGCTCCCGTAAGTCGTCACGGAACCCTTGCCGCCATTTTCAACGAGCACCGGGTCTGCCGCCGTATAGCTGTCGCATTTCGTACAAACGCCATTATCAGAAGAACCCGCAAGTTTTTCAGAACTGCTCGATGACTCCGGCACGGATTTTGCAGAGCTGCTCAAGTCTGCCGCCGAAGACGATTCAGAGACTTTTTCCGATGACGAAGTCGCTGGCTTTTGCGATTCACTACTTACAAAAGCGCTCGACGAACTCGCAACAGTTTTTGCGGAACTACTTGACACAACCGATTTTTCAGAAGAAGAACTTGCTGATTTTGCAGAAGAGACTACCCCAATTGATGAAGAAGACTCTTCGTTCACAGTCACCGGCGTTCCATCCGACGAATCACCGCACGCCCAAAATACGAGCAAAACAACACAAAAAAGAAAATCTAATCTACGTAAATTCATAATCATCCAACCAAGTATTAATATACATCAAAATAAACACCCCCTTCTAAGTACAACGAAAAAAAATTATAATTCTACTAAAAGAGAGTAAAATCATGCAAAATCAAATCAAAAAAGATATTCACGAAAACATGCCACACTATATCGACATGCTTTCGAGCCTGGTAGCCATTCCATCCATCAGTTTCGACAATTTTGACCAAAAATTTGTTTTGGACTCCGCGAATGCCGTTAAGGAAATGTTTGCGAAAGCAGGACTCACAAACATCCAGTTTTTGATGCCGCCAAGCGGGCGTCCGAGCGTTTACGCCGAAAGCCTCACCAGCCCGGACAAGCCGACTATTCTTTTGTACGCGCACCACGACGTGCAGCCGCCCATGCGAGAAACTTTGTGGGACACGCCGCCGTTTAAGGCCACGCAAAAAGGCGACCGTCTCTTTGGACGCGGCACCGCCGACGACAAAGCAGGAATCATCACGCATCTCGCGGCACTTGAACAAGTCCGCAGAGAGCTTGGCGAAAAAGGCCCGAATCTCAAGTTCATCATCGAAGGCGAAGAAGAATCCGGAAGCGCAGGCTTCGAGAAGATTCTTTCGGAGCACGCAGAGCTCTTGAAGTGCGACGCCGTCATTGTCGCAGACCTGGGGAACTTCGCGAAGGGGACGCCATCCATCACGACGACGCTCCGCGGCATGAGCGCCATCAACGTCACGCTCCGAGCGACAAAGGCGCCGCTCCATTCCGGCTCATGGTCAGGCCCGATTCCAGACCCAGCCCAGGCGCTGTGCCGCATGATAGCAAGCCTCACCAACAAGGACGGCAAAATTCTCATCCCGCATTACGAAGATGACATTATCCCGCCGACAAAAGAAGAACTGGAATCTTACAAGTCGCTCGGCATGACCGAAGAAATTTTCCGCAATGATGGCGGCATTCTCGAACAAGTAAAGTTGAACGTACCCGAAGACGAGATTTTGATTTCGCTGTGGCGCCGCCCAAGCATCATCGTGAGCACCATCGAGTCTGGCTCCCGCGTGAACGCAGGTAACGTGTTGCAAGACAGCGCCTACGCCCGCATCGGCATTCGCCTTGCCCCCGGCATGGACGCCGTCAAATGCACCGACATGCTCGCCGACTTCCTCAAAGCGCAAGTTCCGAACAACATGGAAATCACCATCGACAAGGAAGATGGCGCGAATCCGTTCGTCACCGACACGACGCACCCGTTCTTCAAGAAGATGAGCGACGCCATGACGGGCGCTTACAATTCCCCCACCAAGTTTATTGGCTGCGGCGCAAGCATCCCCGGAGCAGAACTTTTCCGCAACACGTTCGGCGACATTCCCATTTTGCTCACCGGCCTCGAAGACCCGGAATGCAACGCCCACGGCGAAAACGAAAGCCTTTACTTGCCCGACTTTGAAAGCGGCATCGTCGCAGAAGCGCTTTTCTTTGCAAGCATTTAGCCAGAAGAAGGAGAAAAAATGAAACGTTTAAAACTCGTCGTACTGACAGGCGCCGGAATCAGCGCCGAATCTGGGCTTCGCACGTTCCGCGGAAACGACGGCATGTGGGAACACGAAAACATCGAAGACGTCTGCACGCCGGACGCACTCCGTCGCGACCCCAAACGCGTCAAGGACTTTTACAACTTCCTGCGAAAGGGGCTCCCCGAGCACCAGCCGAACGCAGCACACATCGCGCTTGCCAAACTCGAAGAACGCCTCGGCGACGAATTCTTGCTTGTGACGCAGAACGTCGATGACTTGCACGAACGCGGCGGCAGCAAACGCGTGTTGCACATGCACGGCGACTTGATGAAACTCCGCTGCACCAAGCACGAACACGAATTCGATTTCACCGGCGAAGAAACGATGGACACAAAATGCCCGATTTGCGGAAGCCCCGTACGTCCGGACATCGTATTCTTCGGCGAAACGCCATTGTACATGGACGAAATCCAGAACGCCCTCAAGAGTTGCGATGAATTTGTCTATATCGGCACAAGCAGCGTCGTGTATCCCGCGGCAGGTTTCAAGAGCTTTGCGCATTCATACGGAGCGAAAGTCACTTGTTTGAATCTCGAAGCGCCCTACGGCGACCCCTACACGGACGTTGTCATTCAAGGCAAAGCGACCGAAATCGTGCCCAAGTGGTGCGAAGAATTCAAGTAACTTGATTAACCCTTATCTTCTGCGGTATCGTCCTTAATCAAACGCACATACGATTGCGAATGCGTGCTGAACGTTACTCGCCCAGGGAAAATTTCAAAACAGAATTTATCTTCAGCCGTCCAAAAATGGCTGAAGTAATTGTTGCTGATACCCGTATTGCTTTTTACTGGAGTCGCTTCAAAGCCGAGATTATCCGTCGGAGTCACGCTGCACTTTTCCCAGCCCTTGCGAGACATCAAAACACTCGATGCATCGCCGCAGCCCAAGCTCGCCGCGGTTTGCGTCAATATTTCAAAATCCTTTTTCTTGGGAACGCGCCAACCTCTTACAGCGCAGTACTTATTGACGGCATTCCATTCATAAAGTCCCTCGTTGCAATAGCCGACACACCTGTACTTCAAAGGTTCCTTCATCCAAACCTGATTACCGATTCTCACGGTCTTATAAACTTGTCCATCACGCGGATCCACAAAATGTCCTTCAAAGAAATTCGGGGACAACGGGAACGTTTTCTTCCAGATGTACATTTGCAACGCGTCTAGCATCTGGGCACAAGGTTCAAAGGACATACCCAAATCAACGCAAAGACGCCTTAAGCACGCCTCTAGCACTTCTTGTTGTTCACCATCCGAGAAATCCTTCACGGCAAACATGCTCGAAGGAATATGCTTTAAGACAAGCAAGAACAAACGGTCTTTCGCATCTTCGAATTCAGGAGCATTCAGATTACGGAGCTCATTTTCCAATGTGGAATCTTCAGTAAAAAAGTTCTCGTCCGCTTGTTGAACCAAACTTTCAAGTAATTCGTTCACGCCTTTTTGAGGGACCTTGACGGGCGGCCGAACTAATTTAGCACCGCAGAACGGGCAATTTACCATTTTATCGAGTAAAGCGTCAAAATCCTTTAAATTTTTATGGCATTGGTTGCAAAACATGGATGGATTCCCCGAAAGAAAATTTCAAATCATTAACGATTTAAAAATAAAATTAATTTGGAGAAATTTATCAAGGCGTTTGAAAAAAACAGTATGCGAAATGTTCCGCATCGGCAATTTTTGGCGGGAGTTCAGCAGAGAGACATTTTTCGCGAAGTTCGGCGGAAGCCTGTGCACATTTGCAGCAGCGGTCGGCAAAGCGGCAGCCTTGGGCAAAGTCTTTCGGATGCGGCACGGAACCCGGAATGGAAGCGAGCGTACGCAAGTCGCTGTGGCTTTCGGGGATTGCCGCCAAGAGTCCTTGCGTGTACGGGTGCATCGGATGGTTGATGACTTCGCGGACGGTACCTTCTTCGACGATGCGGCCAGCATACATCACAGCCACGCGGTGTGCGTACTGCGAAACGATGCCCATGTTGTGCGTAATGAGGAGAACGGCGGTTCCCGTCTTTTCGGCCATGTCCTTGAGCACAGCGAGGACTTGGGCCTGTACGGTTACGTCCAGAGCAGTCGTCGGTTCGTCAGCGATAATGAGTTTTGGCTTTGGCAAGAGCGCCATCACGATGCAAACGCGCTGGAGCATGCCGCCAGAAAGTTCATGCGGGTAAGAATTCAAAACGCGGTCGGGATCAGTGAAACCGGCCAAGCGGAGCTGTTCGCGGATAATGTCTAAAGGGGATTCCCCCCGGAACAAGTCCGGGGCAGGCTTTTCAAGTCGGGAATGACAATCCTTTGTGGTCTGCTTATTTTGAGACTGCGCGGATTCTGAAGACTTGCAAGAGACTCCGTACTTAAAGACTTCGAGGAGTTGCTTTTTGATGGTGACGACGGGGTTCAGCGCCTGCATCGGTTCCTGGAAGATGCATGCGATTTCGGAACCGCGGACGGATTGCAATTCCTTAAGCGGGAGTTTCACAAGGTCGCGGGCGGCTTGACCGAACAAGATTTCTCCGTTCACAATTTTGGCACTCGGCCATGGCAACAAGCGCAAAATGCTCATGGCGGTCACGCTCTTTCCGCAACCGGACTCGCCTACCAGCGCAAAAAATTCACCGGGGAAAATGTCGAACGACACACGGTCCGTCACTTGCAACGGAGTCATGTTGTCACGCGGGTTTCCATTTTTCTCGAACCCGAACGCAACCGAAACATCTTTTACGCACAAAACGGGATTAGACATACCTATCCCCCGATTTGGGATCCATGGCATCTCGCACGCCTTCGCCAACGAACGTCGTGAGCAAAAGCGTCACGAAGAGAGCAGCGACTGTACTCACGGATATCCACGGAGCATAAAGGTTGTTGAGGCCCTGGCTCATCAGCTCGCCCCAGCTTGGCGTGGGCGGTTGGAGTCCAAAGCCCAAGAAGTCAAGCGACGTGAGGCTTCCGATTCCACCGATAAGCGTGAACGGGAAAAGCGTCACCACGGGCGTCATCGCGTTCGGCAAGATTTCCTTGAAAAAAATATGACGATGTCCGAGCCCAAGCACTTTCGCGGACATCACATACGTCATGCTACGGAGCTTCAGGAATTCCGCACGCATGTAGTAGCTGAGCGAAAGCCAGTTGAACGCCGCCATAATCAAAATCAAAAGCCAGAAACTGCGGCCGTAAATACTGCCGATGAGAATCACCACATAAAGCATCGGGAGCGACGACCAAATTTCAATCAAACGCTGCATGCCCGTATCCCAGAACTTCCCGAGATAGCCCTGGATACCGCCAATCACAATGCCGAGGAACGTGCCAAGCACAGTCAACAACAAACTAAAGCTGATGCAAATGCGGAATCCGTGAATCAAGCGCGAAAGAACGTCTCGCCCATTGCTATCCGTTCCAAGCCAGTGCTTTGCGCTCGGCGCAAATGGAGGGGTACCCTCCTCGCTCAGATCCGCCTTCAGCGGATCGTGCGGCACTGGCGGCATGAGCGTCCACATTTCGGGGCAGCCACCCGCACGCGGGAATCCTTCTTCTTCGTCCTGCTTGCATTCGGCCACATCCGCAAAAAGCTTCGCGTAGTCCTGTTCCGTCTTGTATTCGCCGCCAAAGTCCGCCTCGCTGTAACGCGCAAATGCCGGGAAATAACTCTTGCCGTTATACCGCAAGAAGAACGGTTCATCGTTTACCGTCCACGGGCTCGTAAGTGAAAGCAAGTACGCCACCACCAAAATTACAAGCGACCAAAAGGCGCGCTTGTTCTTGCGGAAGCGTTTCAGACGATTCAAAGTTTCTGTCGAAAGTCTAAGTTTCATTTATACAAGTGTTCTGCTATAAGTTCCGTGTATGGAGCCCCCGACTGTCATCCCGGACTTGTTCCGGGACGGGGATGACATAAAAAGGTTCGGTGCATTTTCGCATCTTTCATGGCATCGTTTTTGCGACAGTCCCAATACATTTTCTCATTTTCCGGTTCATTATTTTTGCGGCGGTCCCAACAGCGACAAACATTAAATACTCGACTCGATAAATTCCTTGCGGAACGTCCCGTTGCCAAGCAAAATATCAATCGGCAATTTCTTGAACTCGTACTCGTACGGAGGCTGCTTCCACGCAAAATCCTTCGGGTATTCGTTGAAAATGTACTGCAACAGTTTCACCGCCATCTCAAAACTGCGGAACGAATTACGGTCAGTCACGTGAATCTGA
>Ga0129307_1001443_pt1 | contig 25160 bp, 21 predicted proteins | sample P1105metagenome_FD_94437 | JGI IMG/M metagenome (GOLD analysis project Ga0129307, IMG submission 94437) | Capybara group fecal microbial communities from Wisconsin, USA - P1105 metagenome | ecosystem: Host-associated > Mammals > Digestive system > Large intestine > Fecal | place: USA: Wisconsin...
GGCGGCTTAGTAAGGACCCTTGCAGGTGGCAGATCGACGTGCGTGCCCTTGCACGCCGCTAGTATTGTAGGGCTACGCCCGTATATGAAGAACCGCCGGCTTCGCCGGCGGGTCACTTTTTGCATTCGTTTTTTATGGAGATTCCCGCTCAAGGCGGGAATGACAATTTCAACAATTAGAAGCGTACCATGGCGCTGAAATCGATATACGTTCCGTCAGCCTGGAAGAAGTTGCCTGCACCGGTGAAGAGCTTGTCGCCAAGGCCCAATTCAACAGCGAGGAAATCCTTGTACTGGTAACGGAAACCGACGGAAGCGACAACAGGATACATTCTGTCAACCATTGCCGTGACGTCCGAATCGTTGTTCTTGTTGTAGCTGAAGACGACCCAGTTGTAACCGACTTCGCCATAGAACATGAAGTTCTTTTCTTCGCCGATGAATACTTCACCCAACATGCTCGGCTGGAGAATGGTCGCAATGCTAAAGGCGTCTCTTGGATCGTCGTAATGCGTATACGAGATGATACCGCCAACACCGATCAAGATTCGTGCGTTTTCGTTTTCAAGGACAGAAACGCCGCCGCGAACGTAAGGATCGATTTGCCAATAGGAATCGGGATCGCTGCCTTCATCGACATCGCCTTCGACTTCGGTTTCATTCAGGTAATCGAGGAACGATACGCCGGCAGTCCAGGTAAAGTTCTTGGCCGTCGGGGCGTTGGTCAGGTTCAAATTTAACGTGAGGCTGTTGTAACGCTGTTCGACTTCGTTTCCGTTATCCGGATCCGTGTGAACTTGGTTCTTCTTGGTCAGCCAGTCACCTTCCAAGGCGAGGTTGTAGCCCATGAATCCCTTGGCGATGGCGAAAGCCCAGTCATCACCGCCGTAGGTCGTGCTCTGGACGCCATTGTCGGTGCTGACTCTTTCACGGCCAAGGCCTGCTCTCAAATAGAAACCGAAGCCAGGCACGGCATAACCGAGGGTGAGTCTGCCGAGTTGACTGTCGTCAAGCGGTGCTTTAGAAATATCGAAAGCTGTAAAGAACGAACCAAGAGAAACGATGCCCATTTCATTGGTGGGTTCGATGTAGAAGAACTTGCGGTTGGCAAACAAGTTAGGATAGCGGAGCAGGAGAACTGTGTTGTTCGCTGCGGCCATGTTGCCGTTCATGTTGTAGGATTGCCGTGCAAAATGCTGTTGAAAGAAGAACGCTTGGATTCTTTCGGAATGTCCGGAGCGACGAACGGAACCGGAGCCGTGAGGTCATTGGATGCGGCTGCCTGTTCTTCCTGCTTCTGGAGCTCCTGTTCACTCATGGATGGTGCAGTTGTCGAAGAGGTTGTCGTAGAGTATGTTCCGGTATCTGCAGAAGCGTCCACGTATTCCTGGGCGAAAACGGTACCGAGACTAATAAGGCCTAAGCCAAACATCGTTTTTAAATTCATTTTTTGATTTCCTATAACGAGTTGTTGTTTCGTGTAATATGAATATAATTTTTTTTTCGAATTTCAAATCTGAAATTTAAGTTTACTAGTTAAAAGGACTTAGAGTTTGGTTCGTTTAAGTTACCAACCTCTAAATCCTTGTTACAAAACATCCCGGTAATTTGGGATTCGTTGTTTTTGGTGATGCTCTATTCCAGATTTTCGGGATTGAGGCATTTAAGCTCGTCAACCACAAAAAGTCCGTCCTTACGGATGAGCTTGTCGTCGAACCAGATTTCACCGCCGCCGAATTCCGGACGCATAATCAGCACCAGGTCCCAGTGGATTGCGGATTTGTTGCCGTTCGGGGCGTCTTCGTAGCACATGCCCGGCGTAAAGTGGATGGATCCGGCGATTTTTTCGTCGAAAAGAATGTCGCACATCGGCGAAAGTACGAACGGATTGAAGCCGATGGCAAACTCGCCCACGTAGCGAGCGCCTTCGTCCGTATCGAAAATGGCATTCAGGCTCTTGTTGTCGCCCGTTTCGCAAATCGCTTCGACGATTTTTCCCTGCTTGAAGACGAGGCGGATGTTGCTGAAGTGCTTGCCTTCGTAAAGCGTCGGCGTATTGTAATGGATGACGCCTTCGATACTCCCCTGCACCGGCGCTGTATAGACTTCGCCGTCAGGGATGTTCATGTTGCCGCAGCACGGTACCGCCGGGATTCCCTTGATGCTGAACGTAATGTCGGTATCTTGTGCCACGAGACGCACTTTGTCCGTTTTGTTCATGAGGTCCACCAAGGCTTGTGCGGCGCGTTGCATTTTCGGATAATCGGCTAGGCAAGCCTTGAAGTAAAAGTCCTCGAATGCTTCCGTGCTCATCTTGGCGCCCTGTGCCATTGACGGGTTCGGCCAGCGGAGTACGCACCAGCGTGTGTTGTTGACGCGGTAGTTCAAAACATCCTGCATGATGGTTCTGTACGTGAGCATTTTCTTGTCGTTGATGTCGCAGTTTTCCATGGCGTTGTTCATGGCGCGGATGGAGAGATAAGCCTGCATCTTTTGCATTTCCGCCATGGCCAGTTCGGCGGAGAGTTTCATTTGTTCATCGGATGCTGAGCGGATCATTTCGCGACGGACGCGACTATTGAAATTGTGAACAAAAGCGTTCCCGCCAGCTTTGGCTACCGCCTTGATGAGTTCGGTCGAAAGTTCGTCCGGCGTATCGGTCGTTTCTATTAAAATGTTTTCGCCTGCCTTGAGCGCTATGGCGTTGTTAATCAAGTTTTCAGCAAGTTGCGTAATGCGAGGATCTTTCATAATTTTAATTCCCTATGAATATATGCAGAGAAAGCCGACGATGAAATCGCCGACTTAAATTTAAAAATCTAATTCGTTCGTTTCTACTCCAAAAGGTCACTCAGTAAATGTAAATGGGATTGTTACAGTCGTATTTCCCGATTTGACCTTGCCAAATGCCCAGCGGGCAACCGTGTTCTTGATTTCATTATCGAATTCGCTGTAGCTAGTCGTTGAAGATACAAGGGTTATATGGACGATCTCGCCACCCGGCGCAATGGTAAACCGCAAAGTGACTTTACCCTGGAATCCCGGTTTCTTTTTCAGGTGCTTGTTGTAGATATGTCGAAGTCCAGGAGTCCGTTGACGCACAATTTTCATGATGTCGGATGCGGAACGGGACGAACCCGCTGAACCCATGTCGATTTCGTTTGGCTTCGGAGTAGAAATATTTCCCCTTAAGCCAGATGTCGCAACAGGTCCACCAGAGTTGCCGAGCAAGTCTCCGAACTTGCCGGAAATTCCACCAGAGCCACCGGCGGCAACACCCGGATTAAATTCGGAATTCACCACGCCACGACGTTGTGCTCCAATTTTAGTTTTTCCACTTTTCGTAAGGATGTTAATTCTGTCCAATTTTTCAAGATCGCTTCTGAAGTTTTTCCCGAGTGCTGCAAATGCTTCATGACTTGGATCATTTGTTCGCGATTCAAGAATCTTTAAAAGTCCGATGCTTGTCGGTGCCTTGGGGTTTCCCGGCCCTTTGGGCTTTCCTCCGCCACCACCGTGATCTCTTCGACCCGGATTCGGCATCGCATTCGGCTTAGGCCTTGTTTTGGGTTTCTGAGGAGGCTTTTTTACCTCCTTTGGAGTTTCCATTGTTATTTTCACTCCTATTTCTGTTGGCGACACCGTATCAAAAATGACGTTGTCGATAATCCGTTCATACGTCGAAGCCCAGAAGCCAAGAGATAACGCGACAAGGAGCGATGCGCTGGCAATGCGCACCATCTTCTTGTCGGAATCCGGCATCAGGGAGGCGATGAACGCTTCCTGTTTTGTCTTTGTTGTTTTCATGGTTTTATCCTCCATTTGAGATTAAGTGGGGTTAAATTTTTTGACAAAATCTCAGTAACCGCCTCAACGTCGAGGCGTTTTTTCAAAAAGCAAAACTCCGGAACAGGACTTTCGTGGCAAGCCCTTTAAGTCAACTGTTTCGCGAAGTTATCACGCAGACACTTTGTGTAAATCAATACACAAACTGCATGCGCGAAATCATGTGCGCTAAAACAACAATGTCAGAAATTCAAAACCACCCAATAAGGGAATTACTTTATTCAAATCATTGTTTCTTTGTTCGAACAACGGAATGAATATCACCCTTACACAACCATAAATTACCATTAAAAAAGTGGAGAAGTTCGCTCGAAAAAGTAAACATTTTTTCATGCGCCGAAATGTAAACTTGGACAAAATAACAAGATGTCCGTAGTTGCTGGGTTCGCAAGCGATTTGCGACTTTTCTAACGTTTTTGATTTTTACAAAACTTATATCAATATATTCTATTCCATTTTAGAACATTGATGCTAAAAACGCCCCAAAACAGACTGTTTTTGACGCATCGATATGGCCCGTTTTCTTAAGACTTACCTATATTTCCATTATCATGAAACTTTTACCTACTCCTCCTGACTTAAATAAGATTGCACGCCCGAACTGGATTGAAATCAACCTAGACGCCCTTTGCAACAATATTCAATTTATCAGAAGCCAGATTCCGGCTTCAACAAAGATTCTGCTCCCTGTCAAGGCGGACTCCTACGGCCATGGCAGCCTCGCCTGTTCTTTTGCCGCCAAGTTTGGTGGCGCCGACTATCTTGGTGTCGCGCACATCAGCGAAGGCATGCTGCTTCGCCAGTACGGCATGGACTTGCCGATTCTTGTGCTTGGCCCTTGCACTCCGGCGGATTTCGCCTACTTCGTGGAATTCCAGCTGACGGCGGCGATTACCGACCTCCGCACTGCGATTGCGTTTGACCAGTTCCTTGGTGAAACCGGCACGACTTGCAAGGCTCATCTCGCGATTGATACGGGCATGAACCGTTATGGCTTTGACGCTGAAGACTTCAACAATATCCGTGCAGCGCTTTCGCTCAAGCACCTCAAGTTCGAAGGGATGTTCACGCATCTTGCCACTGCGGATATGCCCGGGAATCCGAAAACCGAAATTCAAATTCAGCGTTTTTCGCGACTTGTCGATGTCCTCGAAGCGGAAGGATTGCGCCCCGCTATCTGCCACTGCTCTAGCTCGGCGGGTACGCTTACGCATCCGGAAAGCCATTTCGACATGGTGCGTCCGGGGCTCGCCCTTTACGGCTACAACTGCATGGGTGCCGCCCCTTCCCCATGGCCCATCAAGCCTGTCATGAAAATCAAATCGACCATCCGCCACGTGCACGACGTGAAGCCCGGCGAAACGGTCAGCTACGGCGGTTACTGGGCGGCACAGCAGGTGACGCGCATTGCGACCATCGCCATCGGTTACGGCGACGGCTACCTCCGCGGCGAATACAACAAGGGATTCGTCTTTATTCGCGGACAGCTCTGCCCGATTCTCGGACGTGTCTGCATGGATGCGACGATGGTTGACGTAAGCCATATCCCGGATGTCCAGGTTGGCGAAACGGTTGACGTCGTGAACGGTGAACTCGACTTCCGCATTTCGATGGAAAGTGTTGCCGATGACCATCACACGATTCCGTACGAACTCACGAGCCGTGTGGCACGCCGCTTGTATCGCAAGTACTACTGGAAGAACCGCCTTGTGCGCTGGGATTACCTCAAGGAAGAATTCGGCGTCAAGGATTACAAGGAATATCCTTTGCGCTAGGAGTTGTACCGCATGGTATGAAATTCGACGATCCGAAATTCACAAAGATAAGCCACCGGAATGTCTGGGGCGAATGGACCTTTATTTTTGAAGGCTCGAAGCTTTGTGGCTTAAAATTTCAGGATTCGTCGGAAGTGGCAAAAACGGTTTCTCCAAGCAGTTTACGGGCTTGCGCTTATGCAAGCCCCGACTCGGAATCGGGTATTCTCGGTCGCACGCGCAGTGCTTACCGCAAGGCTATCAATGAACTTAATTTGTACCTTGCCGGTAAGATTTGCGAGTTTTCTATTCCCATAAAAATTTATGGGACCGATTTCCAGAAAAAAGTTCTCGAGGTCACGCGGAATATCCCGTACGGGAAAACGTGGACTTACAAACAAGTGGCCGAAGCCGCCGGCCATCCACAGGCGGTTCGCGCTGTCGGGAATGTTCTGCATCGGAATCCGTTGCAGGTGGTCATCCCCTGCCATCGCGTGATTGACAGTCGCGGTCGGTTGAGCGGTTATGCTCTTGGTGTGGGCCTAAAAAGAAGGCTCCTCTGCATGGAGGGTGCCATCCCGAACGAACTCATGCTGGAATAGCTAAACAAAAAAGGCGGCTCAAAGGCCGCCTGAATAATCTATTGTCTAAATTACGCGCATTGGAGCGCACCGATCATGTCATAGACTTGAGCTTCGATGCTCAGAAGTTCCATGTCGTAATTCGGCGACCATTCCAGAATTGTCACATCGTTATTTTTGGCGTATTCGTGGAACAGCTTGGCGTCGGTGACAGAATGGCTCAATAGAACTGGGCATGTGTTGTTGTGAACATCGAGGCTTTCGATAAGTTTGTCGGAATAGCCTCCGTAAGACATGTTAAAGACAAAGTCTGCATGAGCGCAAGCTTCATCGATGTCTGCGGGATTTGAATTTGCGTCGCAGGCAAAAATTTCACCAATCTCGATATTAGCGGGAGAAAAGACACCGTCTTTGATGTCCTTAAGCGTGGAGAATAGTCCATGCCCTAGAATTGTGTCGGCTCCCCAAATTAAAACGTTCATTCACACACCTCTATCTTATTTTTTACAGTAATTGAAAAAGTAGTCGCTCTTTACTTTTTTATTACGCGCCGCATATATAGCAAAATATTTTGATTTTTGGAATGTTTTCTTAAGTTTTTTGTACAATGATTTGATGAATATCACACTCTGTAAAAATGCAACAGTTTTGAAAGGAAAAAGCCCCGTTTAAATTTAAAATCAACTTTTTTTGCAGTTTCTAAGCTATAAGTTCTAAGCTGTAAGTTCTATTTTTCTATATTTACGTGCGTAATTTTTTAACCCTGCCTGTGCGACAATCGCCGGGCAAACTCAAAAGGAATAAATAATGGCTGACAATCTGTCCGTCCTCGGCAAGGCTCGCAAGGCCTACCAGCCGAAACTCCCCGTCGCTCTCCGCGATGGCGCTCTCAAAGTCGTCCTCAACAAGGGCAAGGCTACCGAATCCGTGCGTGACCAGGCCAAGATCAAGGCTCTGTTCCCGAACACCTACGGTGCACCGTACATTTCCATGAAGAAGGCAACCAAGGCCGCTGAAGGCAAGGCTCTCAATGTGGGCGTGGTTCTTTCCGGTGGTCAGGCTCCTGGTGGACACAACGTGATTGCGGGTATCTTCGACGGTATCAAGAGCATCAGCAAGAAATCCAAGCTTCTCGGCTTCCTCGGCGGTCCGTCCGGTCTCGAAAACGGCAAGTTCAAGGTGATTGATGACAAACTCATGGACGCTTACCGCAACACTGGTGGATTCGACATCATCCAGTCCGGCCGTACCAAGCTCGAAACTGAAGAACAGTTCAAGAAGTGCATGGCTGTTGCCAAGGCTCAGAAGCTCGACGCTATCGTGATCATTGGTGGTGACGACTCCAACACCAACGCTGCTGTTCTCGGTGAATACTTCCAGGCCAACGGCGCTAGCTGCGTGGTTTGCGGCTGCCCGAAGACCATCGACGGCGACCTCAAGAACGAATACATCGAAACCTCCTTCGGTTTCGACACCGCCGTCAAGACCTATTCCGAACTCATCGGCAACATCATGCGCGATGCCAACTCCGCTCAGAAGTACTGGCACTTCATCAAGCTCATGGGCCGCAGCGCTTCTCACATTGCTCTCGAAGCCGCTCTCCAGACCCATCCGAACATCTGCTTGATTTCTGAAGAAGTCAAGGCCAAGAAGATGAAGCTCAAGCAGGTCATCAAGTACGTCGCAGACATCGTCGCTGCCCGTGCCGCTGCCGGCAAGAACTTCGGCGTCTGCTTGATTCCGGAAGGCCTCCTCGAATTCATCCCGGATGTTGGCGTGCTCATTTCTGAACTTTCCGAAGCCCTCGCCCACCACGAAAAGGAAGTCGAAGGCCTCGATACCGCCGCTAAGGTTGAAAAGCTCTGCCAGTGGATTTCCAAGGCTTCTGCCGAAGTCCTCAAGAGCCTCCCCTCCACCACTCAGGGCCAGCTGATGCTCGACCGCGACAGCCACGGCAACGTGCAGGTTTCCCTCATCGAAACCGAAAAGCTCATCATCGAAATGGTGAAGAAGGATCTCAAGAGCCGTAAGAACTTCAAGGGCAAGTTCTCCGCTCTCAATCACTTCTTCGGTTACGAAGGCCGTTGCGCCGCTCCGTCGAACTTCGACGCCGACTACTGCTACAGCCTCGGCTTCACCGCGTCTGTGCTCGCCTTCAATAAGATGAACGGCTACATGAGCTCTGTCCGTGACCTCACGAAGGGCATCGAAAAGTGGACTGCCGGTGGCATTCCTATCACCATGATGATGAACATCGAACGTCGTCACGGTGCTGACAAGCCGGTTATCCAGAAGGCTCTCGTCGAACTCGACGGTGCTCCGTTCAAGTTCTTCGCCAAGAACCGCGAAGTTTGGGCCACGACTGAATCTTACTCCTATCCGGGTCCGATCCAGTACTGGGGTCCGTCTGAAGTCTGTGATGTCACGAACTTTACGATTAAGCTGGAACGCGGCGCTTTGAAAGTCAAGTAATAGCGCTTAACTGAAGTGTCATTCCCGCGAAAGCGGGAATCTCCTTTGCAAAAAGAGAAGTCCCAAAAGGACTTCTCTTTTTTATTGTCATTCCCGACTTGATCGGGAATCTCCATTTCGTCTATTTATTCCCTTCGCTTGTACTCAGTAGGTACGCATCAATGAAGGGTTTGATTTTTCCATCGAGTACGCCCGCTGTGTCGGATGTTTCTACGCCAGTGCGGAGGTCCTTCACCATCTGGTAAGGCTGAAGCACGTAGCTGCGGATTTGACTCCCCCATTCGACCTTTTTCTTCTCGGCCATGCGGGCATCGCGTTTGGCTTCTTCTTCCAAGCGGTAATGTTCTGCGACCATGGTCTTGAGCATCTTGTAGCAGGTTTCGCGGTTCTGGATCTGCGAACGTTCCGTTTGGCAGCTAGCCATGATACCTGTGGGCAAGTGGGTCATGCGCACGGCGGAATCGGTCTTGTTGATGTACTGGCCACCGGCACCGCTACTGCGGTACGTATCCACGCGGACTTCCGTCATGTCGAGGTCGAATTCGATGTCTTCGTGTTCCGGATAGAGGTAAACAGCGGTAAAGCTGGTGTGGCGACGGGCGTTTGCATCGAAGGGGCTGATGCGCACCAGACGGTGCACGCCGATTTCCGAACGGAGCAGGCCGTAAGCGTTCTCGCAAGTGACTTCGATGGTTGCGCTCTTGAGACCGGCGTCTTCCGCTTCCTGGAAATCCACCACCTTGAAATCCATGTTTTCGCGTTCAAAAAAGTGCGTGTACATGCGGAAAAGCATAAGAGCCCAGTCCTGCGACTCGGTACCGCCTGCGCCCGGATGGATGGACATGAGGCATGCGCAGGCATCGTCCGGCCCGTTCAGCATCTTCTTGAATTCCATCTTTTCCACGCGAGCCTTGAGTTCGGCAATATCGGATTCGAGCGTTGCGGTGAGGTCCGCAGATTCCTCGTCCTTGCTCATTTCGTAAAGCTCGGCGAGGTCGTCGCATGTCTGGGAAACTTCTTTCCAGGAATCAAGGAGCCCTTTGAGGTTCCCGATTTTCTTCATCATTGCCTGCGCCTTTTCCTGGTCGTTCCACAGGTTCGGGTCGCTGGAATCCTTTTCGAGGACGTAGAGTTCTTCGGTCTTTTCCTCTAAGTCAAAGATACCCCCAGAGTTTATCTATGCGGCTGCGCAACTCGATAAGCCCGGTATGAGTAGTGTTGAATGCCATATCAAACCTCTAATATCAGCTAATTAAAAAAGAAGTGTCATCCTGAGGGCTGAACCGTAGGTTCGAAATCGAAGGATCCAAAAAGGTCTCCGGATTCTTCGACTTCGCTACGCTTCGCTCAGAATGACACGTACAAACAATTCGTGCTATTACTTAGTAGCGCCGATGGCCTGAGGCGGTTCGTACTTCTTGTCGAGGTACTGGACCTTGTAGGTCTTGCCGAGGTCGTCGAGGTAAGCCTTGAGCTTGGCCTGGCGTTCCTGTTCGGCCTGCACACGGAGTATGTAATCAATCTGGTGCTTGTAGCTTTCGTACTTGCCGTCGTTCTTTTCGGTAAGCATGAAGATAGAAACGCCGTTGTCTTCAGTGATAACTTCGGAGATTTCGCCGACCTTGATCTTGCCCACAGCCTTGGCGAAGTTTGCGCCCTTGGACTTGGCGAGGAACTTGTTCATGATGCCGCCGGTTTTCTTGGCTTCCTTGTCGTCGCTATACATGGCGGCGAGCTGGGCGAATGTAGCCTTCTTGGCGCGAACTTGGGCTGCAAGACCCTTCAGCATGTCCTTGGCGTCGTTGATTTCCTGAGCGCTCTTGCCCTTGGTGGAAATGAAGATGCGGGCACCGCTGATAGTGTCGTTGATGGCGACCTTAGTCTTGTTGAGTTCCCAGAATGCCTGGAGCTGCTTTTCGGTCGGAGCTTCCGGATACGGGACCTTCTTTTCGAGAATCTGTTCGCTCTTGAGCTGGTCTTCAATCTTGGTCTTGAACTGGGCCATCGTCGTGTTGGACTTCTTGAGTTCCTTCTGGAAAGCTTCTTCGCTCGGGAACTGCTTCTTGAAAAGTGCGGTCAAGCTATCGACCTTACCGGCAGACACCTTGATGCCCATCTTTTTGGCTTCAAGCTTGATGAGTTCCTGACCCACGAGGTTATCCACAACTGCATAGCGAAGTTGAGTCATCATTTCTTCGGTCAGTTTCTGGCCGGGAGCCTGCTGGGCACCGAGCATCGTTGCAAGACTATCGATTTTACCCGCAGAAATACCGGTCTTTTCGACGCGGATGACATCCATGCTTTTCGTATTCAACAACTGAGCAGAGGCAATTCCTGCTGTAAGGAGCACAGCAGCAGCGCCACGAGAAATAGTTTTAAGAGACATTATTCATCCTTGTTAAAAATTTTCAAGGTTAATATAGAAAAACTTCCAACTTGCAAATGGCTTTTGGATGTGATTTTACGCAAACAAAACAATGTTCTTACAAAAAATTGATGGTAGGGCTTGTTTTTGCTAAATTATTGCACATGAAGAAAATTAAGGTATATACGCTGCAAGGCAAATGGACCGGAGATTTCGACTCCAATAACAAGTGGTACAAGGACGAAGCGCTCAAACTTAAGGGCAAGGACATCGATTTGCTTGTCCTGCCGGAACTGTTCCACACCCCGTATTTCCCGTTCGAGGAAAACGCAGACTTTTTTGACCTCGCTATCGAAAAGGACCATCCGATAGTCGCCGAATGGCAGGCCATCGCCAAGGAACTGAACGCTGTTGTCGTGTTCCCGTTCTTTGAAAAGCGTGCACGCGGTATCTACCATAATTCGGCTTTCGTCTTTGAACGCGACGGCAGCATCGCAGGGCTTTACCGCAAGAGCCACATTCCCGACGATCCAGCCTTTTACGAGAAATATTACTTTATTCCAGGTGATACAGGTTTCGAGCCCATCAAGACTAGCGCGGGTACGCTCGGCGTACTTATTTGCTGGGATCAATGGTTCCCCGAAGCGGCCCGCATCATGAGCCTCAAGGGCGCCGACGTGCTCATCTACCCCACTGCTATCGGTTGGATGGACAGTGAACCTAAGGAAATTTACCCGCGTCAGCAAGACAGCTGGATGACCGTCATGCGTGGGCATGCGATTGCCAACAGGACGTTCGTCATCGCGGCAAACCGCTCGGGTACCGAAGGCCACCTTACGTTTTGGGGTACGAGTTTTGTCGCCGCCCCGGATGGATACATTTTGCAAAAATGTGACCCGGAATTTCTGGGTGCAAGTTATGTAGAACTCGATCTGGCCGAAACCGAGGAAAATCGCCGCTGGTGGCCGCATTTCCGTGACCGTCGCATCGATTTGTACAAGGATATTTTGAAAATTTGGGCGGACTAATTTAGACGAAAGAACGCCGCTTCGCGGCTACAGACGAGAGACGAAAGATGAGTATTGCAAAAGTACGTTACCCGGCGGAATGGGAAAAACAGAGCGCCACGTGGCTTGCTTTCCCGCACAACAAGACGAACTGGTATGGTGAACGTGGTATCAACATTCGCAAGTTCTATGTAGAACTTATCTGCAACATCACGAAATTCCAGCCGGTGAACCTGTTGCTCCCTGCCAAGAATTTTTTGACCGACGAAGAAAAGGCGGCTCTGGCCAACCGTCCGTTCCCGGTGAATTTTATCGTCATCAAGACAAATGACATTTGGATTCGCGACTACGGTCCGTTCTTCATGAAAAAAGGCGATAAAAAAGTCGTCACGGAAACACAATTTAACGCCTGGGGCGCAAAATTCCCGCCTTGGGGACTCGACAACGATATCCCGCAGAAAATTGCCGAAAAGCAGGGACTTCCGCTTAACGAAAGCGTTCCGTTCATCTTTGAAGGCGGCGCGATCGAAGTCAACGGAGACGGGCTTGGCATCACGACCGAAGATTGCCTCGTCGGCAAGAACCGCAACAATGAACGAGACTTAAAGAAAGTCGTTAAGGCTCTCTGCAAAGCGTTCGGTCTCAAGGACATGCTCGTTCTGCCGCACGGGTTGCACGGCGACCACACGGACGGCCACATCGACAATGTCGCTCGCTTTGTCGCCAAAGACAGAGTTGTCATGTGCATGACGGACAACAAGCGCTCCCCCAACTACGTGATTTTGACTGAAGCCAAGCAGTTCATCGAAAACTGGCTCAAGGAACATTACGAAACCGCCAAAGTCGATACGCTCCCGCTCCCGCCGCAGCGCGTGCTCGACGATGGACAGATTCTCCCTGCATCGTACATGAACTACATCTACGTGAATGGTGGGCTCATCTTCCCGAAATACAAGAGTCCCAACGACGCTGTTGCAAAAAAATACTTCGAAAGCGTTTACCCAGACCGCAAGGTGATTGGAATCGACTGCCGCACCGTCATTGAAGAAGGTGGCAGCCTCCACTGCATGAGCAAGCACGAGAGCGAGTAATTATTTCTTTCTCGCTTTCGCGATGGCTTCTTTTGCTAGTTTATCTACAAGTTCGTTCCACTTGACGCCGGTATGTGCGGCGACTTTTTCAAACTGGACCCTGTGAAGGTAAGGCTTTGCGGCAGCAACGTACATCTTCGCGATATTGCTCTTTGCCTGCCATTCACCCTTGGCCCAACGTGCAATACCCTCGTAATCATGACAAATGACGCCTTTCATGTCGTGAGCGTCCAACCATCTCATCGCTTGGAACGAGGCCATCACTTCACCATCGATATTGCGGCTTTCTGCATCGAATGCCGTGATTCCCGAACCACGGGCAAGTTCTTTGTCGTCTTCAGTAACGACAAACGCCCAGCCAGCAGGGCCAAATCCTGGCGAAAAAGAACCATCGACAAATACACGAATCCCATCGGGCGCAGGAGCCTCCATTCCGTCGAGCCAAGCCTGAGCCTCCTCGCGGGAACCGAAGGACTTGAACAGCACTCCCTTGACGCCGTGGGTCAATTTTTCGCATTCGGTCCACGTTGTTACGATTTTTTTTTCTTTTTCGCTTTTTACTGCATAGAACTTTTGCTTGGGCATGGCGCAAATTTAATATATTTTTGTCGAAATAAAAATTAGGAGCACCTTTGTTTTCATCATCGTGTTTTGCCGATGGCAAAAAATTTTTCCCGATGCGGTTATTCTGCAAGCCACTTTTGTATAGGTGGTTCAGGTTGAAAGTGGGAAAAAGCAAAGGCACCAAGTCGTTTTCATTCCCCAAATCGTTGCAAGATCACGAAAAAACAGTATTCTTTTTACCGGAAGACAAGAAAATCGCAAAGACTATTCTTGACGAACTCCCAGAAGAGAGTCTCAAGACCATCTTGTTCATTGCTCATGGCGATTTAGAGATTCTTTTGGAGAAGAAAAAGGCGACGGCGTCTTACTATACCGATAAAGGATGCCGCTATGGGGAACCCCTTTTCGAAAGGCTTGAATACCAGGTAAAAGCGTATTCACCTGTCGCCTGCGTCTATCTTGGCCCGTTCAAACCGCAATTTCTGTATCTCGCCTTGGCTAGCGGAGCCGCGTTACGCGTTGGTTTCGATTGCGCTAAGGAATACCCGTTTCTGAATGTCAGTCTCCATCCGCTCAAGACTATTTCTCCGGCAAGGATGATGGCTCGTTATTTTGTGAAGGAGCCTAAGGACTAGCCATGCAGAGAATTTCTTCGACAATCATTACCGAAAGCGGCGGTTATGCGGACTTGCATCTGCATACGAAACTTTCCGACGGGACGCTCGCTGTCGATGAACTGCTCACGCTCTGCAAACGCAAGGGCTTGCGGTGCATTTCCATCACGGACCACGACAATCTTGACAGTTACAAGCTTGCCGAAGAACCGGCAAAGGAAATCGGGCTCGAAATTATTCCGGGTATCGAGATTTCTGCGGTGTGGCAGGGCAAGGACATTCACATTCTGGGCTATTTCTGCGATCCAACGAACCTCGCCCTGAACATGGAACTTGAGGATTTCGCGAAGCAGCGTATTGCGCGCGTGAAGGCGATTATCAAGAAACTTAATGCGCTCGGTATCGGCATCACGTTCGAAAAGGTGCACTCGTACTGCAAGGGTAAAATCATCGGGCGTCCGCATATCGCCATGTCGCTTGTCGATGAAGAGTACATTTCGAACTTCTCCGAAGCGTTCACGAAATACCTCGGTGACGGCTGCATCGCCTTTGTCGAAAAGAAAGGCCTCAATCCGCAGGAGACTATCAGGCTTATCGAAAATGCCGGCGGTATTGCTGTCCTTGCCCATCCTTACAAATCCGGGCTCAGCGACCAGTTCATCGAAAGTATGGTGGAATGGGGCATTCAGGGCATGGAAGTGTATAGCCCGGCGCAGAAAGGTGCGGTGGGCCGTAAATACAAGGAAATGGCACAGAGGTTCGGCCTTGTCGGTACTGGCGGTTCGGACTTCCATACCGAAAACGGGACTTACCCCCCAGGTTGTATGAAAATGCCATACACTGTCGTACAGGCGCTTCGCGAAAGACGCGAAAAATCTCGTGCGGAATGGTTCTAATGAATCGTGGTATTTTATTAATAGCTGTTTTTGGAATGCTGGTCTCCAGCGTTTTTGCCGATGTCATCCATGCCAAGCGTTATACGCTCCCGACTCCGCAGGATTCCATTTTTGAGACGGTCAACGGCCCCGACCCGGCTCCGAGAGAGACTGATGCGGGGCGTTGGGTTATTCCGCTGCGCGAGGTGATGCAGCGTACATACGATGTTTCCGGGCAAAAATCGGAATGGGTGCTCGGCACGTCCATCTTGGGCAGTCCGGAACTTCACATGAGGTCCCTTGGAATCGGTACGCTCAGCAAACGTTACCCCAGCAAACTTGCCGGAATTTACACGACACGTTTGAGCTATGACGCATCGACGCTCGCCTTGAACGGTGAAAACGGGATTCTCTTTGAAGAACGCCACGGCATTCCTGTCGATACGCCAATCACGGACATCAACTGGGAACGAGGCGCATTTGAAGGGAACGCGCTCCGCCTTGAATTCCGCCGTCTCGTGACAGACTCGGTTACGCTCGACCTTGGCGTTTCAAGCCATTCCGACATGCTTTCGAAGCCTTATGAATATCAGCCGGTGACGCACTCCCCCTTCTTTGCCTTGGGACGCGATTCTACGGAAATTCCGTTTGGCGGACGAAACATAGCCATGAACAGCATGCATCTTCAACCTATCGTGACGTGGCGATTCGGGTTTGGCAAGGCTTTCTTTAAGATAAACTATTTGAGTCTTGATAATGCGGACAATACGACGCACAAGGTCTTGCTCGATACGCTTGACCCGACGGTTCGCAAATTTCAGACTGATCCGTATAGAATCATCATCGAGACGCGAACTTATGGCGGTGGCGTCGAGTTCTATCCAGTCAAGGGTTTGACTCTCGGTACAGAAATCCATTACGGCAACCATGAAATGGACTTGCGCGGCCTTTCCAGAATCAGGAACGGTATGGATACGACTTACAACGAAGATGACGTGCCGATTGTTAAAGTCAATTACTACGATACGAGTAAGGTTCGCAACTACGAAACGATTCTTGGAAGTTTTGAAGCCCGTTACAACATGTTCCTGAATCCGAGAATTCACTTTGAATATGAATTCCTGAATACAGAAGAGACTGGAAACGACAAGAAAAAGAGGGAGTATTACCAGGACCGCGAAATTGGTTATGCCGAAGTTTCGGACACGTTGTTCGGCAAGGCTTTGTTCCGCGTCCAGGCTGGGGTACAGCGCAACAGTTCGCTTTTGAATACCGTTGATTTCGCACCGGCTTTTTCTGTTGACGGAACGTACCTCCTCCCCTATCATTTGATGGCAAGCGCTTCTTACCGCCATGACAACAAGTTCCCCGACGTAAATCACATCAAGCTTGTCGAGACTGGCAGAATCGCGTTCCCTAACGAAGACCTCAAGCACGAAGTTCGCGACCGCGCTACGGCAAACATCGTATGGCAAAAGCGTGATGTCTTTTACGGACTCGGTCTGCGTTACGAGCATGCAAATAACTTGATTAAGCCTAGCTGGGCTGTCAAAGGCGGGTTGGATACGACTTATACTTACGATGAGTTGTTTGATACGACTTACGCAGATGTTGCTGATTCTGTCAAGTCGGCGTTCCGCTACGAGAACTTGGATCATGCCCACACGCTCGATTGGCTTATGCAGGTGGGGTTCCGCCTCGGGAACTGGAAATTCTATTTGGAACGAGGTCAAAAGATTACACGCACAAAGCTTATCGATACGCCTTCGCTTTATTATAAAGGAAGTATCCATTGGCAAAACCGTTTTGTCAAGGATAGGCTCGGTGTAAGCGTTCGCGTTGATTTCCAGTGGTTCAACAACCGCTTCGACTGCACCATCAACGAGAAGGGCGAACCGGAACTCGTCCAGCTTAAGAAATATCTTGCGATGGATTTCGAAGCGCGCATGCAGATTCTTTCGTTCGAACTCTACAACCGCATCGAAAACTTCAACCACAGCATATACATGCCTGAATCGGGTTATACGCCGGAAGGCCTGCGCTTTGCCTACGGCATCGTCTGGACGTTCGGGAATTAATCCGCACGTCACTGGGCGCCAACACACTCGTCATCCTGAGCGAATGTGAAGGATCCAGTCAAATCTAGCCTATGCAACTCAAGAAATGATTGGATTCTTCATTCCAAACGTATATACTAGAAATAATGGTTTCTATCGGCACTCAGTGCCTCCAGGATGACAGATTACTCAGAGTGACTTTAATTGATTAAACTGTCTGGATGCCGAGCAGCACGAGATAGCCGACATAGAGGCTCAGGAAGAGCGCTCCGCCTAATCGTCCAAAACCGCCAATCCGCTTACCGTTCTTTTTCTTGAACGGAATACAAATAAGGAATAACAGGAGCGTCAACGCCGACATTATCGGCAAATCGCGACTCAACACTTCGGGATCCATTGCCTTGATTGGTGCAATGACGGCAGCAAGACCGACGACGGTAAGCGTGTTGAAAATGTTCGAACCGATGATATTTCCGACGGCCAGGTCGTTTTCTCCGCGACGTGCTGCGGCGATTGAACTTGCCAGTTCCGGCAGTGACGTGCCTACAGCGACAATGGTAAGCCCAATCAGCAAGTCGCTCACACCGAGAGCCAAAGCCACGTTGATAGCGCCCCACACAAGCATCCGTGAACTCACCACCAACAATCCAAGGCCAACAATCAAAAGCAAGATGGACTTGGCGATGGAAACTTTTTCGGTAGTCTCGAAATCGGAATCCGATTCGTCTTTAACGCCATCTTTTTTACGCTTGCGTTTTGCATTCAATTCGCTCAAGATGTTGAATGTCATGATGACAACGAACGCAATCAGCAGCGCCATTCCGTCAGCAAAAGAAACGTTGCCGTCCTTGAGCAAAAAGACGGTCAAGATGGTCGTTAAAATGAGGATTGGAATGTCCTGAGTCATCGCCTGCTTCTTGACGACAAGCGGCGTTATAAGCGCCGTCGCGCCAAGAATCAGCGCAATGTTTGCAATGTTCGAACCGTAAGCATTGCCGAGCGCAAGCTGCGGTGAATTGTTCATTGCGGACAAAATTGAAACGACCATTTCTGGTGCCGATGTTCCAAAGCCCACAATCACCATTCCGATAAGGAATGTGCTCATGCCAAAAAATTGGGCTACGCCGACAGCCCCATCTACAAAGCGGTCTGCACTCCAGACCAGAAGAACAAGGCCTACGACGATAGCCGCAATAGAAAGAATCATGTTGTACTAGAATGCGTAGAATGTCGCGCCAACAGTAATCGATTTGGCAGAAAGGTTGCTGATACGCCACTTGTCGTAGTTATCATACTGGTTGTTGAGACCCCAGCTGAAGCGGGCGTCGAAGCCGATATAACGGTTTGCGCGGATGCCGAAGCCAAGGACAATCGACCAGTCCATTCCCTGACGGTATTCTTCTTCTATCATGTCTTCGGTAAAGTTTACCGATTTGTCGGAAGATCTGATTTTGATTTTGTCAGAAACGGCGAACGCGGGTTGGACACCGATGTCAAAGTACAAGTTCGACTTGGCACTCTTCAAGGAAAGGAGGAGTGGCACGCAGATGCGGTACTGGCTGAATGACACGCGGTGTTCGCCGTATTGTTCTTTAAAGTAATCGTCATAGCTGTTGCTAACCTTGTCGTGTTCGAACAACACGCCCGTCTTGAATGCCATGTTGTATTCATCCAACGGGAAAAGTGCAAAGGCTCCGACGCTCCAGATTAAGCCGTAATAGCGGTCATATTCGTAACGTCCGTTGTCGCCCGAAAGGAAATTGCTACCGACAAAGCCTTGGAGACCGAACGTGAAGTTCCAAGGGATGAGTCCACGGAGCTGGTCCATGTCGATGTTTTGTGGCGCAGGCTTTTCGGAAACATAGACTGTCTTTACCGGGCGTCCGTGATGTTCAACTTCGCTCGGCGTATAGACTGGACGGTAAACGAACTTCTTCGATGATTTTTTGGAGACTGGTTTTGCCGCGTCTGCACCACGGACTGCGGCGGGTTGAGCAAACATGTTTTCTGGAGCGAGTTCCTGTTCGACGTTGGCGAACTTTGCATCCATTGTTTCTTGTTCTGCTGGAGCGGCGGCCGCTTCTGCGGCTGGAGTTGCGTCTTGAGCCATTACGGCAGAAATTGCAAGTGCTGTCAAAATTCCGGTTAATTTCAGATTCATGGTAATCCTCCGATGTAATTCATACTCTATTATAGTATTTTTATATTCCAAAAACCAATACAAAATACACGCAGGCCTATAATAAAATACTAGATTAGGGTCATATGAAGATTAATATTGTTCAATCCGCTTCGGGCAAGGCCAATGCCAGCGCCCTATTTTTCGTAAAAAAGTCCGTCCAGTTTTCTGACGTGCTTTCAGAAAACGCTGAAAAACAAGTAGAATCCGTCTTGAACGGCATGGAAGACGGACCGTTCGAAGATCTCGAATATTTGGAAATAGACAACCAACCTACGATTTTTGTGGATGCGGCTAAGGAACGCGGGCTCTCTGCCCTCGACCACTTGCGCATGGCAGCCTACCGTTTGGCAAAAAAAGCGAGCAAGCGCCAGATTCCGATGGTTTCTATCATGCTGGCCGATGCCGCGCCTGAACAGTTCAAGAGTATTTTGCACGGCCTATCCTACGCCGATTATAAGTTTGACGCCTACAAGAGCAAGCAAAAAAGCGCGTTTCTGGTCACGTTTGAAATTGTCGCCGGCGAACAGGCAAGTGAATTTAAGAAGATTGCCAAGGATGTGGCCGTAGAACAGAAAGCGATTGTTCTTGCAAAAAATCTCATCAACACGAGTTCCAGCGACCTCACACCTGCTGAGTTTGTCGAAAACGCGAACACCATCGCTAAATATACGCCGGGCCTTTCTATTAAAGTCCGCAACATGAAGCAGCTTGAAAAGGAAGGCTTCATGGGACTTGTGACCGTTGGCAAGGGCAGTTCACACGAACCGTTCATGATTACGCTCAGCTACGACGGAACGAAATCTGCTCGTGGAACAAAGACGAAGGATGCGAACGCCCGCAGTTCCAGCGACCACCTGGTTCTTGTCGGCAAGGGCCTCACGTTCGACACGGGCGGTCTCTGTCTCAAGCCGCCTAAATCCATGCCTGAAATGATAAGCGACATGAGCGGTGCTGCCACTGTACTTGCCGCTATTCAGGCTATTGCGACTTTGGAACTCCCCATCAAGGTGAGCGCCGTCTGCTGCCTCGCCGAAAATGCTATTGGCAACAAGTCCGTTTTGCCGGGCGACATCTTCAAAGCGAAAAACGGAAAGACCGTCATGGTCGATAATACGGACGCCGAAGGACGCCTTGTGCTTAGCGACGGACTTGCCGAAGCTGGCCTCATCGGTGCAACACACATTGTCGATATCGCGACGCTTACGGGCGCCATGGTTCGGGCGTTGGGCTATGCCGTTGCCGGATTCTTCAGCAACGATGACGACCTTGGCCTCAAGGTTATCAACTGCGGTGAAGCCTGCTGCGAAAAATTCTGGAGCATGCCGCTCGAAGAAGAATACGCCGATGCGTTGAAAGGCAACTTCGCTGACCTCAAAAATACAGGGAGCGATGCCGGTGCCATTGCCGCCGCGTTATTCTTGCAAGAATTCGTGCCAGAAAATACGGCCTGGGCTCACTGGGATATCGCAGGCACAGCGTTTGTCAGTAAAACATGGAAATACACGGAATTCGGCGCTACCGGATTCGGCGTGCAGACACTCATCGAACTCGCTAGGGAAATGAGCGCTTAACTGCGCCATCTGCGCAAACGGATAATCGCAGCAATTGTAGCCCCGATCAGGCACATGAACATGTCCGTTTGCGTGTCCCAAATGTAGCCCTGCGTACCCAGGAAAGCTTCCGTATCCGTCGGGTTGCTCAATGACGCAAGCCATTCGATAATTTCGTACAAAGCAGAAACAGCTTCGGCAACGCAAACCGACAAAAAGCCCGTCCAGCCTGCGGTCCTGAGCGGAGTCGTACGGCGTAAAAGCTCAATCATCACAAGCGCTGGCGTGACACCCTGCATGAAGTGCCCGATTTTGTCGTAATTGTTGCGCGTCCAGCCGAACCAGTCCTGCATCCAGAAACCAAGCGGGACTTTTGCATACGAGTAATGCGCCCCCACCAAAAGAACCGCCATGTGCAGCGCGATTACGACGTAAAGGAACGTCGGCATCTTGAATTTGTTGTATGTAAGCACAAGGATTACGAGACCGATAAGCGCTGGTGACGCTTCCAGAATCCAGGTCAGGTAGGTATCCTCTACTCCGATGACAGACCAAATAGTCGTGAGGAGCACAAGCGCGAGCAATAGCAAATGAGATTTTGGAACTTGATTCATAATGATATAATTTAGAAATGATATAAAAAGGTGGCTGGATGGCCACCTTTTCTTGATGTATTCTGTGTTTTACAATCTTTCCTTAGCCCGCTTGATCAGGATAATCAACAACGGGGCTACCTTCCATGAGGTTCTTTTGATGCTTGACTTCAACGACTCGCATTTGTGGTGCATTGTATTCTTTCTTTTCTTTAATCATATTTGTTCCTTGGTCAAAGGTTATTTGTTAATGGTTGTACGGAAATAGGAACTTCCTTTCTTTTGATAATAGACTCCGTGGGCATTCTTCCCTTCGTTCATGCGACGACCCTTGAGGTCGAATGTGCCGTAGTTGCGGGTAAACTTGAACTCGCCTGTTTTAGTATTGAATGTACCGATGACGGTTGTTTCTTCGTTCTTGCCTCTGACAACGACACTGAAGCTATCTGGCAGTGCAACACCATTTGCATCAAGGCGTTTGACATATGGAGCGTTTGCGGGTGCAATTCCTGATGCAGAACTCGGTTCATAGGCCATATAGCAACGTAGTGGATTGATATAAGCGCCAGCGGCAAGACGGACAAACTTGCCTTTAGTCAAGATATCGTTGCTCAGATTCTTGGCGGCAAAGCCATAGACGCAACTCTTGTCCTTATTTACGCCGCAACCCGTAAGTTCGGGGTCTTCTGCTTCCCATTTCTTGTACTGAAGCATCGGACGGAACACCCAGTCATCCAAGCGGTAGTCGATGTTTTTTTCCGGGACTTTCTCAATCGTAACCTTTCCATGGAATGTGAGAGACTGCGTCCCTGCCATTTCGAGGATATAGGGAGTATAAGCCTTGATTTTACCGTCATTTGAGGTGGGACAATTTTCATCAACAACGTCAGTGGCACACCACACATAGTTCACATAGACCAATGCTTTGCTTAAATCGACTCCGTCAAAAGTCATAACACGGCGAACTCCATCAACCTTGTTTACAGCTATCTCAAACGGCAGCACGAGAGAAGAACTCCCCACTTTCGAGAACTTGCGATTGAAAATGACGGTATCCACAGGTGTATTTTTCGTAATGTTGATGGCGCCTATTCCTTCGTAGTTGCCGTCAATAATTGCTCGTTTGTCGACGATATGAACTGCCGGAGGATAGACAAATGGACTTTCAGAGATGCCTTCACTATATACGACTCCGCCTATAGTAACAGTGTTGGTCGTTGAAGATTCATCACCAGAATTAAAAACACTAATGCTGTACTTAGCATTTTCGCCTGCAATGGCAGTAACTTTGTCAACGTTTTCGCTAATGACGATATTGCCGATAGAATGACCTACACCAGCACCAATTCCAGCAGCACCCGCTCCACCCTTGGCAGTGACTAGACCTCCATTAATTGTGATGTTTCCTACAGAACTCCAATAAGCACTACCAATAGCGGCAGCTGATGATCCGCCTGTAGCTTCAATTTCGCCGCTTTCAATCACAATATTACCGCCACCAATTTCATAACCGCCACCGAGACCTGCACCTAATCCGTTGCTGCTAACGTTAAGCTTGCCTGTTCCTTTAATGGTGAGTGTTTGGAATCGCGGAACATAAATGCCTGGATAATTTTTATAGAATCCTCTTACAGTATTTTTGCCCTTCAAAATTATCGTACAACTGCCCTCGCAGGTGATGCCAGCCCACTTATAGGCTTCATCGTTCTTGCCATTGATGGTTACATCATCAAGAGTCACAGTAGCACCATCGGGAATGGATATCTTGTAGTTGCCACTCAACGAGCCATTAAGTGTTTCGCCATTGTGAGCGACATAGTCACCTTTTAATTTAGAAAGGTCTCCATCAACCCACTGTGCATAGAGAGTCACCGATTCATTGGCCTTTGCCAAATTCTTGACTTCTTGTTCGTTCGCATAAAATGTTCCGGAACCATTGGCTTTGGTGTTCCAGCCAATAAAGCTATAGCCTTCACGGAAAAAGTTATTTTTTGCAAGAGCTCTTGCTGCGGCTCCATAACCGAACAACTGTTTCATTGTTGTATTAGACCCATCGTTGGCATTAAACACAACCGTGTAAATAGGGGATGGAGCATAGGTGTATGTTTTTGCATCAACGCCATTCATATAGGACCCCGTATAGGATACTCCACCAATAGTTACTGTTTCAGCACCTCCGATACAATAACATATATACCCAAGGAAACATCCATCTTCCTCTGCTATTGTCGCGGTAACCTTGATGACATCATTATTGCTAATCGTGATATTGCCAGAGAAAGCACCCGCTGTACCAATGGCAGTAGATTCTACACCTCCTTTCGCCATTACGAAACCTCCACTAATTGTAATATTACCGACATCATCGATCTGATCTCCTCCAATACCAGCTCCAAATCCATAATGTGTTGCGGCGCTACCAACGATGCCTGAGCCTCCTGTTGCGATGATATAACCGCCGCTAATTGTAATATCAGAAAAATATGTACCACCGATGCCTACTCCTCCCTTTGCATCGATATAACCGCCGCTAATTGTAATATGGGATACTTTATCCCCGCCGATACCAGCTGCAAGAACACCACCTGTAGCTGTGACAATGCCTCCGCTGATTGTTATGTTTTCAATCTCCTCTCCTCCAATACCAGCAAAACTATAATTACCACTTGTAGCGGTAATTGTGCCTCCGCTGATTGTGATATTACCAACTTTGCCACCAATACCTCCTCCGCTGTGACCGCCCGAGGCTGTAACCACACCTCCATTAATCGAGATGTTTCTAGCAACTCCCGTGCTATTGCTGCCGATGCCAAATCCATCTCCCGTAGCAGTAACAGTTCCTCCATTAATTGTTATATTTCCAGCAAAACCGCTACTGCCACTGCCGATTCCTGCGGCTTCATAACCACCCGTAGCCGTGATTGTGCCTCCATCAATTATGATATTTCCACAATGGATTTGGCTACGGCCACAAATGCCTGCTGCTCCATTGCTGCCTCTTGCGTTAAGTTTACCCTTTCCCGAAATAGTAAGAGTCTTGTTCTCTGGCACATAAAATCCTGGAGAGTCCTGAAACCCCTTTATGTTGTTCTCGCCTTTCAAATCTATCGTGCAATTACCTTTGCAACTTATGCCCGCCCAAATGGGGGAGGTAATAACGTCTACTCCATTGATAGTTACGCCATTAAGCGTCACCGTAGCGTCTTCGTCAATTGAAATTTTGTAATAACCGCCAAGTTTGCCGGTTAGCACATCTCCATCTTGCGCAACATAGTCACCGGTGAGGGTTGATAAATCAACTGTTTCTGCAAAAGCCGAAGCGGCAAATAGCAGTGTGAAAAGGAAAAGGGTTGTTTTGTTTTTCATAGTGGTTAGGAGTGTTTGTTATTGGTTTTTAATTTTGGGAAACATAAAATGCATAAGCCCCCAATAATATGTGTACCAAACAATCCAACACTTCAGCAAAGGACGCTGAATGCAAAAACAAAACGGTAGTGTCAAGGGTTTTTCGCAAAAATAGTTTGTTCCAACATCAGATTTAGGCTACATTTCCTTTCTTTCTGCTCTTTTCCAGTTCCCGTTTCAGTTCGTTTTCCTTTTCCTGCTCGTA
>Ga0129307_1001444_pt1 | contig 25139 bp, 20 predicted proteins | sample P1105metagenome_FD_94437 | JGI IMG/M metagenome (GOLD analysis project Ga0129307, IMG submission 94437) | Capybara group fecal microbial communities from Wisconsin, USA - P1105 metagenome | ecosystem: Host-associated > Mammals > Digestive system > Large intestine > Fecal | place: USA: Wisconsin...
TGACCTCCGGCTTGTGGATGACCGTGCGGGCAAAGGAGAGGAGCTGGCGCTGGCCAGCGGAGAAGTTGTTCCCCCGTTCGCGCACGACCTCGTCAAGGCCGTCGTCCAGCTTGCCGATAAAGCTGTCCGCATTCACGTAACGGCAGGCCTCCCAGACCTCGTCGTCGGCAAAATCGTCCCGCAGAACGATGTTGCTGCGGATGGTGCCGGAGAAGAGGAAAACGTCCTGCAGCATCTGCCCGAAGTGCTTTCTGAGCGAGGCGATCTTGATCTTTTTGATGTCGATGCCGTCAATCAGGATCTGCCCCTTCTGAATGTCGTAGTTGCGCACGATCAGCGAGAGGATGGTGCTCTTGCCGGAGCCGGTCGCACCCACGAGGGCGACCGTATCCTTCGCGTTTACATGGAAGGAGACGCCCTTTAAGACCCATTCACCCGGCTTGTAGGCAAACCAGACGTCCCTGAACTCGATCTCGCCGCGGATCTCGTCCATCTCAGCCGCGCCCTCTTCATCCACGACCTCCGGCTTCATGTCGAGGATCGTAAAGATCTTTTCGGCGGAAGCGAAGGCGGACTGGAGCATATTGAACTGCTCGGCAAGCGTCTGGATCGGGTTGAAGAACTTGGAGATATACAGGTAGAAGGAGACCACCGTGCCGCCAGTGATGACCTGCCCCATGAAGCTGGTATTTTTGATGATCCCGCGGCTGCCCAGATAGAAGAGGCACATTACAGCGGAGATGTTCAGCATGTAGACCATGGGACGGAAGATCCCGAACACGAAGATCTGCTTCTGCTTGGCTTTCTTCAGCTTCGCGCTCTTGCCGAGGAATTCCTGCATCTTGCGGTCTTCACGGTTGTAGATCTGCGTGACCTTGATGCCGGAGAGGTTTTCGCTGAGGTAGGTGTTGATGTCCGTGGTCCCGTCCTTCACGCGCCGGTACGCGCGTCTTGAGAATTTGCGGAAGATCACCGTGAACAGCACCAGGAAGGGCACAAAGCACAGGATCATGAGCGTCAGCTCGAGATTCAGCATGAACATGGCCACGAGCACACCGATGATCACAAGGGCGTTCTTCGCCATGGTGACCAGGATGTTCGTGAACATGAAGGAAATGGCGTTCGTGTCGTTGCATTCGCGCGTGACGAGCTTGCCCACGGGGATGTTGTTCAGCTGCGCGTGCGAGAGCCCCTCGATATGCGTGAACAGCTCCTTTCGCATGGAAGAGAGGATCTTCTGGCCGGTCCGCTGCAGCATCACGGACTGGATGTAGGTGCAGCCCATGGACAGGAGCAGGAGCGCGGCATAGAAGGCGACCCGCCGGTACAGCTCCGGCAGCTCGAACTCGGTCTTTATCATTTCCTCGATGCCGCCGATGATCACCGGTGAGATCAGGTCGTAGCCGATAGAGAGCAGCATGATGAAGAAGATGACGCCGAATTCCTTCTTATACGGTCTCACATAGACGAGAAGGCGACGAACGATCTCCCTGTCGGGGATGTTCCGGTCGAAGCCGATGGCTTCCTTCTTGTCTTTCATGGTCACGAAGGCAATGATGAAGCCGATGCTGAAGACGCCGATGATGGCGCCGACGATCAGGAGAGGAAGATACTCACGCATTCTGCTCACCTCCTTCCTCTTCGAGCTTCTGCAACTCGACCATGGTCCGGTAGGCCGGGCAGGAGCGCAGGAGCGCCTCGTGGCTGCCCACGGCCTCGATGCGGCCGTCCTCGACCAGAATGATCTTGTCCATCTGCTCGATGGTGGAGATCCTGTGCGCGATCAGGATGGTGGTCTTGCCGGCACGGGTCTTTTTCAGATTATCCAGGATGATGCGTTCCGTCTTGGTATCCACGGCGGAGACCGAATCGTCCAGGATCAGGATAGGCGCGTTCTTCATGAGGGCGCGCGCAATGGAGATGCGCTGCTTCTGGCCGCCGGAAACGGTCACGCCGCGCTCGCCGAGCACGGTCTCGTAGCGGTCGGCAAACTCCTTGATGTTGCCGTCCACGTCCGCCAGCACGGCGGCCTGTTCCACCGCTTCGTCTCCGGCGTCATCCACGGCAAAGGCAATATTGTTGGCAATGGTGTCGCTGAAGAGGAAATTGTCCTGCGGCACGTACGCTGCCGCTGCGCGTACGTCGTGGATCGGCACGCTGTTGACGTCGCGTCCGTCAATGAAGATGGTGCCGTCGGGCACGTTGTAGGTGCGCAGGATCAGGTCCACGATGGTGGTCTTGCCGGAACCGGTGCGGCCGACCAGGCCTACGTTCTCGCCGGCATTGATGGTGAAGGAAACATCCTTCAGCACGTCAAATTCCCCGTCGGGATAGCGGAAGGTCAGGTGCCGGAGTTCGATCTCGCCCTTTACCTCGGGCATTTCATCTACGTTTGCGCGGTCCTTCACGTCCTGCGGCGCATCGAGCAGCTCGCCGATACGCTTCAGGGAAGCTTTTCCGCGGCTCGACATGTCGATCAGCTCGGAGATGGCCATGATGGGCCAGACGACGGCGGTAAAGTAGCCGATGAACTCCATCAGCTGGCCGGCGTTGAAGACGCCTTCATGCACAAGGTAGCCGCCGTAGCCGAGGATGACGCAGATGACGGATTCCACGAAGAGCGTGACCAGAATGCGGAGCGTGACCGCCGTCTTGACGAAGTCCACGTTTGCTTTCTCGTTCTCTTCGTTCAGCTTGCCGAAGGCCATCAGTTCCTTCGTTTCCTTGACGAAGGCCTTGATGACGGCAATGCCGGAAAAGCTTTCCTGAGAGAAGTCGGAGAGCTTCGAAAAGGCCGCCTGACGTCTGTCCCAGCGTTTGGTCATTTCCTTGCCGACCACGGTGCTCGAGATCAGCAGGAGAGCCATGGGAACCAGGGCGAAAAGCGTTAAGCGGATGTCCATGCCGCCCATGCGCCAGATGGAAAAGCCGCCAAGAAGAACGGCGTCGAAGAACATCAGCATGCCGCTGCCGTAGCAGTCCTGCACGGTCTCCAGGTCGTTCGTGAACAGGCTCATGAGGTCGCCGACCTTGTGGATCTGGTAGTACTGCTGGGACAGGTCCTTGGCGTGGCTGAACATCTCGTTGCGGATGTCGGTCTCCACCTTGATAGCGGAGCCGAAGAAGCACACGCGCCAGAAGAAACGGCCGGCCACGATGGTCAGGATGATCTTTATCATGGGCAGGCAGACGTGGTCCAGCAGGAAATCCATGTCAAAGGGAACGGCTGCGCCGTCCACTTCAACGAAGCCCTGGTTGATGCCGTTGATGACCGAAGCATAGATGTTCGGGATCAGCAGCTGCAGATAGTCCACCATGCCCAGGGTCAGAACACCCATGATGATCCAGCCCAGGTACTTCAGGTAGTACTTGTTGATGTGTTTGCCGAAAATCATTGGAACTCCTTAGTTTTTCTCCGCGGGGGAGAGGGCGGATAAAAACAGCCGCCGCATTTCAAAACAGGAACGCGGCGGCTGCAGGATCATACGGTACACTTAGCGCTCTACCGCAAAATACTCCTTCAGTGCGCTGACGACCTGTTCCGGATCCATGGCGTGTACGGCACAGGCTTCTTCGATGGTCTCCATCTGGGAAGCAGGGCAGCCGACGCAGTGCATGCCGGCACCCATCAGGATGGCGGCGCAGCCGAAATCTTCCCTGAGCAGATCGCCAATCATGGTATCTTTTGTAATTTCCATAATGCTTCAAATCCTCCTGTGATGACTCACGAGGGAGAGTATACTCTATTTGAAAAGAAAGTGCAACAGGCGAAAAAGGCTCTTTCTTTAGAAAAAAAAGACTTAAATCACGGGAAATGTGCTTTCAGAGATGCTTTCGGGGCTTGCCATCGCGGCGGCTTCGTGTTATAGTATGGACTGTTAAATTTTTAACGCCCGCATCGGGCGGGTGCGGGGCACAAAGTGAGTCCCGGCTGTGAAGAAGAGGAGCAAGATTTATGGCAAACGTAGTGGTTGGACAATCCGGCGGACCTTCCTCCGTCATTAACAATTCCCTGGCCGGCGTATACAAGCGCGCCAAGATCCTGGGAGCAGATAAAGTTTACGGCATGCGCCACGGCATCCAGGGCTTCCTGGAGGAACGCCTGGTGGATCTGGATGAATACCTGAAGGACGACCGTTCCTTCAATCTGCTTCGTGCGACGCCGTCCTCCTTCCTCGGCTCCTGCCGCTATAAGCTGCCGGATTTCGAGATCAACGATGCCGTTTACAGGAGGATCTTCCAGATCCTGGCCAAGTACCAGATCGAAGCCTTTATCTATATCGGCGGAAACGATTCCATGGATACCATCCGCAAGCTGGCGGATTACGGCAAGAAGATCGGTTCTTCCGTGACCTTTGTGGGCGCGCCGAAGACCATCGATGACGACCTGATGGAAACGGACCACACGCCCGGCTACGGCAGTGCGGCCAAATACATCGCGGTCACGACCAAGGAGGTCATCCGCGACATGGTGGTCTATGAGCACAAGCCCAGCGTCTTCGTGATGGAAGTCATGGGCCGCAACGCCGGCTGGCTGACGGCGGCGACCGCTCTTTCCCGCGGCAATGACTGCGTGGGGCCCGACCTGATCTATCTGCCGGAGATGAGCTTCGACCTGGCAAGCTTCCGCGCGGACGTAGAGAAGATCCTGAAGCGCAAGGACTGCGTGCTGGTCGCGGTCTCCGAAGGCATCCACACCGCCGACGGGACCTTTATTCCCGAGCTGCAGGGCGCGGACCTGGCGGTCGACTCCTTCGGCCACAAGGCCATGGGCGGCACGGCAGAGGTGTTGTGCAAATACTGTGAGAAGGAATTCGGCGTGAAGACCCGCTCGCTTGAGCTTTCCGTGATGCAGCGCTGCGCGGCGCATCTGGCTTCCCGCACCGACGCGGAAGAGGCCTTTTCCTCCGGCGCAGCGGCCGTGGAAGCGGCGCTTCGCGGCCAGAGCGGCCTGATGGCGACCCTCGTGCGCGAATCAAATGATCCCTACGTCTGCTCGGTCTCGCTTGCCGACGTCCACAAGATCTCCAACGCGGAGCGCAAGGTCCCGCGCAGCATGATCAACGAAGAGGGCAACGATGTGACGGAAGAATTCATCACTTACGCGCGGCCGCTGATCATGGGCGAGCTGCAGCCGGTCATGAAGGACGGCGTACCCCAGCACCTGGTGATCGAGTGACGCTTCCGCTGCAGGAGGCCGCAGAGCAGATCCGAGAGATGAGGCTGTGCGGTGCGCGGCGACAGCATGCCGGCAGATAATACACAAGAACCAAGCAAACAGGCTCCGGAAAGCATCCGGAGCCTGTTTCTTTGTTGAACAGCTGAGGCCATCGTATCCTGTCTGCAGGGACATGATCTCCCGCAACAGCGCAAAGGTTTACGAAAAAAAAGGAGGTGTCTGACATGCAGACACACATTTTTATGAAATCCGGAAAATTTTTTTCAATAATTATTGACAAAAACAAAGAGAGCGTTGTATAATTCGTTCAGGCAATGTAAACGTTTGCGATAACTGAATAATAAAAATGGAGCAGAGCAGATGATCAAAGCAGTCATGTTTGATATGGGGGGAACTCTCGAAGACCTGTATTCAGATGAAAAAAACGATAAGGCAACCGCGTACGCGCTGTACGACATCCTGAAAAAGCATCAGATGGAAGTGCCTCTTGAGGCAGAGCCGCTTTGGGCGATCGCCGGAGCCGGCATCCAGGCGTATAAAAAAGAATCGGAACGGACCATGATCGAGCTGAAGCCCGAGCAGATCTGGTGCGACTGGGCGTTCAGGGATATTCCGGTGGATAAGGCAAAGCTTGCGGAGATCAGCGAAGAGATCGCGCATATGTGGGAGACCACCTTCTATGACCGCTCGCTCAGGCCTCACGCCGCGGAAATGCTGAAAGGTCTGAAGGAAGACCTAGGCATGCACGTGGCCGTCGTCAGCAATACCGGCAGTCTTTTCCAGGTCTTTGATACCCTAAAGAAGTACGGGGTGAGACAGTATTTTGATGAGATCACCCTTTCCTCGGTCGTAGGCTACCGCAAGCCGCATCCCTACGCCTTCCGCATCGCCTGCGAGCAGGCGGATCTGGACCCTTCCGAATGCGCCTTTGTGGGCGATACGCTCTCGCGCGATGTGGTCGGGCCCCGCAAAGCCGGCTTCGGGCGCGTGTTTAAGATCAATTCCTTCCTCACCCCGCAGAAAGATATCGGCAAATTTGACGTAGTGCCCGATTATGAGATCACCGATATCTACGATGTTTACACGATCCTGAAGCGGGAACGCGAAGAAGGAAAAGAGTGAGATCCAGTCACCGACATGAATATGTATGGAGGATAAGCTATGGCAAAAAAAGGATGGAAGCGTCCGCCGATGAGCAAAGAACGCTTCAAAAACCAATTTAAAAGCCTGATCGGCAATCCGTTCAACGTGATCGTCTTCATCACGCTGATCCTGCTGTTCACGCTGATCATTATTCCGCTTCTGGCCATGGTCCAGAACACCTTCGTCGTGGCCAAATCCGAGCTCCGGAACATCCCCGGGGCAAAGATCGGCGACTATACTCTGTGGTACTGGAAATACCTGCTGGCCAGCCCGCTGACCAAGACGATCCTGTGGGTCCCGCTGCGCAACTCCCTGATCATCGGCGCGTTCGTCACCGTTATCTCGGTCCCTCTGGGCGCCCTTATGGCGTGGCTCATGGTCCGCACGGATATCCCCGGCAAGAAGCTCCTCTCCGCGCTGATCCTGATCCCTTATATGATTCCGTCCTGGTGTAAAGCCCTGTCCTGGATGACCATTTTCCGGAATCCCAAGATGGGCGGCAACGGCGTGCTGTCCAGTCTCGGCGTCACGGTACCCGACTGGCTGGCCTCCGGCTTCGTACCGATTATTCTGGTCATGACTCTGCACTACTACGCTTTCTCCTATATCATGGCCTCCGGCGCGCTCCGCTCCATCAACTCCGAACTGGAGGAGATGGGCGAGATCCAGGGGGCAAGCAAGGCGCAGATCTTAAAGAGCATCACGCTTCCCCTGATCCTGCCGTCGATCCTTTCGGCCACCATCATGACGATCTCAAAATCGATCGGAACCTACGGCGTGGCGGCAAGACTTGGCGGCAACAATCCGGACGGAACGCCCTTCTATGTGCTGGCTACCCGGATGAAGGACTTCATCAACAACAGCCCGAAGGGTGTCGGCTACGCCATGAGCATTCTGATGATCCTGCTTGCGGCAGGCACCATCATCGTGAACCAGAAGCTGATTGGCACCAGAAAATCCTATGCGACCATCGGCGGCAAGGGAACCAGAAGTAATCTGATTCCGCTGCGTGGCGCAAGATATCCCATGCTTGTCGTGATCTCGCTCTTCCTGATCGTGGCCATGGTCATGCCGGTCTTCTTCCTGGTCATGGAATCGTTCCAGATCGTGCCCGGCGCAGGCTACGGCAAAGAAAACCTGACGCTGTATGCCTGGATCGGCGAGCTTTCGAATGCGCCGAATCCGGCCTTTAACCAGAACGGCCTGTTTAAGAACAGCGAGTTTGCCAGAGCGCTCGGCAATACCGTGAAGCTGTCCCTGATCGCTTCGCTGATCACGGCGACCTTCGGCCAGTTCTTCGGCTACATCACCACCCGCGGCCGCGGCAAGTGGTACGGCAACATGGTCGAGCAGCTGATCTTCATCCCGTATCTGATGCCCGGCGTCGCGTTCTCCGCGATCTACTTTTCCATGTTCAGCCAGCCGCGCCTGGGCGGCCTGATCCCGTCCCTCTACGGCACCTTCACCCTGATCCTTCTGGTCTCCATCGTGAAGCACTTCCCGTTCGCGAGCCGCTCGGGTTCCTCCAATATGATGCAGATCTCGGTGGAGCTTGAGGAGGCGGCGTCCATCAACGGGGCAGGCTTCTGGCGCCGCATCGGCAGCATCGTGATCCCGCTGGCCAAGAACGGCTTTTTGTCCGGCTTCCTGCTTTCGTTTATCAGCATCGCGAAGGAACTGGACCTGATCGCCATCCTGATGACCCCGAAGAACTATACGCTGTCCTTCCTGGCCTTCGACTACTCCAAGGAGGCTATGCCTCAGGTGGCGGACGCGATCTGTATCGTGATCATCGTTTTCATCCTGGTCACCAACCGGATCGCGGACAAATTCGGCGGCAACGTCAGCAAGAGCATGTAATACAAGGGTCAAAAGCCCGACGCCGGGCCAAGCTTGCTTGGCCATGGAGGAAGAGCTTTATGACCCGCCCTGCATGAGCAGGCAGCGGGGAAGGGACCCCGCGAACTGCGAATGAAGGGCAGGATCGCGGGAGTGCGAAGCACGAAGCGATCCGTATTATCATAAAGAGAGCATGTAAGCAGATAAGAAAGGAAATCAGCTATGAGCAAGATCGTATTGGAGCATATTGATAAATTTTACGGTGACAACCACGTCCTGCGCGATATCAACTTGACCATCGAGGACGGCGATTTCATGACACTGCTGGGGCCCTCCGGCTGCGGCAAGACCACTACGCTGCGCGTGATCTCCGGCCTGGAGCAGGCGCAGCACGGGACTATGACCATTGACGACCGCACGATCATCGACGCGGACAAGGCCTTCTTCGAAGCGCCCAGCAAGCGCGGCCTGAATCTGGTGTTCCAGAGCTACGCGCTGTGGCCTCATATGACGGTGTTTGAAAACGTTGCCTTCGGCCTGAAGATCAAAAAGATGAGCAAGGATGAGATCGAAGAGACCGTCATGCGGGCCTTAAAGACCATGAGGATCGAAGAATACCGCGGCCGCTATCCGAACGAGCTGTCTGGCGGCCAGCAGCAGCGCGTGGCCATCGCGAGAGCCATCGCCTCCAGCCCCAAGCTTCTGCTGCTGGATGAACCGCTGTCCAACCTTGACGCCCGCCTTCGTATCGATATGCGCGCCGAGCTGAAGCGCCTGCACCGTGAGACCGGAACCACCATCATCTACGTCACGCACGATCAGGTGGAGGCCCTGACTATGTCCACCAAGATCGCCCTGTTCAAGGAAGGCGAGATCTCCCAGATCGCAACGCCGCTGGAACTGTATACCAACCCGATCGACCTGCAGGCGGCGGACTTCATTGGCAATCCTCGCATCAATTTCATCGAGGCGAAGGGCCGCATCGTGGGAGAAGACCTGCATGTGGTGAGCGCCTTCGGCGAATACGTTTTTACGAAGGACCATCTGAAACTGGACGAGGAGATCCCGCAGGACCGCGAATTTGACTGTGTGCTCGGCCTTCGTCCCGAGATGGTGGACATCTACACGGAGGACCCGCATCACAAAAACACCGTGGAAGCCAATGTTTACGCCAATCAGCCGGCGGGCAGCGAGACCCTGGTCACGCTGACCGTAGACGGTACGGAATTCCTGGCCATTCAGGTAGGCCTTGTGGAATATGATATGAACCAGAAGGTATATGTGGTCTTGCACCCCGGCCGCATGAACGTGTATAATAAAGAAACAGGAAGACTGATCAAGTTCGCAAAGACAAAACACAAAGCGGGTGCCGAAGACTGACGCCCGAAGACGCTGAAAGATCAAAAGAAGGAGGAAAAATGATGAAAAAGATCTTAGCAGTTCTGACGGTGCTCTGCCTCATCCTTTCGCTTGCGGCCTGCGGCGGAAATGAGGGCGGCTCGGACAGCGCGGCATCAAATGCGACCCAGGCGACCCAGGGCGTCATTACCGGCAAGGCCGGCATCGATGTGATCGGTGAAGACGGCATCGACTGGAACCATATGTCCATGGATGAGCTGTACGAGATGGCCAAGAAGGAAGGCGGCACCGTTACCATTTACGCCACGACGACCGATGCCGACACAGCCCGCAAATACATTCGCGACAAGTATCCGGATCTGAAATTCGAATATATTTCCTGCGATACGAATACGGTCATGCCGAAGATCGAGATGGAAGCGCAGAGCGGCACCCCCATGGCAGACGTCCTGATGGTGAAGGATGCTTCCGGTGAGGTCTTCAATGAATACGTGCTGTGGGATCTGGTCAAGATCTTCTATCCGGCGGATGTGTGCGAGCACATCACGGACGAGATGCTGCGCTTCGGCCTGCCCATCTATTCCACCTTCAACCCCTGGTTCTACAACACCAGAATGTATGACAAGGTGCCGATCGAGAGCTGGTGGGATATCGTGGAAGGCTACAACGAGGATACCCAGTCTTATAAGGATGCGAGCGGCAAGAACACCCAGTATTGGACCATTTTCTCCAAAGATATCACCGCCCCGTCCTATGCTGCCCTGTGGGCACAGCTGATCGTGGACAGCGACGCTTTGGCCGAGCAGTACAAGGCCCAGTACGGTAAGGATCTGGTCTATACCTACCATGAACACCTGCAGAATACCGCAGGTCTGATGGAACTTCCGGAAAACAATGCCGGCGTGGAACTGTTCTGGCGCTTCTCGCAGATGACCATCACTCCTCTGGCTGACGGCGACGCCGTGGTGGAAGCGGTCCATGACTCCGTGAACGGTCCGACACTTGGCCTTTGCTCCGCTTCGAAGCTGGACAACTCCAAGCAGTCCATGGGCGAGAGCGGCATGGATATCGCGTGGGTCACCGGCCTTAAGCCCTATACCGCGCAGGATGCGGCGGCTTATTCCTATGTGGTCAGCGGCTGTGACAATCCTGCAGGCGCGCGTCTGTTCATCAAGTTCCTGATGGGCGGCGATAACGGCACCGACGGCTGCTACAAGGTGTTCGACAAGCTGGGCCACTGGTCCGTGCGCGACGACGTCGAATATACGAAATCCGGCGTGACCTATGAGGAAGTCAAACTGAGAGCCCCGAATTACGAACACATTTATCAGAACTATCCGAATGTCAAAGCTTACTGGAACCTCTGGAACAGCACCCGTTGATCGTTAAGCAATGAGGCATCCCGCGGGGCGGAACAGCGCTTCGCGGGATGCGGTCAGGAGCAGCATGGCCAAGGAAAGATCAAAATTTCAGCAGAAACTGGACGGCTTTCTCCGGGTCCTGTTCTTCGAAGAGAACGGGAAGCCGAAGAGTGCCGACCTGCTGTACTCCTTTTTGCTGGCCATCCTGTTCATTCTGATCTATTTGATGGCGTATACGCTGCTGCTGGATCCGATCGAGAAGCTCTTTTCCGCCGCGTCGGTAACGTTCCGCAATATTGCGGAATACCTTTTGCCGGCACTCGCAGGCAGCGCGCTCTGTCTGCTGATCCGTCATTTCCTGAAGGAACGCGGAAAGCTGGCTCTGGCCGCTTATCTGTGGATGACCCTGCTCTTGTTCGGCGTGATGCTTTTTTCCCTGTTCCTGATCGACTGGTCCGATCCGAAGACGGAATACGCCTTTTTCCTGACACTGATCGTCTTTCCGCTGCTTGCCTCTAACCTGACGGGAGGGATCCCGGCCCTGCTCCTGCACAGAAAGGAGCAAAAAGAGAGGGAGAAGGCGGAAAAGGAACACGCAAAGGAACGCCCTTCCTGGTATAAGTGACGGCCATGCTGGAGATCTGTTTCCTGAATGTGGGCGACGGGGACGCCATATTGCTCCGTGAAATTGCGGACGGCAAAGAAGAATTTTCGGTTCTTGTGGATGCGGGAAGGCCCTTCCTGGAACCGGCAAACGGCTCCTTGAGAAAGGAAGCCTACGATCATCTGCGCGGGCTTGGGGTGACAAGGCTGGATCTGATGATCCTGACGCACCTGCATATCGATCACATCGGCGGAGCGCAGCGCATCCTGCGCGAGATCCCGGTGAAGGAGCTTGCGGCCCTGACGCTGCCGCCCCGTGATGCGGGATATGTGCAGCCGGATCTGCACTCGACCGATAAAACGACGAACGGGCTCAGGATGATGCTGAACCTTTTCCGCGAGACCATGGGGGCGGCGGAAAAGACCGGCTGCAGGGTCAGAACGCTGCCAGAGGGAAGGGTAAAGCTGACGGACCGGCTGATGATGACGGTCTATCACCCGCGGACTGAGGTCAAAGAGCGGCAGAAGGCCGTGTTCGATGATCTGTATCTGGGCAAGGAAGTTGACTATGATCTGCTCTATAAGACCGCAAAGGAACGCAATATTTCGAGTCTGATGACGCAGTTTGACTACGCAGGCAGATCGGTCCTGCTGACGGGGGACCGCTTCAGCGCGGACTGGGAAGAAGAGAGAGAAGAGCCCTGCGATGTGCTGAAGCTCCCGCACCACGGGGACGGAAAATCGATGACGCCCGCGCTGCTGCAGACGCTTTCCCCGAAGATCGCCGTCATTTCCTGTCAGAACGATCCGAACCCGCAGAAGAAAAGACCGGAAGAGGAGACTGCAGCATTATTAAAAAAATGTGTGCCAAAGGTTTTTTGCACGGAGAACCGGCAGCTGAAGGCGATGGAAGCCTCAACGCACAATCTGATCCGTGTCACGATCGATGATCACGGCGGCATGAACTGCCGCGCGGAAGACTGAACGTACGCTCCGCAGGAAGACGGGGCATGAAGAAGATAAAAAACAAGGAGGACAATATGAAGAAATTACTTGCTATGCTTCTGACAGCAGCCATGGTGCTTTCTCTGGCGGCCTGCGGCGGACAGCCGGCAACGAGCTCCGAAGCAGGGACGACGCAGGCACCGACCGCTGCGCCGACGACGGCTCCTACCGCCGCTCCCACAGAGGCGTCTACGGCAGCCCCGACCGAGCCGGCCGAACCCGAGACGAAGTATACTTCTCTCGGCCTGAATATCAAGAACAAGACCGGCGCCGTCATCAATGAAGTCTATATCTATGAAAAGGGCGGAGAAGCCGGAAACAGTGTCGTGGCTCCCGGCTGGAAAGACAAGGACGTCGACAAGGAAAACTACGAGAAGAACATCTACATCGTCCGTGAAGAGGGCGCCGAATTCGAACTGAAGGTCGTCTTCGAAGACGGCAAGGAAGTGACCAAGGATCTCGGCAAGCTGGAGATGTACACCAAGATCTCCATGAAGGACGGCGTGGACCCGGCTGCCTGGGAAGTGGAGCTGGAAGACGGCGCTGAGGATCAGGCCGCCATGGCGCTTACCGTGGCCGTAGGCCGCACCGCCGACGGTTTCTATCCGGGCTATGAACTGATCCCGGTCGAGCTGAAGAACAAGACCGGCAAGAACATCGTCGATTTCCGCTTCTATGAAGACGGCGGCGACAAGGATGCCTACAACAACATCATCGACTATCTCTACGGTGCAGACGGAAACAAGATGACTTCCCTGATGCCCGGCAAGGCCAAGGAAGGCGGCATGTACCTCTTCAAGTGCTTCGTCCGCCCGCACACCGACAACTACAACGTCTACGTTAAGTTCGAAGACGGCTCTGAGATGACCTATCCGATCGAAGACTGGTTCAAGCCGGACGGCGACGGCCATCTGCCGAACGAGATCTCGCTGAAGAACGCAGAAGACAAGTACGACATCAAGGTCCAGTACGACGACGGCGTTCCGGAACCGATCGATTACCTTGCGGAATCTCTGGCAAACGGCTGGACCACCGACCTGTGGTATCCTGTCTATGACGGTGTGCCGGAAGTTGATGCAGCTCTGGTCGAAGAAGCAAAGATCGAGCTGGCGAAGATCATCCCGGGTGCGGAGCCCGCTGATGAACCCGCCGAACCGGAAGAAACCACGGAAGCCCCCGACGTCGATACGGATATTTACATCGGCTACGGTCTGAACCTGAAGAACAAGACCGGCAAGACCATCGACGAAGTCTACATCTATCCTGCGGGCGAAGACAAGGGCGCGAGCGTCGTCGAAGCCGGCTGGAAGGATAAGGACGAAGACAAGGATAACTACGAGAAGAATATCTACATCATCCGCAAATACGATGTTCCGTTTGAGGTCTACGTGGTTTTTGCCGACGGCGAGACGGCGACCTGGGCGCTGGACGAGCTGAACTTCTATGACAAGCTGTCCATGAAGAAGGGCACCGACGTTGCCCAGTGGGAACAGGAACCGGAAGATGACGCCGAAGTTCTCGCCGCACTGGACGCCCTGGAAGAAGCCGGCGTGACTACGGACGGCTGGTATCCGGAGGGCTGGAACGCGGATGATGAGCTGCACGACCTTGTCCTGAACATCAAGAACAAGACCGGCAAGACCATCAACGAAGTCTACATCTATGTCGGCGGCGAAGACGAAGGCAAGAGCGTTGTTGAAGCCGGCTGGAAAGACAAGGACGCAGACGGCGAAGGCTACGAAAAGAACATTTACATCATCCGCCCGGACAAGACCAACATGGAGGTCCACGTGGTGTTTGAAGACGGAGAAGAGGCGGTCTGGCCCGTCGGCATCCTGGAAATGTACGACAAGCTGTCCATGAAGAAGGGCACGGATGTGGCCCAGTGGGAACATGAAGCCAATGACGACCCTGCCGATATCGCGGCCATGGACGAAGTTCTGAAGGCCGGCAAGACCGCGGACGGCTGGTATCCCGGAAACTGAACGCCTGAGACCAATACTCCTTATTGCAGATAAACGGTCCGGCCGCTCAGGCGGCCGGGCCCGGCCGATCGCAGTATCGGACAGGCCGGGAAAGGAGGCAATGCTATGACATTTGCGTGGAAGCTGCTTGATCAGTACACGTTTATCCAATATGCGGAATTCTGCGCGAGACTGCTGGTCGCCTGCGCCTGCGGCGCGATCATCGGCTTTGAACGCAGCAAGCGCTTCAAGGAAGCCGGCATCCGCACGCATATCATCGTGTGCTGCGCGGCGGCGCTCGTCATGATCCTGTCCAAATACGGCTTTGCCGATCTGATCGGGCCGGGCGGCGAGCACCTTGTCGGCACCAACAGCACGGATCCGGCCAGGCTTGCGGCGCAGATCATCACCGGCGTTTCATTCCTTGGGGCGGGCATCATCTTTCATAACGGAAGCTCCGTCAAGGGACTGACGACAGCAGCCGGCATCTGGGCGACAGCCGGCATTGGCCTTGCGATCGGCAGCGGGATGTATATCCTCGGCATCTTCACGACCATCATCGTGGACGTGATCCAGATCATCATGCATAAGCACACCATCGGTGTGGATTCCATGAGGATCGGCAGGCTCCGCTGCACCACGTCCAGCCCCGACGCCTTCAGGCAGCAGCTTGACGAGTACATCGACTCGAAGGGCATGCAGATCCTGGATGTGAAGATCGAGTTCAGCGAGGACGGCACGACAGCCTACGAGCTGACGCTCCGCATGGGCCGTGACATGACGATCAGCGATATGTCCGGTTTCCTGGAATCCATGGACAACGTCAAAGCGATCAGCTTCGAGATGGAAAACAGCTGAGACAGACAGCAAAAAAGGGAGGCACTTCCGGAGAAGATGCCTCCCTCTTTTTATACTCTCATTTAACGGTAGAAACGGCGGATATAGTCGTAGACGTCGCTGCGGCTGCCTGTAAAGGGACCGGGCGTCTCCATCTTCAGGGAGACGAGAGCCGCGGCAAATTCAAGGGCTTCGGGGATCTCGTGATCCAGACGCTCGGTGAGATAGCCGGCGAAGGTCGTATCGCCCCTGCCGGTACGGCCGGAGAGGTTCCGGGGTTTAAGCGGCGCGCGGAAGATCTGCCTGCCGTCGCAGACGATGGCCTCGCTGTTGTGAGTGATCAGGACCTCCTTTGCCCCCCATTCGCAGAGCAGGAAAGCGGCCTTTTCGCGGTCATCGGTCCCGGTCATGACCTCAGCCTCGGCGGCGTCGGTCTTCAGATAGCGGATGTACGGCAAGTATTCTTTCTTTTCCGGCCAGTCGCGCAGTGTAAGCGAGCCGTCCTCGTTCCGGCAGCGAAGGACCGCCTGGACATCCAGCGCCGTATCGCCCCTTGCTGCGCAGGCTTTGATCATGTCCGGCCCGGTATCACCGGCCACAAGGCCGGCCAGATGGTAGATGCGGGCGGGCTCATCCGGAAGATCGGCAGGGGTGTAGGGGGCGATCGATTCGGTATTCAGACAGAGACGCCGCTCACGGTCCGGCGTGAAATAGGTGTTCTGCATCACGGTGCAGCTGTTGCAGCTTACCGGGAAGATCCGGTCTACCTTGCTCCCCGCAAACACTTTTGCGGGATCAAGCCGCGCCGGGTCGCCCTTCGGGACCACGGCAACGCTGTGGCCAATGGCGGCTGCGGCATAGCCGGAGAAGGTGACGGCGCCGCCGGGGCGGTTTTCCTCGCGGCCGTCATAGTCGATATTGCGGTCCAGGGTGATCTGGCCGATGATCATCAGATCAAACATGATAAGTACCTCGGTGTTCGGTAAGGATTATTTCAGCGGGCGGCAGGATTTCCGCTCGATCAGGGAAGGCGGCAGGATCAGTCTTCCTGTTTCGGCTTCCGGGTCGCGGATATGGTCGAGAAGCATGTCCACGGCGGAGGTCGCCATCTGCTGCGTGGGCTGATTGATCGTAGTCAGGTCGATCTCCGGCAGAGCGGAGAAGGAGATATTGTCAAAGCCCATGAGGGAGATGTCCTTGGGAATGCGGATGCCGGCCTCATAGGCAGCCTGCTTGACGCCGATGGCGAGCATGTCCGCCGAGCAGAGGATGGCAGTCTCGCTGTGCGGCTTTGAGAAGTATTCGCCGGCCAGCGTATAGCCGACCTCCCGGGAGCTGCGGGAATAGCTGCTGCGCAGCACATGAGGCGTGATGCCGAGCTTTTCGCAGGAAGAGAGGTAGCCGCCCAGCCGGAGCTCGTGAGTCTTCGAATCGGAGCGGGCGCCGAAATACAGGATCTCGCGGTGGCCCAGTGAACAGAGATACTCCGTGGCGATCTGCATGCCCCTGTAATTGTCTACAGAAACATAGTTTTCGGGGTAGTCCTGCATGTTCTCGCTGATGAAGACCGTGGGCACCTGCGCCGTCAGAGTACTCAGGGATTCATAGGGTTCGTGGCCTACGGGGATCATGATCACGCCGTCAACCTGCCTGCCGATCAGCAGGGAGAAGACCTCAAGCTCCAGATCGTGATCGTAGGAGGAGTTGCAGACCATGAGATTGTAGCCGCGTCTGCGTGCGTAGATCTCCAGATCTGCGGTCAGCTCGCTCATGAACGGGTTATTCAGACTGGGAACGATGAGGCCGAGGATATTCGTGCAGCGCTTCACCATAGACCGCGCGATGGAATTAGGCGTATAGCCCATCTCCTTGCAGATCTTGAGGATGCGGCGCCGCGTCTGCTCGCTGATCTCGGGACTGCCGGAAACGGCGCGCGAAACGGTGGCGTAAGAAACACCGGCTACCTTCGCAACATCTTTGAGCGTGACAAGGGCCATGATCAGATCTCCTAAAATCGATTTTCCTCACAGGAATCGTACCGTAAACGTTTGAGTAATCTGTGATCATTGTACGATGAAACAGAAGACTTGTCAATGCGAAAGAGCAGGCGAATCGTAAAAATATCCTTAATATTTATGGAAATTGCGTATTGACAAATAAATGGGGAACGATTACAATACAATTGACGTAAACGTTTGCGTAAATACGAAAGCAGGACGGGATGAAGGGATGATCAAGGCACTGCTGTTTGACCTGGGCGGAACGCTCCATACGGTAAAACGCACGGAAGAATCAAAGATCCTTTTCTGCCGTCATCTGTATGAACTGCTGGCATCTCACGGGATAAAGACGGACCTTTCCCCTGAAGAACTGGGAGATCTGCTTGCCGTAAACAGCGAGCTGTACAAGCATTACAGCGAGGAAACGAAAAGGGAGCTGCCGCAGCCCGAGATTTGGAGCCGCTGGTATCTGAAGGAACTGAATATCGAGCCTCAGCGTTTCGCCCCGTTTGCGGAGGAACTGTCCTTCCTGTATGACCGCGAGCGCGTCATCAATACCCCGCGGCCGTTCCTTAAGGAGACCATCGAGACGCTGCACGGAATGGGCATTCGCATGGGGATCATCTCCAATATCATCTCGACGACGCTGGTTCCCCTGGTGCTTACGGAATACGGCATCGCGGAGTACATGGAATGCAGCATAATGTCGTCTGTTACCGGCATCCGCAAGCCGGATCCGCGCATTTTTGAGATAGCCATGGAAGAGATGAAGATCACGGCGGCGGAGATGGGCTATGTGGGGGATACGATCTCCCGCGACGTGCTCGGCTCACGAAATGCCGGCCTAGGGCTCTGCGTGCGGATCGACAACCCCTCCATCGCCCACAGGGACGCGGCCTTTCAGGGGCCGGACGCGCCCAAGGCGGACTATGTGATCAAGGAATTAAACGAACTGCCCGGGATCGTTCAAGCGGTCAACGGAAAAGCTCGTGAAGAATAAACAAACAACAGACCCGAAAACCATAAGGAGGCTGAAATCATGACGGATACGATCTTCTTTGATGTCGGCAACACGCTGCGCATCGTCATCCCCGACAAGGAGTTCTCCGAGGCTGCCGAGAACGAACTGATGCGGCTGGTCGGCGCGACCGAACCGAAGGAAGTGTTCTTCGAAAAGCTGGAGGCGAACTGGAAGAAATACCGCAAGGAAGCGAAAGCAAGCTGGATCGATGCCGGAGAGATGGAACTCTGGAACCAGCACCTGCTCCCGGATTACGATCCCGAACTGGTCTGCAGGCATGCCGGCCGCCTTACCCGTCTGTGGCGTGACCACGACGGCCGCCGCGTGCCCCGTGAAGACGTCAAGGATACCATCCTCGAACTGGACCGCCGCGGATATACGCTGGGCATCATTGCCAACACGATCACGGAGACCGAGATCCCCGACTGGATGATCGCGGACGGTGTGGCGCACTATTTCAAGGCCGTCATTCTTTCCTCCAAGGTCCGTCTGCGCAAGCCGGATCCGGCCATCTATCACCTGGCCTGCCGCGCCATCGGGAAGAAGGAAGAAAACTGCGCTTACGTGGGCGACAATCCCATCCGTGACGTGCAGGGCACGCGCGATGCAGGCTTTGCCCTGATGATCCGCATCGACGAGCCGGATACCATCGCGAAGGAACCGCAGGAGATCACCCTGCATCCGGACTATACGATCACCAAAATATCCCAGCTGCTGGACATCTTCCCGCCGCTGAACTGAGAGAGGGACATTATGGAAAGAGAATTTGACGCCGTATTTTACGATCTGGGCGGAACGCTCCGTCTGGTGGAACGGGATGCGGAATTTGAAGCCGAGGCGCGCCGCAAGATCGCCGAGATGTGCGGCGAAACGGGCGATCCGGATGAATTCTGCAAATTCCTGGATTACCGCTATGCCGGCTACCGCAAATGGTGCTTTGAGACCATGCGCGAAGCCCCCGAGGAAGAGCTCTGGACAAAGTGGCTCACCCCGGAATACGACCGCGAGCTCATCAAAAAGAACGCGATCGAGCTGACCATCGAATACCGCAACAAGGACGGCAGAAGAGTGGTTGCCCCGAACGGCGCGCAGTCCATCAAGGACCTGTACGCGAACGGCTATAAGCTGGGCATCATCTCCAACCTGGTCACCTCGCAGGAGATCCCGCGCTGGCTGAAGGCAGACGGCCTGGAACAGTATTTCGGCGCCGTGCTGCTGTCCTGCGTGGAGGGCATCCGCAAGCCGGATCCCGCCATCTCCAACAAGGCCTGCGATCTGCTGGGCGTGAAGCCCGAGCGCTGCGTTTACATCGGTGACAACTTAAAACGCGACGTGGAAGGCACGCGCCTTGCCGGCTACGGCATGTTCATTCTGTATACGACGCCGGAAAAGCTGGCTAAGGAGACCATCACCGACGAGAACCGCCCGGACGCCGTGATCTTCGATTTTAACGAACTGAAGGAGATCTTCCCCAAAGCCCCGCATGTGGCCTGGGATAAGATAAGGAGAGTGTGAGATGGACAAGATTAAAGCGATCTTTCTGGATCTGGGCGGGACCTTCCGCATCGTGGAGGAAAACGAGCCCTTCTACCATGCGGCGAGGGCGCGCATTGCCGAGATCTGCGGCACGGATATGGATCCGGACGCCTACTATGCTTTCCTGAATACCCGCTACGACGAATACCGCAAATGGGCGCTGCGCTTCATGTGCGAGGCGCCGGAAAAGGTGCTCTGGACCCGCTGGCTGGTCCCTGAACTGGACCGTGACTACATCGAGAAAAACGCCGTGGAGCTGACCTATCAGTTCCGCCGGGCCAAGGGCGAGCGCGTGGTGGTGCCGGGCGGCATCGAGACCGTAAGAGAGCTGCGGGCGCGCGGCTACAAGGTCGGCATCATCAGCGACCTTGTGGGTACGATCGAGATCGATGAATGGCTGGATCATGACGGCATCCGCGATCTGTTCTGCACCGTGCAGCAGTCCTCCGTGACCATGCTGAGAAAACCGCATCCCGCCATTTACTATCTGGCGCTGGACGAAGCGGGCGTGCGGCCGGAGGAAAGCGTATTCGTGGGCGATAATTTAAAACGCGACATTCTCGGCGCGAAGCAGACCGGCTTTGCCGGCACCGTGGCAGCGGATTATCCGGGCGGGCTGCCCATGACCTTCAATGCAGAGAACAAGCCCGACTGCTTCATTCATCATTTTGATGAGCTGCTGAATCTTTTCCCCGGCGAAGGCAGATTCCTTCCGGAGAACGGTGAAAGGAGAGAATAATTCATGAGCAGATACCAGAAGGCAGGCGGCGAAGCGCTTGCCAAAGCCGTGGAAAAAGTTTATGAAAGCGGGAAACTGGATTACCATCTGGAACCGCTGAACCTGTGGGAGGGCGGCGTGCCCGTTGGGACGGTAAAAGCCGGCGACGGCGTTATTTTCTGCTGCCGCAGAGGCGAGCGCGAGGTGGAACTGACCGATGCCTTTACCGATCCGGCCTTTGCCGGCTTTGCCAGAGAAAAGATCGATCCCCTGGATTTCGTGATCCTGACGATGTATCATGAAAAATACACCTACCTGCCCATCGCTTTTGCGCCCTCCAAGGTGCAGAAGGGCCTCGCGCAGGTGCTTTCCGAAGCCGGAAAGACGCAGCTGCATCTGGCAGAGAGCGAAAAATACGCTCACGTCACCTTCTTCTTCAACGGCGGCAATCAGACCCCGTTTGCGGGCGAAGATGACATTCGCATTCCTTCGCCGAAGGGCGTATCCTTTGATACTGTTCCGGAGCTCAGCCTTCCGAAGGTGGCGGAAACACTGGCGGACGGCCTGAGAAAAGGCTATGATTTCATCGTAACGAACTTCGCGAACGGCGACGTGATCGGCCATACGTCCAATGACGATGCGAAGCGCAAGGCGGTCGTGGCCATCGACAAATACGTGGGCGAGACCCTGAAGGTGGCCCGTGAGGAAGGCTATACCGTTTTTGTCACGGCTGACCACGGCAACATCGAAGACCTGCACACCGCTGACGGCGGACCGCATGTCTCGCATACCACCAATCTGGTTGCCATCAGCGCCGTGGGGGAAGGCATCCGCCGCCTGACGAACCGCGGAAAGCTCTGCGACGTCGCGCCGACCGTCCTTTCCGCCATGGGGCTTCCGCAGCCGAAGGAAATGACCGGATCGCCCCTCTTTGGCTTCGAAAAGACCGGCAAGGTCCTGCTGCTTATCCTGGACGGCTGGGGACTGGATGCCCCCACGGCCGACAATCCTCTGGCGACCGAGCCCATGCCCGTATGGAACGCGCTGGTCAGTGAGAACCCTACCGCACAGCTGGATGCCTCCGGCCCCGCCGTAGGCCTTGCGGAAGGCAAGACCGGCAACTCCGAAGCCGGACACATCAACCTCGGCTCCGGCCGCGTGGTCCTGCAGGATGACGTCCGCCTGGACAATGCCATGAAGGATGGCTCCTTCTATGAGAATCCGGTCTTCCTGAACACCATCCGCGACGTGAAAGAGAGAGGCGGCGCCCTGCATGTGATCGGCCTGCTGACCAAGAAATCTTCACACGGCTCGGTGGATTATCCGCTTGCCGTCCTGAAGATGGCTGAGGCGGAAGGTCTGAAGGAAGTCTACGTCCATGTGATCTTTGACGGCCGTTCCACGCAGCCCGGCAGCGCGCCGGCGCTCCTTCGGGAGTTCGGCAGACAGATCGAGGAGATCGGTTCGGGCGTCATCGTGAGCGGCGTAGGCAGAGGCGTTGCGCTTGACCGCGACCAGAACTGGGCCAAGGTCGAAAGAGCCTACCGCTCGCTGACCGAAGGCAAGGGCGAAGTTTACGGAGAATAAGGAGTAAAGAAAGATGATCAACGTTGGTATCATCGGGGCCGGCCGCATCGGCCAGGTCCATATGAAGAGCATCATGACCGGCGTTCCGGAAGCAAAAGTGCTGGCGGTTGCCGATCCCTATATGAAGGATGAGGTCGCTTCCTGGCTGGAAAGCGTGGGCGTAGAGAAGATCACGAAGGACTATCATGAGATCCTGAATGATCCGCGCATCGACGCGGTCCTCATCTGTGCTTCCACCGATCAGCACGCGCCGCTGTCCATTGAAGCCATCAAAGCCGGCAAGCACGTGTTCTGCGAAAAGCCCGTGGACCACTTGGCCTCGCGCATCGAAGAGGTGAAGGCAGCCCTCGCGGCTTCCCCGAAGAAGCTGAAATATCAGGTGGGCTTCAACCGCCGCTTTGACCATAACTACCGCGCCATGCATGACGCGGTCGCGGCAGGGAAGATCGGCAAGGTGGAATTTATCCGTATCAGCTCGCGTGACCCCGAACCGCCGTCCCCGGCGTACGTGGCGGTCTCCGGCGGCATTTTCCTGGACATGATGATCCACGATCTGGATATGCTGCGCTACCTCTCCGGCGATGAGGTCGAAGAGGTCACGGCATACGGCGCGAATCTGGTGGATCCCGCGATCGGCGAGGCCGGCGACGTGGATACCGTGGTCATTTCCGCGAAGCTGAAGGGCGGCGCGCTTGCGACCATCGACGGCTGCCGCAAGGCGGTCTACGGCTACGATCAGCGCGGCGAGGTCTTCGGCTCCGAGGGCTGCATCACGAGCAGCAACGACGCGGCGAACAATACGGTACTGTCCACAGTGAACGGGATCATTTCCGAAAAACCGCTCTGGTTCTTCCTGGAACGCTACATGGGCGCCTATCAGGCGGAGATCCGGAGCTTTATCGACTGCATCGTGAACGATACCGAGCCCGAGGCCGGGATCGAAGACGGGCTGATCTCCGTGCAGCTCGCCGCCGCGTGCAAGAAGTCCATGGACGAACACCGTCCGGTCAAATTATCAGAGATCTGATCACAGAAGGGAGATCACAATGGGTAAAGTAAGAGTTGGCGTAGCCGGTTACGGCACTATCGGACAGCGTCTTGCGGACGGCGTGGCCATGCAGGGCGATATGGAACTGGTCGGGATCGCCGATCTGGTCCCTTCGCTGTCCATCCGCGCGCTGCGTGAAAATGACATGATCGGCGCGAACAATGTGGAATACAAACTTTATCTGGTGGACGGGGCCGATCCCGCCGCCTTCGCAAAGTACGACATCCCCGTCGCCGGGACCTTCGAGGAACTGTGCAAAAGCGTAGATATCATGCTGGACTCCTCCCCGGGCGGCGTCGGCGCGAAGAATAAGCTGATTTATGAGAAACTCGGCGTCAAGGCCGTGTTCCAGGGCGGCGAAGCCAATTCCGTGGCTGACGTTTTCTTCCACGGCTACGCCAACTACGAAAAGGGCGTCGGCAAGGATTATCTGAAGCTGACCAGCTGCAACACCACCGGCCTTATCCGCACCGTGGATGCGCTCGACCGCGCCATCGGCATCGAGAAGGTGGCGATCACCATTATCCGCCGCGTGGCCGATCCCGGCGATTATCACCGCGGACTGACCAATGCCCTGCAGATCGACAAGGCGCCGTCCCATCAGGCTCTCGACCTGATGACGATCATGCCGCACGTGGAAGCGACCGGCATCCTGGTCCATACCCCGGTCACTCACGGCCATATCATCACGGTGTTAGCTACGGCAAAGGACGGCAAAAAGATCACCCGTGAGCAGGCCCTCGAGGTCTTCCGCGCACATCCCCGCATCCGCACTGTGACGATCGACGAAGGCTTCAAGGGCAATGCGTCTCTGTTCAAATACGCCCGCGACCTGGGCAACCGTCGGGGCGATATGTACGAGATCGGCCTCTGGGAGGACAGCATCGTGGAGAGCGGAAACGATATCATGTATGCCATCAATATCCCGCAGGAGAGCGTGACCATTCCGGAAACAATGGATGCCATCCGCGCGGCCATGAAGATGCAGCTGACCCGCGAAGAGGGCACGGCCGAGACCAACAAATATCTGAAGATCGGCAGATTCAAATAAGACATTTGCGGGGCGGACAGACTGTCTGCCCCTTCGGCCTTTCCGGCCGGAGAGATAAAGGAGGTGTTTCGCTTGCGCTTCGGGATCAGAACGCTGGATGAACTGGATGTGAAGGGAAAGACCGTCCTCTGCCGGGTGGATATCAACCAGCCGGTGGACCGGACGAGCGATAGCTTAAAAAGCATCAACCGGATCCGGGCCTGCGTGCCCACGGTCCGGGAGCTTTCCGATAAAGGCGCAAAGCTCGTGCTTCTGGCGCATCAGGGCAGCGATATCGAATACAAGAATTATTATACGACAAGACCGCACGCGAAGGTACTGAGCGAGCTGCTCGGAAGGAAGGTCGGATGGATCGATGACGTCTGCGGTCCTGCCGCGCGGGATGCCATCCGCGCGCTGAGGGAGGGCGAGATACTCCTTCTTGACAACGTCCGCTTCGTCGCGGAGGAACAGACACTTTTCGAGATGAAGCTGCGGCTTACTCACGAGGAGCAGGCAAAGACCCTGCTCGTGGAAAAACTGGCCCCGCTCGCGGATCTGTACGTGTGCGATGCCTTTGCGGCGGCGCACCGCGACCAGCCGAGCCTCTGCGGCTTCGAGCAGGTCCTTCCCTCCGCCATGGGCAGACTCTTTGAACAGGAATACTGCACTGTTTCCGGCCTGATGGAAGCGCCGGGGCGGCCCTGCGTCTTCGTGCTCGGCGGCGCCAAGATCTCCGATGCCTTCCGCATGATGGAAACGGTCCTTTCCCGCGGCACGGCGGATGAGATCCTGGCCGGCGGTCTGGTGGCCAACATCTTCCTGATCGCGCTCGGAAAAAAGATCGGGAAGGGCAGCGAGGCCTTTATCGAAGCCTCGAATTATACCGAATTCTACCCGAAGGCAAAA
>Ga0129307_1001445_pt1 | contig 25134 bp, 29 predicted proteins | sample P1105metagenome_FD_94437 | JGI IMG/M metagenome (GOLD analysis project Ga0129307, IMG submission 94437) | Capybara group fecal microbial communities from Wisconsin, USA - P1105 metagenome | ecosystem: Host-associated > Mammals > Digestive system > Large intestine > Fecal | place: USA: Wisconsin...
GAGGCGGAGGCAAGGAGTCTGATCGACGCCCTTCTGCAGCTCGAGGATCCCTATCACTGTCCCCACGGAAGGCCTACCATTGCCAAATGGAGCAAATATGAACTTGACAGGCTGTTTAAGCGGATCGTCTGATATGAGTTTGCAGAATCAAAAACTGATCGTGATTGCGGGACCGACGGCTGTGGGGAAATCTTCCGCTGCAGTCCGGCTTGCTAAGCGCTTCAACGGAGAGATCATTTCCGCGGACAGCATGCAGGTATACAGAGGCATGGACGTTGGGACCGCCAAGATCACAGCGGACGAAATGCAGGGCATCCCGCACCATATGCTTGACGTGGCGGATCCCGGGGACAGCTATTCCGTTGCCGCTTACGCCGCCGATGCCAAAAAGGCTGCGGATGATATTTTCGCAAGAGGAAAACTGCCCATATTGTGCGGCGGCACCGGCTTTTACATCCAGGCCCTGATCTACGGCATTTCCTTCGAGGAAGAAGAGGACGGCGGCATCAGAGAAGAACTGGAGGCTTATGTTTCCGCAAACGGCCCGGAGGCGCTGCACCGGCTGCTCATGGAGTGCGATCCGGCATCGGCAGCGAAGATTCCGCCTGCCAATGTCAAAAGGGTGCTCAGAGCCGTTCAGTTCTACAGGCTGCACGCATATCCCATATCGGAGCACAACAGGAGAGAGGCTGAAAAACATAAGGATCCTCAGTATCCCTTCTCTTATTTTGTGCTTTGGGATGAGAGACGCGCGCTTTGCGAACGCATCGACAGGCGTGTGGACCTGATGATGGAGAACGGGCTGTATGAGGAAGTGCAGCGCCTGAAAGCGGATGGAGTGGCCTTCACCTCTACGGCCATGCAGGGCATTGGATATAAGGAACTTTACAACTGTCCGCCTGAAGCAGGCGCACTGCATGAAGCGGCGGAACTGATCAAAACCAGATCCAGACAGTACGCTAAGAGACAGATGACCTGGTTCAGAAGAGAAAAGGATGCTGTCTGGCTGAATATACAGGATGGAGATCCGGCAGATGCAATTGAAAGCTATTTATGATTCCTTTGGGATCGATCAGAAAATCATCAGACTGTGCGAAGAAGGCGAGGCGGAACTCGCCGGGCGTTTCCGGGAGACCGACAGTATCTGTGAGGCAAACCAGCTGAAAGTGATCAAAGCCTTTCAGGATCAGAAAGCATCGGAGGCCTGCCTGCTCGGTACGACCGGCTATGGCTACAGCGACATCGGCAGAGATACGCTGGAAGCCATTTACGCACAGGTATTCGGCACGGAGGACGCACTCGTCAGGAGTCAGATCATCTGCGGGACGCATGCGCTCACCGTGGCCTTGTTCGGCAATACCAGGCCCGGAGACGGGATCTTTTCCCCCGTCGGCCTTCCCTATGATACGCTGCAGGAGGTGATCGGCATCCGCCCCTCGACCGGGTCCCTGGCCGAGTACGGCGTCAGTTTCGATCACTGCGAGCTGCTGCCTGACGGAAGCTTTGATTATGACGGCATCCGCAAACACATCCGTCCGAATACGAGGCTCATAGAGATACAGCGCAGCCGCGGCTACACCCTGAGGCATTCCCTTTCCGTCGATGAAATCGGAGAGCTGATTCGTTTCATACGCGGACTGAAGGACGATCTCATCATCATGGTGGACAACTGTTACGGCGAGTTCGTCGACCTGACCGAGCCTTCGCAGCTTGGGGCGGATATGGTCGTCGGCTCCCTGATCAAGAATCCCGGCGGCGGCATCGCGCCTGTAGGCGGATACATTGCCGGCACGAAGGAATGCATCCGGAATGCCGCGGCCCGCCTGGCAGCGCCGGGGCTGTTCAAGGAACTCGGACCCTCGCTGGAGGCCAACCGGCTGCTGTATCAGGGACTGTTCAATTCCCCCTCCGTCGTAGCGGCGGCCAAAAAGGGCGCCATGCTGCTTTCCCATGTTTACGGCAGGCTGGGGTTTGAGGTTTCTCCCGATGCTGCCGAAGCGCGGGACGATATCATCCAGACCGTCACCTTCCACGATCCTGCCAAGGTCATTTCCTTCTGCAAGGGCGTTCAGAACGCAGCGGCCATCGACCGTTTCCTGACGCCGGAGCCCGTGCCTACGCCCGGTTATGATTCGGACATCATTATGGCGGCAGGCTGTTTTATTTCAGGATCTTCCATCGAACTCAGCTGTGACGGCCCCTTAAGAGAGCCCTACACGGTCTTTTTCCAGGGAGGTCTGAATTATCCCCACAGCAAGCTGGGCGTCATGATGTCCCTCAAGCAGCTGCAGGATGACGGCTTTATCGAATTGTGATATAATATATAAGCTTTTTCATACTGTCCGGTAGAAGGAGCATAGTGAAACAGAATATTCAGACTCTTGATGCCGATGTACTCAGACCTTATGAGAAATGTGAGCGTTTCGGCCCTGAAGCGCTCAGCGATGCCGAACTGCTCTCGGTGCTGCTGCGTACCGGGACCGTCCGGAAAAGCGCCGCGGAACTGGCAGATGAACTCCTGAAGGGTATGGGGCCGGAAAACGGCCTTCTGAACCTGGTTTACAACAGCCAGAAGGATTTCATGCAGTTCAAAGGCATAGGCAGGGTGAAAGGCATCCAGCTAAGCTGCATCGCCGAGCTTTCCAAACGCATCTGGCGAACCTCGGCATTCAGAAAAATGACGCTGAAGGACCCGTCTACAGTAGCCGACTACTACATGGAGGACCTGAGGCACTGCAATATGGAGCAGATCTGGCTGATGCTGCTGGATACCAGAAACACCTTCATGGCCTCCGTGCTGATCGCGCAGGGAACCGTGAACAGTTCCAGCGTTTCTCCCAGAGAGATCTTTTCCACCGCGCTGAAGCACAGGGCGGCCGCTTTCATCCTGGTGCACAATCACCCCAGCGGCAACGCGGATCCCAGCGAGGAAGACATCAGCTTCAGCCGCATGCTGCTGGAGATGGGAGAGAAAATGAACATCCCCCTCAGGGATTCCATCATCATCGGAGACCACAGCTATTACAGTTTTCTTGAACACAGAATGTTTTGAGGAATGGAGAATAAGACACCGAAAATTTTTCTGATGATCATCACGCTGATCTGTTTCATCCTGATGATCGTCAGTTACATACAGAGCTCGGCGCTGAATCCGGTACGTGAGTACATGGGTTATATTCTGGTGCCCGTACAGAGGGGCGTCAGCGCCTTTGGCTCCGATGTCTACAATGCCATCGAAGAAAACAAAAACCTCCATCAGGTCTATGACGAGAACCAGGAGCTGAAACGCCGCCTGAACACGCTGGAAGAAGAAAACAGCCGTCTGCGTTCGGAAACGCTGGAACTTGTCCGTCTCAGAAAACTGTACAGCCTCGATCTTGAATACCTGCAGTACCCGAAGGTCGCCGCCAGAGTGATCGCACGCGACTCCGAAAAATGGTTCCAGGTCTTCCGCATCGACAAAGGCAGGGCGGACGGCATCGCTGAGGGCATGAACGTGCTCAGCGGCGCGGGTCTGTGCGGCATCGTAACGGACGTAGGCAGCAATTATGCCACCGTCAGGTCCATCATCGACAGTGAATCCAACGTCTATGCCATGGCGCAGCATTCCGCGGATACCTGCCTGGTCAAGGGCGACGCGATCCTGTTTGAGGAGGGACTTCTTCAGCTGACCAATATCAACAAGAATTCAGGCATCCAGGACGGAGATGCCATCGTGACCTCCAACCTGAGCACGAAATATCTCCCCGGCATTCTGATCGGCTATGCCGATAACATTCAGGTCAATTCCCAGCATCTGACCAAATCCGGCACGCTGATCCCCGTTGCGGATTTCAGAAACCTGCAGGAGGTGCTCGTGATCACCCAGGTCAAGACGGAAGGGGAGGGCGCTGCCGCGGCACCAGAGGAAGAGCATGAGAATTAAGACAGCATTTAAACGAATATGCATCAATATCCTGCTGATCCTGGCGGCCTTTGTGTTCCAGACCTGCCTGTTCCCCTATTTTGGTTTCTTTTCGGCCGTTCCCAATCTGCTGCTCATCATCACCTTTACCATGGGCTTTATTTACGGAAGCGCCACCGGCATGTACTGCGGTCTGGTCTCCGGATTGCTGATGGACCTTTTTTACAGTGTTCCCTTCGGGATGAACATGCTGATCTTCAGCTACCTTGGCTATCTGAACGGCTATCTGACCAAATATTATTATGACGATTACCTGACCCTGCCCATGGTGCTCTGCCTGCTGAATGAGCTCGCATACAACGCCATTATGCTTTCTTACCGCTTTCTGATCTCAGGAAGCGTGGATCTGGCGTATACCTTCCGCGCCATCATTCTTCCGGAAGCCTTTTTCTCTCTGATCGTCACCATTATCCTTTACCGGGTCCTCCTTCTGTTCAACCAGAAGCTGGACAGCATTGACCGCAGAAGAGGACAGTTCGTTGCGTAAAATTCTTTCAAAAATCATAGATTCCCTGAAAAGCTGGATCGAACGGCCCAGACAGATCCGCATCGTCGTTACGGCCGTTGTCTTTACCATGCTGTTTTCCCTGCTGATCCACAGACTTTATGTGCTTCAGGTCCTCAACAGCGATTCCTACAACGAAAAATTCATCGAAAAAATCGAGCGGACCATCCGCATTCCGGGCGCCAGGGGCAATATCTACGATGCGGACGGCAATCTCCTTGCCTATAACAAACTGAGTTACAACGTCAGTATTTATGACAACGGCGCCTACAACAACGACTATAATTCCAGAAATCTGATGCTTTACAAGCTGGCTCAGATCCTGGAAAAGCATCAGGTGAACATCGTCTCGCGTTTTGAGGTGGATATCGATGAAGCAGGAGAGTTCTATTTCACGACCTCCGGCGATGCCGCCAGAAGGCGCTTCATTGCCAACGTGTACGGCGTCAGTACGTCAAAGCTGGACGACACGGACGGCAAGTATCCTTCGGATATCTCGGCCAAGGATGCTTTCGAACTGAAGAAGAGCTCCTACGCTTTTGATTCCCTCAAGGACAAGGACGGAAAGCCGGTCATCATTTCCGAGCGCACCATGCTGGACATGGTCAAAATTCTGTTTGCCATGCGGCAGACGGCTTTCCAGCGCTATGAAAAGACCACCATTGCCCAGGATATCGATGAATTCTGCATGGCGGAGCTGCTGGAAAACCAGTTCGACCTGCAGGGCACCAGTGTGGAGGAAACCTACATCCGCCGCTACAACAATGCCAAGTATTTCTCCCACATCATCGGCTATACCGGTTCCGTTCGGGATGAGACACAGCTGGCCGAGCTCAGAAAAACAAATCCGGATTACGAGATCACGGACCTGGTGGGCGCGACCGGCATCGAGAAAACCATGGAGCAGGAGCTCCAGGGCATCAAGGGGAAAAAGGACATCTATGTGGACAGCTTCGGGCAGATCCTGGAGGTTCTGGATGAGGAAGATCCGAAGGCCGGCAACGACTTTTACCTGAGCATTTCCCAGAATCTGCAGATCGGCATTTATCATCTGCTCGAACAGCAGCTGGCAGGTATTCTGGCCAACAAGATCGTCGATCTGCCGGCATCTGAGATCAAGCAGGCGCAGGATGCGTCTGAGATTCAGCTTTCCATAGACGACGCCTATTTCCAGCTGATCAACAACAATGTGCTGGACACCAGGCATTTTGCCAAGGCTGAAGAGGGAACTGCCGAAAAGCAGATCTACGATGCCTTTATGGAGCATAAGCAGACGGTGCTGGGCAATGTCAGCTACGAACTGATGAGTAACGACGAACAGCCCATGAATGAGCTTTCCAGGGAATATGTGGCCTACATGGCCTATATCTTTGACTACCTCAGCAGAAGCTCGACCGGGATCGTCAAAACCGGGAAGATCGACCAGCAGGGCGAAAGCTATCTTTCCTGGAAAAACGATACCATCAGTCTGCGCAAATATCTGCTTGCCGGTATTTCCGAGGGCTGGGTGGACATCAGCACCCTTGAAAACAAGGGCAACGAAAAGTACAGGGATTCCGAGAGCATCTACCGGCAGATCGTGGACTTTGTGCTGGAAAGCATCGTCCAGAACAGGGAATTTGATAAGCTGATCTATAAATACATGCTCATCAATAAGGACGGCATCAGCGGCAAACTGCTCTGCATGGCCCTTTATGAGCAGAATATCATTCCCTTCCATGAGGAATATTATAATGAACTGAAAACGCACAACGATCATTACGCCTATTACTGGCTGATCGAACGCATCAAGGATATCGATATTACGCCCGCCCAGCTGGCCATGGATCCCTGCATGGGTTCCGTCGTCGTGACAGACGTCAATACCGGCAGCATCAAGGCGCTGGTGACGTATCCGGGCTATGACAATAACCGCATCAACGACAGGGATTATTTCAACAGCTGTCTGGAAGACCTGTCGCTGCCACTGATCAATTCGGCAACGCAGACCAATAAGGCTCCCGGCTCTACCTTTAAGCCCGTTTCCGCCGTTGCGGTGCTGGAAGAGCATAAGATCAGCGCGGAGGCCGCCGTGAACTGTACGGGCGTATTCGAAGAGGTCGAGCCCAACATCCGCTGCTGGATCGGCCGTCCCGGCCACGGCAATCTCACTGTCGCCCAGGCCATCGAGAACTCCTGCAACTACTGTTTTGCTGAGTTCGGACACAGGCTTTCCATGACATCGGAAGGAACAGGAGCGGAGCCTTCTTACAGCACCCAGACCGGCATCGAAAAGCTGCGCAAGTACGCCGCCATGTTCGGACTGGACCGCAAATCGGGCATTGAGATCGATGAAAAAGAACCCAGGATCTCGGATTCCGATCCGGAGAGAAGCTCGTTCGGCCAGGGCACCAACTCATTCAACAATGTACAGCTGGCCAGATACACGACTGCACTTGCCAATAACGGAAAGCTCTACGACCTGACGCTGCTTTCCAGGGAAACCGATTCCGAGGGCAATCTGATCCAGAACTTTACGGCCGAACAGATCGACACCATCCAGCTGTCCGGCAACACCTGGAATGTGATCCACGCCGGACTCAGAAGCGTGATCACGACCGGCGTGGCCAGACGTGTGTTCCAGAATTACAGCACGGTCGAGATCGCCGGCAAAACGGGAACGGCGGAAGAGGTGAAGACCCGCGGAAACCACGGATGCTTCATTTCCTACGCGCCTTACAACGATCCGGAGATCGCGGTCAACGTGTTCATTCCGTTCTGCTATTCTTCGGGCAATGCGGCAAGACTTGCCAGAAGGACCTACGATTATTATTACGGCGTCATCGATCTTCCCGGGATCATTGACGGCAACGCCAGGGATATCGACATCATCAACATCGTTGACGGCTGATAAAGAGTGACTTTTGACCTTTAAAATAGTATACTGAAAACAATGAAAACGACATACAGGCTCAGGGCATATTACTTTCTGATATTGCTTCTGGCCGGGATCCTGAATTTCATAGGTGTGCTGATCGTACGCTCCGCAGCCAACATGGACAGCGCTGTCTTTATCAGGCAGATCATCGGGTCTGTGGCGGGTTTTTGTGTCTGCATCGGCGTTTCGCTGATCAATTACGATCTGTACGTCCGTTTTCACAGACTCATATACGGCGCCGTCATTGCTTTCCTGGTTGCGGTGATCGTATGGGGCGGCGTTCACCACGGAGCGGGCAGATGGATCACGGTCCCGATCTTAGGCCAGCTTCAGCCGGCTGAGTTTTCAAAAACGGGTCTGATCCTGTACTTTGCCTCTTATTTTGAACGCAACAGGGAAAAACTCAATGAAGTCAAGGTACTTTTCACAGCCATTTTTCTTTTTTTGGTGCCGGCGGTCCTGATCTTCATTGAGCCGAACCTGAGCACAGCCATCATTATCTTTGTCATTTTTGCTTTTTCCTATTTCTCCGCCGGCCTGAGCCGCTTCTGGACCGGTGTTTTCGGCGGCGGACTGGCGGGCCTTACAGGTCTGCTGCTATTTGCTTTCCGAACGGACAGATACCAGTACATTCCTTTTCTGAAGGGTTATCATAAAGACAGGATCCTCAGCTTTCTCTACCCGGACGTGTACTCGGACACCTACTTCCAGCAGGAAAACTCCATTATGGCCATAGGCTCCGGCGGCTTTTTCGGAAAAGGCCTGTTCAATACGGATATCAGCTCCGTGAAGGCGGGCAATTTCCTGATCGAAGAGGATACGGATTTCATCTTTGCCATCATGGGCGAAGAGCTTGGCTTCAGAGGATGTCTGCTGATCCTGCTGGCCTTCCTTCTGCTGATCATCCTGATCTTATGGATCGCAGGAAAATCCAAGGATGTGGCAGGCAGTGTGATCTGTACGGGAACAGCCGCATGGATCGGCTTCCAGACATTTACCAATATCGCAGTGGCAACCGCTATTTTCCCCAACACAGGCGTGACACTGCCGTTCTTTTCAAGAGGTGTTTCCTCCCTGCTGGCCCTGTATCTGGCATTGGGAGTTGTTTTAAACGTTGGCCTGCAATGTAAGGATTAGAGGTGAAGACATGAATATAGGACTGATCGCACATAATTCAAAGAAAAAGCTGATGCAGAATTTTTGTGTTGCCTATAAGAACATCCTTTCCAGAAACGAACTGTTTGCCACAGGAACTACAGGAAGGCTTGTGGAAGAGGTGACCAATCTGCACATACACAAGTATCTGGCAGGACACCTGGGCGGCCAGCAGCAGATGGCGGCACAGATCACAAACAATGAGATGGATATGGTCATCTTTATGAGAGATCCGAATAAGGCGGACTCCCATGAACCTGACGTCAATGATATCGTCAAGCTCTGCGATACCTACAACATTCCCATGGCCACCAATATAGCTACGGCAGAATTGCTGATCAGGGCCCTGGAGAACGGAGATTTGGAGTGGCGTGAAAGCTAAAAGCATTCTGATCCTGTTAACCTGCTGTCTGCTGCTGAACGGATGCAAAGCTGCCCGGCCGGCGGATCCCTTCCGCCCCGAACAGGCGGCCCCCATACAAACGCTCGATAAAGCAGATGGCTTAAAGCAAAAGGCATTTGCCGCAGACCTGTGCGTATGTGACGGCGGCAGTATGAATACAGACGGCGTAAAGGCTTCTGCCTTTGCGCTTTTTGACCTGACCGGCCGGGAAGTGCTGTCTGCGGAAAACATTTATGAGAGGGTCTATCCGGCTTCCGTCACCAAGATCCTGACCTGCCTCATCGCCATTGAGCGCGGCAATCCCGATGAGCTGGTGACCGTTTCGGACAGCATCAGGATCGAAGTCAGCGGGTCCTCCATGGCAGACCTCAGACCGGGAGACCGCCTCCCCCTGAGAGATCTGATCTATGGCATGATGGTCCCGAGCGGCAACGATGCGGCCGTAGCCATTGCCGAGTATATATCCGGCAGTGTCTCTGCCTTTTCCGACATCATGAATGAGAAGGCAAAGAATATCGGGGCAGTCCACAGTCACTTTACGAATCCGCACGGACTGCCTGACCAGGATCACTACACCACGGTCTACGATCTTTACCTGATCCTGAACGAGGCGCTGAAGCATGAGGAATTCCTGTCTTATGCCTCGCAGAAGACTTATACGGCCGTGATCGGGCATCCTTCAGACGCCGCCCTGGATAACAGACAGGTCACCTGGGTCAGCACCAACCAGTTCTACAACGGAAATTACAGCTTTCCGGACGGACTGCATATCGTGGCAGGAAAAACGGGACATACAAATGCCGCCGGCTTCTGTCTGGCGATGGGAGAGCGCTCTGATGACAACAGGGATTATATTTCCATCATCATGAAGGCGCCCACCTACGAACATCTTTACAACGGGATGCGGACGCTGGTGAACAAACGTTAGAAGAATGCATCAGGTTATCTCTTGTAATAAAATACTGACTGTAATATAATGAATATACAAAACTTAGATGGAGGGTTTTATCCTATGATACAGTTGATTGTGGGCAGCAAAGGTAAGGGAAAGACAAAGATTTTGCTTGAAAAAGCTGCTCAGGCCATAAAAGAAGCGGATGGCACTGTCGTATTTGTAGACAAGAGCTCCCAGCATATGTATGAGCTCTCCAACAAAATCCGTCTGATCAACGTGAGTGATTATCCCGTTGATGATGAAAAGAGTTTTATCGGCTTTATCAGCGGCATCTTTTCACAGGATCATGATCTGGAGTATCTCTTTGTTGACAGTTTCCTGAAAGTGGCAGATCTGTACGACAAAGACATCACGAACTGCATCCGGGTACTTGCAAAGCTGGCAGATGCGCGTAAAGTGACCGTGGTCATCAGCCTCTCCATGGATGAGCATGCGCTTCCTGAAGCATGTAAGGAATATGTAGCCGTTTCACTTTAATGCCGGGCGTTCAATCCAAAAAGAGAAATACTGTGATTTCCATGACAGGCAGAATAATGTTTATTTGCATTACTGCCTGTCTTATCTTTTTGTACTATACGCAGGGAAAGACGCAGGCTGTCAATTACACGGAGGTGATCGAAGGAAGCCTAGTGAAAGAACACAATTACACAGGCTTTATCCTGCGTGACGAGACGACGGTCACGGCTGAAAGCAGCGGTTTCCTTTATTATTTTGTTCAGGACCGCAAAAAGCTTCCGGTCGGGTCCCTGATCTGCTGTCTGGATCCCTACGGCGATATAGGAGAGTACCTGAACCGCAGCGAAAACATGAGAGAAGCATTCAGCAAGGCGGATACGGATAGATTGAAGAAAGACATTCAGAACGCTTCCGCCGCTCTCAGTGACGCGCGCTTTTCAAGGCTCTACAGCCTGAAAGACAGCCTGAACCTGCAGCTTTCGGAATTCAGCAGCCACAGCATTCTTCCCAAAACCGCCGAGACCCTGGCCGGCCGCGGCGTGAAGCTGGACGAATACAGAACGCAGAAAACCGGCACGGTCTGCTGCTATACGGACGGATGTGAAAACCTGAGCGTGGCAGATATCAACAGGGCCCTGCTGGAGTCGAAAACAGACGGCAGAGTGTTCAGAAAGGCCGGGGATTATGTCGAAAAAGGAGAAGTGCTCTGCAAGCTGGTCACCTCAGAGAACTGGAAAATCGTGTTCGAAATGACGGATGAGGATGCAGCGCTCTTTAACGGGAAGTCCGGCCTGAGGATCCGTTTTCCGGAAGAAAACCTGGAAACCTCCGCCGAATTCAGCACCATTAAATCCGAAGACGGCAGCACGCTGGGCATCCTCAGGATCACCAAATATATGGTGCAGTTTGCGGACAGGCGCACGGTTGCCTTTGAAATCATCACCAACGATGTGTCCGGTCTGAAGATTCCCGAAAAATCCATTCTCACCAGAAACACCTATGTGGTGCCTGTCGCATACCTGTCCAGGGATAACAGAGGCAATCAGGGCTTTTATAAGATCCTGACGGCAAGCAAAGGAGACCCGAGCGTCTTCGTGGTGCCGGACATTCTCTGCATTGACGATGAATATGTGTATATAGAGGCGGGAGAGGGGAAAGTGCTCGCTCCCAGAGACCAGATCTGCATGCCGGAAGACAGCAGCCGGGTCTGTGTGGTCGGAACTCAGAAGGAACTTGAAGGAGTCTATAATCTGAACAAAGGCTTTCCCGTGTTTAAGCGCATTGTCAGGCTGGAAACCGCCAACGGCTATGCCATCATCGAAAAGAATACGCCCTATGGCTTAAGCGTATACGATCACATTTTACTGGACGCGTCAACGGTCTCGGAAGCCTTATGACGGACGCGCAGGACTTTCCTTGCCTCCGGCCATCCCGGGAGATGTGAATCCAGAACGGCTTTATAAAGGCACTTGTCAGATCCCGGATTTTCCTCGTAGATACGGTCCAGCAGTTCCTTGACATACTGCCTTTTTGTATAGCCGTCCATGGGACAGGGATTCTTGCAGACAGGCAGCGCTGTGTTTTCCGCAAAACTGACGATGTCTTTTTCCTCCAGCATGATAAAGGGCCGGATCACGTAAAGATCGCTGCGGTCCAGATAGGTCAGGGGAGAAAAGGTGTAGTACCGGCCTTCATAAAGCATGGCCATCATGACGGTCTCAAGCATATCATTGCGGTGATGTGCATAGGCGATCTTGTTCACGCCAAGCTCTTTTGCCTTGTCATTGATCGCGCCTTTGCGGAGTTTTGCACAGAGTGCGCAGGGATTCTTTTCTTTCCGGATCTCAAATAAAACATCGGCAATATTGGTCTCAACGATGTGATAGGGGACCTCAAGACGCTTACAGAGCTCCTGAACAGCGTCCAGCCGCAGATTGTCAAAGCCAAGATTCACGGTGATGGCTGACAGGGAAAAGGCCTTGGGATAAAATTTCCTCAGCTCATTCATTGCGATCAGCAGGGACAGAGAGTCCTTGCCGCCGGATACGCCCACGGCAATATGGTCGCCTTCTTCGATCAGACCGTAGGTATCTATGCATTTTCTGGTTGTGCTCAAGAGTTTTCTGAGATCCATTTCCGGCTCCTTTTGGGCAGTTGCTTTGTCATCAGACTATGATATAATGATTTCAATTTGATAGCAAGGAGTACTTATGCGTAAAACAAAAATTATCTGCACCATCGGACCTGCATCAGAGTCTGAAGATATCCTGAAAAAAATGTGCCTTGCCGGCATGAATGTTGCCAGGCTGAATTTTTCCCACGGCACACATGAAGAGCATCTGGTCAAGATCAAAAACATCAAAAAGGTACGCAAAGACCTGAAGCTTCCCGTGCCCATCATGCTGGACACGAAGGGACCGGAATACCGCATCGGTACGTTTCGGGACAAAACCATCGAAGTGAAGACCGGAGACAGCTTTACCTTCACAACGAGGCAGCTGGATGGCGATAAAACCATCGTATCCATGAGTTATCAGCAGCTTCCGAAAGAACTGAACCCCGGCGATGTCATCATGGTCAGCAACGGCCTCGTCTGCTTTGAAGTAAAAGATATTGCAGGAACCGAGATTCACTGCATCTGCACGGAAGGCGGCGTGCTTTCTGACCGCAAGAGCATGAATTTCCCGGGCAAAAAACTCCGCTCAGACTATTTAAGCGAAGCCGATAAAAAGGACCTGCTGTTCGGCATTGAAAATGACGTTGATTTTGTGGCGGCTTCCTTTGTGTCGGACAAAGATGACGTTCTGGATCTGAGAAAATTTCTGGATGCCAACGGCGGCCAGGGAATCAAGATCATCGCAAAGATCGAAAACAGGTCCGGTGTGGACAACATCGATGAGATCTGCAATGTAGCTGACAGCATTATGGTGGCCAGGGGCGACCTGGGCGTAGAGATCCCATATGAGGAAGTGCCGGTCATTCAGAAATACCTGATCTCCAGATGCCGTCTCCAGGGCAAGATCGTGATCACCGCTACGGAAATGCTGGAATCCATGATCTACAATCAGCGTCCCACCAGGGCTGAGATCTCCGACGTAGCAAATGCGGTCTATGACGGCTCCTCGGCCGTAATGCTGTCCGGCGAAAGCGCGTCCGGCAAGCACCCGGTCGAATCCGTGCGGATCATGTCAGAGATCTGTGAATACACGGAACAGAATATCGATTATAATTCATGGTTTCACAATACGGAATTCAAGATCCTGTCCAATCTGGATGCCATTTCGCATTCAGCCTGCTCCATGGCCATTGACGTGGGCGCGAAGGCGCTGGTGGTCAATTCCCTGTCAGGCCTGACGGCACGCATGGTCAGCCGTTTCCGCTGTCCCGTTGACATCATCGCCACCACCACCAATCCCAAGGTCTGGCGGCAGCTTGACCTGAGTTGGGGCGTGATCCCTTACCTGAGCGAAGCGTATTCATCCATAGAAGTGATGTTTTATGAAGGGCTGAACAGCGCCAAAAAGACGCTGAAGCTGAAGAAGGGAGACAATGTGGTGCTGACCGGCGGCCAGATACAGGGCGCGTCGGGCAACACGGATACCATCAAGCTGGAATCCGTGAAATAAGGCTCAATCCTCCCTTAAATGCACGGCACCGCGCGCAGAACGGCGTCTGGACTCATCGATGGCTGCATAATGCTTTTTGGTCGTATTGACGTCTGTATGGCCCAAAACGTCGGCCACAAGGTAGATGTCGCCGGTTTCCTGATACAGATGCGTGCCATAGGTAGAACGTAATTTATGAGGTGTGATATGCTTCAGCGGAGTGACTGCTGAAGCATATTTTTTGACCAGATTTTCACATGCGCGCACGGAAATGCGCTTGCCCTGCACGGAAAGGAAAAGTGCAGGATCGTCAACGCCGTCCTTTAAAAATGATTTGCGCGTTTCGATATACGGCAGGAGATTTTGGGCAACTTCATCTGAAAAGTAGACGGTTTCTTCCTTTCCGCCTTTTCTGTGGATGTTGACGGCCGTTTCTTCAATATCGATGTCCGTCATATCAATGCCGACGCATTCCGAGACACGCATGCCGGTGCCCAGCAGGAGAGAGAGCAGTGCCAGATCGCGTTTTCCGGTGATCTTATGGTAGGCTTGCTGCTGTTTGGTCAGATTGGCGCCGTTTTCGGCCTGATCCAGCAGTTTTGCCACCTCATTGTAATCCAGCCGGATGATTTCTTTCTGATGGATTTTGGGCAATTGTACCAAAGCGGCCGGGTTTGTTTTGATCATTTCTGCTGAATAATAGTACCTGTAGAAAGATTTTAACGAAGAGATCTTCCGCTTGATCCCGTTTTCTTTGTTGGCGATTTCCGTTTCTCCATCCTCAGACGGCCTAAATTTCAGATAATCCATGTATTCTTCGATGTCTCTGGCATTGATCCGGTCCAGGACCTCAATGCCGATGTCATGCATGGCCGTGTCTTTGTACGCCGGATTGTTCTGCAGAATGAATGTAAAGAAGACGTGCAGGTCATAGGCATACGCCAGTCTGGTCCTGGACTGCGTCCTTGGTTCGATGCCTCTGAAGAAAAAGCTGCAGAATGCAGGCAGTTCCTGTAAAAGCGTTTTCAGTTTCTGATAATTGATTTTGTCCTGTTGTTCATGATACTTTGCGGATACAGCCATGGATGATACCTCATAGAACACATCATATAAACTTTGATCGTGAGAATCGGAAATTCAGTTCGGTGACAGGTGTCTTCATGCAACAGTTTTTTGTTTTGCTGTTCAAAAGTTATGAAGCTGCAAGATCTGATGCATAAAAACGGCCGGATACAGGCATATATATGAAAAACGCCTCATCCAGCCTCATTTTAGCATATTTCTATTCGTTAAACAAGGGTTTTGCGCATAGATATATGAAATCTTTGCTGATTTCTCTGATACTCTCCCGTTATCGATTTCAGCGCGTGCATCGGGAGTACGACGCTTTACGATGATGAAACTCAGGCTTTTTCGACTTTTCCGAAGGGGGTCGCCCCTATCCTGCTCAGAATGATGATGCTGACAGACGCAAGCGCAAGCACGCCAAGGGTCAGCATAAACATGGGCCTGAAACTTCCGAAATGATCGTGGATCCTGCCGATGATCAGTGCGCAAAGCGTGGAGGTCACGCCGATCGCCGCTACATGAATGCCAAGATATTTCTTATACAGCGGTCTTCCGTATGCGGAAACGCAGATCCTGGATATGGCCACCGTCGACATGCATACGATCGATCCGTAACAGAACATGGCGGGATAAATGACCATCAGATTTCCGCTGAAATGCATCAGGCACAGAATGGCCAGCGCCGTTAAGGCATATATGCATAATACCGCCTTCCATGTACCGAAGCAGTCATCCAGTATGCCATAGATGATTTTCCACAGGAAATTGGCCAGCATGAACGCGGACGCAAAGCTGGCCCCTATGGCCAGCGAATAGCCCATATCCGTCGCGTATACGCCCGCCATCAAGATAAACTGATATCCGCACGAGCCTGCAAACAAAACGGCGATGACAAGGGGCAGGACGAATGCCACGGGGATCGTTCCAAGCGGATGAGAAGCATCGCCATCAGGAGCTTTGTCCGAACTGCTGCTCTTCTCTTCTTCTGCTTCGGGCAGCGGATATTTAAACAGGATATGGATCGCGGGGACGGCAAGGCAAAGCACCAGTGCGCAGAGAATCAAAACGGCTGCTCTCCATCCGAATCTGCCGATGAGCCAGGCTGCAAACGGGCTGGCGATTGCTCCGCAGATGCCGGTCGATCCTAGGGCGATACCGCTGACCGTAGCCGCGCCTCCTGCCCTGAAGTACATACTGAGCACATAGGGCACCATAACGGCCTGTGTGCACATTGCGGCGCCGTTCAGCAGCCCCGAGAAATACCAGAGCCCGGTATTTGCGCCGGGGATCAGGAGCAGATGGCAAAGGATCATGATGCCGATGCAGGCCGACATGTAATGCTTTTTGCTCATTCTGAAGAAAAGCGCGGTCATAAACGTACTGATGACCGCTTTGCAGAGATTCTGTACGGCGTTGTAATCGGAAACTCTGGAGGCGGCAAAGGCATATTCATGCCGGATCGCTTCGAACAGTACACTGTGCGTATTGTGAAGAACGCCGCACAGCGCAGACTGAAACAATGCGCCGGCGACGACGATCCAGAATTGCTGTCTGGTTAATTTCACTTTGCTTTTCATCGCGCTCATCCCTGATTCCGCTTTCTGAGACGCTCCAGGCTGTCCCGAAAGTATTCCGGAAGCTCCGCCTTCAGGCAAAGCTGTTTCTGATCGACAGGATGCAGAAAGTTCAGCTCTGCCGCGTGGAGATACTGTCCCTGCCCTTTGAAGGGATCTTTTTTGACTCCGTATAGTTCATCTCCTGCCACAGGATGGCCGATGTGCGCCATATGCACCCGAATCTGATGCGTACGGCCCGTTTCCAGCCTGCATTCGATCAGGGTCATGGAATGCCCGCCCCCGGCATCCGGAAAGCGTTCCAGGACCTTGTAGTGCGTTATGGCGGGTTTCCCTTCGTTTGCGCCGCAGACTGCCATTTTCTTGCGGTCGGTCCTGCTCCTTCCGATGCTGCCCTCGACGGTGCCCTCATCGTTTCCGATCAGCCCGTGCACCAGCGCGACGTATACCCTGCCCATATTGTGGACCTCAAGCTGCCGCGCGATCAGCCGGTGCGTCCTGTCATTCTTGCATACGACAAGAAGTCCTGTCGTATCCTTATCGATCCTGTGCACGATCCCGGGCCTCAGTTCTCCGTTGATGCCTGAAAGGCTGTCCCTGCAGTGATGCATCAGCGCGTTGACCAGGGTGCCGCTGTAGTGCCCGTGCGCGGGATGGACCACCATGCCCTTGGGCTTATTGACGACCAGCAGGTCGGCATCCTCGTAGACGATGTCAAGCGGGATCTCTTCCGCTTCAATGGATGGATCTTTGAGCTCCGGGATCTCATACACAACAAAATCTCCCGGCTGCAGCAGCGCGGAAGGCTTACAGGGCAAGTCGTTGATCCTGACTTGGCCCTCTTTGATGCATTTTTGCAGGTAGGAACGGCTCAGCTCCGGCAGGATCTCATGCAGATAGGCATCGATCCTTGGTGCCTGTACGGAATTCGGATTAGAATAGACGATCTTCATCCTTATAATAAAAACAGATCAGTATACAAAGCAGGATGCTGCTGCAGCTGATATAAATATCGGCTACGTTAAAGACAGGAAAGTTGATCGGCTTGAAATAGATGAAATCGATCACATAGCCGTAATACGCGCGGTCGATCAGATTCCCGATGGCGCCGCTGATGATAAATGCGTAACAGATGCGGGCAGGCAGATAGCGCTTTTTGCGCGGCACGATGAGGATGCAGCGGAACAGAAAAACGGAAACCGCAGCCGCAAGGACAAAAAAAAGCGGGCCCATGCCTTTTAACATGCCAAAGGCCGCTCCTGTGTTCTCTACATAGGTAAACTCGATGATTTCCGGGATAACAGCAAAAGCAGGCCTGCCCTTGAGATATGCAAGGGCTGCCTGTTTTGTGATCCTGTCAAGAAAAAGCAGACAGACGATAAACAAAAGGGAGGGCAATGCTCTCCTGGGTGCGGAATCAGACATTGAAATTAAATCCGCTGCTCTGCTGCGCGCCGCCTCTGCCGCGATCCTGGACTCCGGCAAGCGTTGCGGCTGCCTGGAAAGAGCCGGTCAGATCGATATTGCTGGGAGAAGCGATAAAAATATACCTGGAGATCATCTGCAGATCCCCGTCAATGCTGTAAACGGAGCCGGAAGTGAAATCCAGAATACGCTGAGCGGTATCCGAGCTGATGCCTTCCATGTTGATGACAACGGCTTTGCCGTCAAGCAGATTATGGCAGATCTCGCTGGCATCGCCGATGCTGGAGGGCTTCACCATGGTGACCTCCATCTCAACATTGCCGCCTTCTACAAGCTTGGGACGGAAAAAGCTTACACCGCCGCTCTTCTTTTTGGGAGGAGCGGAATTTCTGGACGGAGTATAATCAACGTCATCAAACTCGTCATCTACGTAATCATCATCCAGGTAATCTTCATCGTCAAGATCACCGTGGCCGCCGAACATATCAGATAATCTGTTAAAGAATCCCATAATCACACTCTCCGAACCTAATATCTAAGCTTCATTATCCCCAATTTAAGGCCGTGTGTCAAGCTTTTAAGGGTCTGTAGAGTCCCTTTTCCTCTATATATTCAAGCACTTCCCGCGTCACATAGGGGCTGATATCTTCTCCGCGCGCAGCCATTTCCCTGATCATGGAGGAGGAAATATCGACAGGAGGCATATGGACGATCCGGATGTCGCAGCTGTACTTCTCTTTCAGCTGTTCAATGACATCGGAAACGGCCTGATCTCCGCCCTCTCCCTTTCGGTCCGCTGCCAGGATCACGGCATGCTCAAAGAGGATCTCGGGGTGATACCAGCTGTCCATGGCCTGCAGGGAATCCAGACCCACGATGAAATAAAAGCGCTCATCAGGGTATAGAACAGAGAGTTCCGAAAACGTCTCTGCGCTGTATGTCCTCCCCTCTTTCCTGATTTCGTAGTCACTGACTTCAAAATACGGGGCCAGAGGCAGCATGCACCGCTCAGTCATTTCCAGACGCGTCTCAGGGCTGCTGACCTGCTTTCCCTCCTTGAAATAAGGATCACCGGCCGGCATAAACCAGACCTTGTCCAGAACATACTCATCAAGGGCACAGGCGGCGAGCGCCAGATGCCCTTTGTGCACGGGATCGAATGTACCGCCAATGACACCGATGTTCATCAGAGTTCATCGAGAGAAACGATTTTTCTTCCGTCCTTCCAGATACGCTCAATGTCATAGAAAAGCCGGTTCTCTTTATCGAAAATATGGATGATCACATCGTTGTAATCCAGCAGGATCCAGTTGGCCGTGCTCTTGCCCTCCGTCTGACGGAGCTCATAACCGGCTCTTCCCAGCCTGTCTTCGACTTCATCGGCCAGAGCGGCTGTCTGGCGGACGTTTTCTGCCGATGCAATGATGAAATAGTCTGCAACTACTGAAAGCTCCGAAATATCAATGATCGTGATGTCAGAAGCTTTCTTCTCTTCCAGAGCGCTGCAGGCCAGTTTGACAAGTTCATTGATCTGTTCTTTATTCATGTATCCTCCTTCCGGTCAGCGAGGAAAAGTATGCATAGGCATCCATCGTGTCGCTGACGATATGGGCGTTTCGGGATCTCAGGTACAGAATGGTAGAGATGAGGATCTCTGCCACGCAGCAGTCCAGATCCTGAAAAGCCAGCGTTCTGATTTCCCGGAGACCCGGGAATTCCTTGCGGGTGGGTTCGATAAAGTCTGCCGTAAAAACGATCTTTTCCAGCAGACTCATTCCGCTTCTGCCTGTGGTATGATAGCGGACGGCTTTCAGTACGTCCGCATCCCTGAGCTGAAAACGCGTTTCCAGAAGGTACTCGCCGTAAATGGCGTGGATCACCTTGGGCGAATTCCTTTCCTCTTCGCTCAGAACAACGCCGTGTTCATCACAGAGCGCGATCAGCGTTTCATCGTCGTAATTCTTGGCACAGTCATGCAGGAGCCCTGCCAGCTGCGCCTTTCCGATGTTTTCGCCGTATTTCATGGCCAGCGCGGCCGCTGTATAGGAAACGCCGAGACTGTGTTCAAAGCGTGAAGGCTTCAGCATGGACTTCAGTTCTTCCCTCAGCTCAGCCAGTCTGATGAGTTCCTGCAGGCGCGCCGGGTCGTCCTTTTTTTGATTTCTGTCGGTCTGTATATGCGTCATAATTCGATTTTGCGCTTGTCCTTATCATGCTGATAACGGAACAGAACGATCTTATTCCCGATGATCTGCACGACCAGGCTTTTCGTTCTCTCAGCCAGGGTATTGGCCAGCTCCGCCTTGTCTTCATCGCAATTCTTCAGGACGTTGATCTTGATGAGTTCGCGTTTCTCCAGGACGTCGTCTATGGCGGCGGTGAATTCCGTCGTAAGGCCGTCTTTGCCGATCTGGAAGACGGGATCCATGGTCATGGCCAGACTCTTCAGCTTGCTTCTCTGTTTACTCGTAATATTCAAATTCAAGTCCTCCGACTTTCACGGTATCGCCTTCCTCCAGACCCAGCTTCAAAAGACCGTCGATGATCTTCTGTTCCTTGACAAATTTCTGGAAGAACAGGAAGCCCTTTTCGGAAGAAAGGTTGGTATAACCGAGCATTTTATCGATTTTGGCGCCTTCCGCGCAATAAACATGGTCTTCTTCTTTGAAGAGGCGGATCTCTTCTTCCTGCGGAAGCATATCACTGACATCAAACTCTTTCTGATAGATCAGGACCTGATCCCTGATTTCGGAAAGGCGGCCTGCCGTCATCAGAAGGAGTTCGCGCACGCCGTCTCCCGTTGCCGCGGATATGGGGCAGACGGGAATATCGGGATAGGCCTCCCTGATCTTTTTGAGGACCTCTTCTGTCTCCTCGGGCAGCATCAGGTCCGTCTTGTTTGCGGCGATGATCATGGGCTTTTCCGCCAGCTCCGCGCGGAAGTTTTCAAGCTCCTGATGGATCTTTGTCAGATCGTCCAGCGGGTCTCTTCCCTCGCTGCCGGAGGCATCGACCACATGGATGAGCAGACGGCAGCGTTCAATATGGCGGAGGAAGTCGTGTCCGAGACCGGCGCCTTCGGAAGCGCCCTCGATCAGACCCGGAATATCAGCCATGACAAAGGAGCTGTCCTCCAGATCCACCACGCCAAGATGAGGCTGGAGCGTGGTGAAGTGATAATTTGCGATCTGCGGTCTTGCATTGGAAGCAGCCGTGATCAGGGACGATTTACCGACGTTCGGGAAACCGACCAGACCGACGTCCGCAATAACCTTCAGCTCCAGGATCACTTCCAGTTCAATGCCCGGATGCCCGGGTTTTGCATATTTGGGCGCCTGCATGGTGGGCGTTGCAAAATGCATGTTGCCGAGGCCGCCCTTCCCGCCTTTCAGCAGCACTTCACGAAGGTTGTCTCCGGACATGTCCGTAATGACTTTGCCGCTGGACGCCTCCCTGACGACCGTGCCGTAAGGAACTTTCACGACAAGATCCCTGCCGTTTTTTCCGTGGCAGCGTTTTTTGCCTCCGTTCTCTCCGGCTTCCGCAAAATATTTTCTGACGTGCCGGAAAGGCGCAAGCGTATTCAGACCGTGGTCCACTTCAAAAATCAGGTCTCCGCCTTTTCCTCCGTCTCCGCCGTCCGGGCCGCCGTTAGGCACATAAAGCTCACGGCGGAATGAAACGTGCCCGTCTCCGCCTTTGCCGCTGCCGATCTTGATTTTTGCAATATCTGCAAACATGTGTTGTCCTTCGCGTTTAAAGCAACAAGGGGACTATGCATGACACAGCCCCCTTGCTTGTTGATAGAAAAATACTTATTCCGTTTCGGTTTCCGGATAAACAGAAACTTTCTTGCGGTCTCTTCCTAATCTCTCATATCTGACGATTCCGTCTGCCTTTGCAAACAGGGTATCATCCTTGCCGATGCCGACGTTGGTGCCGGGATGGATGTGCGTTCCGCGCTGTCTGTAAAGGATGTTGCCGGCCAGAACGAACTGTCCGTCCGATCTCTTTGCACCAAGACGCTGGGAATTACTGTCTCTTCCGTTCTTGGTAGAACCCATACCTTTTTTATGAGCCATGAAGTTGCCTCCTTCTGAACTGATCTGATGCTTACTTGGAAATGTTCTCGATCTTTACTTCGGTGAAAAGCTGTCTGTGGCCGTTCTTTTTGTGATAGCCGCTCTTTCTCTTGTACTTGTAAACAACGACTTTCTTATCCTTGCCGTTTGCAAGTACAACAGCCTTTACCTTTGCGCCCTCTACTACCGGGCTTCCGATGGCGAGCTCACCGTCGCTGACGGCAAGAACCTGATCAAAGATAACTTCATTGCCTTCCTGGACATCCAGCTTCTCTACTCTGATGATGTCTCCCTCGGATACCTTGTACTGCTTTCCGCCTGTAGCTATAACTGCGTACATAAAGGTCCCTCCTTATACTTTACTCGCTAAGATTGGTGATGCTGCGCATACTTCTACCAATATTAAGCGGCATACTCGATAAATTTATCAAATCCATCATTACATGTCAAGAACTTTTCGGCCGTGCAGACGAAATTGCTCGATCATCTCCGACGTGAGGCTCACGCCCTCATCCCTTTCCGTGATCTCGTCCTGAGACGCCCACACGGCTTCGGCCAGTTCAAGGTCGTCGAGTTTCAGGGTATCCTCTCCGTCCAGCTCGCAGTAAAAGCCAAAGAGCAGCGATGCAGACAGCGCCCAGGGCTGGCTCTTATAGTAATGCAGGTTTCTGACCTTCAGCCTGGTCTCTTCCATCACTTCCCTGTGGACGGTTTCTTCGATGGTCTCGCCGATCTCCGCAAAACCGGCAACCAGGGAGTGATTCACACGCTTGGGCCGCATTTTGGACCTGGTCAGGAGCATCCGGTCTCCCTTGATGATCCCCACGATGACGCAGGGATTGATCCTCGGATAGACCCTGTTTTTGCAGGCTGCGCATTCCAGGGCGCGTTCATAGCCGACGGGTTCCATCCTGCCGCCGCAGTGCCCGCAGTATCTGTTGTTCAGATACCAGCAGGCAAGATGATGCGCTGTCATGACGCCGTAGCGCATCCAGGCCGGAGATGCATATCTGATGTCGGGCAGACTCCCGTAGTGATAGACATCCAGCCCATCGGGGGCATCTTTCAGAGAGAGATAATAATCGCAGTCATCGACAGAGATCAGGTATCTCAGGTCCTCAGCCGGCATGCCGCATTCCCGAAATGCGGGAAGCCTGAGCACGTCATTTTCCGTCCGGAACAGAAACTTTGATTCCTGCATAAACAGGATGCAGGCATCCTCCCGGATGGAAGCCTTGGTATAAAAGCGGTTGTCCAGCACATGAGGGGCAATGTTTTGAATCATGACTGCATATTCTCCTTTTCTTCAAGATCCTGCTGAATGCCCTCCAGATAATGGCACAGGTATTCGCCCTTTCTTCTTAACGGGTAACAGGATCCGATCTCTTCATAGCGGAACGACCTGCGCCCGCCTTCTTCCATGCGCCTGAAAAAGCATTCAAGCTGTCTCAGGGGCATGTAGTAATACTCATTGCGCCCGGTATACATCAGAAGCAGAAAGGCAACGCCGCCCTGCTTTTCAAAGTCACGCATGAAGGCAAGCTGATGCTCGCGGATGTTCTTGAGCGGAAAGGTATCCTCCGCGCATTCCTTCGCGTCAAAGCATACGGGGATGCCCTGTACGGTGCCGATGTAATCGACCGTGGATTTCTGATCGAAATAGGCCAGGGTGATCTGTCTGTCCTGATTCATCTCCACCGGTGTGACGGGCGTGGGGATCTTCTGGATCAGGGCCAGGCCCGCCTGCCTGTAGGCTTCGTTTGTTCTGTTGATCAGGTCCTCAAGGGTCGATCCCCTGAGACCGTGTCCGTGAAAAGTAGCCATGTTCTGTTAATAGGTTTCTCCGAAGGCGTTTCTCAGCAGTCTGATCTTGCGCCCTACGATCTCAACGATATCATAGCGGATGCTCCGGTAAGATATGGAATTTGTCATCATATAATGCTGTGAGACAAGCAGGATGTGCTTTTGCTTGCGGAGATCCACAGCCTCGGCGGGCATACCGTAGCGCAGCCCGCTCCGGTATTTTACTTCGATAAAACAAAGCGTATCCCCTTCCATGGCGATGAGATCGATCTCGCCGCTTCTGATCCTGTAATTCCGCTCCAGTATGCGGAATCCGAGCGTATTCAGAAAGCCTGCGGCCAGCTGTTCTTTTTCCGATCCGATAATGCGGTGATTTTGCCTGATAGTCATTGAAAGCCTTTTAAAAACGTACGTCTGTGAATGGGGAGGATGCCGTGGGTCCGGATGGCCTCCATGTGTTCCGCGGTCCCGTAACCCTTGTTCTTTTCAAAGCCGTACTCCGGATACAGAAGCGCGTATTCCTGCATGAGCCGGTCCCGTGTGACCTTGGCAAGAATGGAGGCGGCCGATATGGAAGGGCAAAGGCGGTCGCCGCCGATCACGGTTTTCTGGGGATACATCAGGCCAGGAATGCTCCGGTTTCCGTCTGTCAGGATCAGCAGATCGCCCCGTTCAACGGACTCCCTGCGGATGACGCCTTTCTGAAGCGAGGTTTCCAGGCAGTTTTCAAAGGCGGACCTCATGGCCTCAAAGGTGGCCTGCAGAATGTTGATCTCATCGATCCGCTTTGCACTCACCATGGACGTACTGCATACAGAAGCTCCGTCTGTGAGTTCTGTATAGACCTCTTCCCTGCGCTTTTCGGAAAGCTTCTTGCTGTCGTTCAGCCACAGGACCGGACTGCTCTTGTCCAGAAGACAGCAGCCGGCGCAGACAGGTCCGCAGAGCGGCCCGCGGCCCGCTTCATCGATCCCGAAGACATAGGTGCAGCCGCCTGTCAGTTCTTCTTCATATGCATAGCGCTCTTTCAGGCGTTCTTCTTCCTTTTTCAGACGTTCCTGATTCATCTTGGCCTTTCCAGGCTGATCCTGCCTGCCCTGCCGCTCCTGAAATCGTCGATCAGAAGCTTTGCCGCCCGTTCATAATCTGCCTGACCGCCCTTTTTCAGACAGTTTCTTTTCATGGCGATCAGATCCAGAATGGCCAGGGACCTTTCATCGCA
>Ga0129307_1001447_pt1 | contig 25086 bp, 23 predicted proteins | sample P1105metagenome_FD_94437 | JGI IMG/M metagenome (GOLD analysis project Ga0129307, IMG submission 94437) | Capybara group fecal microbial communities from Wisconsin, USA - P1105 metagenome | ecosystem: Host-associated > Mammals > Digestive system > Large intestine > Fecal | place: USA: Wisconsin...
ACCCGGTATCATTTTAAAACCTTCAATCAATTAACTATAAATAGATTTAATATTAATTATTATTAAAATTTGCTTCCATTTATAAAAAAATAAAAATATGGATTAATCTGTGAATCCATAACCTTCAGTTTCGAATGTTTTTGCAACATCTTTCAAGACTTCAGGAATATTGATTTGCTGAGGGCATTCTTCAATGCAGACCTCACATTCTATACAATCTGAAGCTATTCCAACATCCGGAAGCTTAGAATAATTTAAATATGCATTTCCATACTGTGTCCAATCGTTTTCTCCCTGCATTTTATGCTTATTGTATAAATCGAAGAGTTTGGCAATGTCAATGTCTTCAGAGCAAGCATCAACGCAGTATCTGCATTTTGTACAGTCCACTGTAATGTTACTGTTAATTATCTCTGAAACTTCCTCTAGAATTTTCAATTCAGCATCATTTAACGAATCTGCATTCTCGAATTCTTTGATATTGTCTTCAAGCTGTTCCAAACTACTGGCTCCAGTTAAAACAACACATGCATCCAGATTAGCTACAAATCTCATCGCCCAAGAAACGACAGACCTATCAGAATCATATTCTTTCATGATTTTCTCCGCTTCTTCAGGCACATCAGCTAAAAATCCGCCTTTATAAGGTTCCATTATCATTACAGGTTTGCCGTATTTTCTTGCAACTTCCAAACATTTCCTAGATTCTATTCCTTCATCTTCCCAGTCAAGATAATTTATCTGGAGCAGGACAAATTCTAATTCGGGATGTTCGAATAAAATTTCTTCCAAAAATTCGGCATTGCCATGTGTGGACAATCCTATATGCTTAATGCATCCCTCTTCTTTTTTCTTATTGATGAATGAGTACAAATCAACATTTTTCCATGCGTTTTCCGTATATCCACTTACATTATGCAACATATAATAATCAAAGTAATCAACACCACAATTTTTAAGTTGTTCAGCGAATATTGGTTCCAATTGCGATTCTTCAGTAATTACAAATAAAGGCAATTTAGTAGCTATCTTAAATGAATCGCGAGGATATCTTTCAACTACGCTTTTCCTAAATGCAATCTCGCCTATTCCCTCATGATAAATATATGCAGTGTCAAAGTGATTAAAACCTGCATCCATATATGCATCAACCATCTGGTTAACTTGATTATAGTCAATCTTTGTAAAGTCATTTTCATCCAATAGCGGAAGCCTCATCATCCCAAAGCCCAAATTTGTCATACTAATCCCCTCTTCTTAAAATAATTTTATACTTTTGATGCAGAATATGCAATTGCTTTATCTTAACGTTTAAATCTAACGTGATTTAATGTATGATAATATATTTAAGTGAAGTCTATAATAAGTATTTATCATGAATAAAAAGCGATGCGATTGGGTAACTGATGATGAAGTTTATATAAGATATCACGACGAAGAATGGGGAGTTCCAACCCATGATGATAGAGATTTATTTGAATTGCTGGTTTTGGAATCATTTCAAGCAGGATTATCATGGATTACCATTTTAAAAAAGCGTGAAAACTTCAAAAGAGCATTTGACAATTTTGATGTTGTGAAAGTGGCCGATTATAATGAGGATAAAGTTAATGAGTTAAGAGAAAATGAGGGGATAATCCGCCATAAAGGCAAAATTACTTCAGCCATCAACAATGCGCAAGTATTTATTGCAATTCAAAAAGAGTTCGGAAGCTTTGACAAATATATTTGGAGTTTTACTGATGGAAATGTTATAAAACATGAATATTTAACCGAATCAGAGTTATCTAAATCTATTTCAAAAGATTTAAAAAAGCGAGGAATGAGATTTGTAGGCCCAACAATAATCTATTCCTATCTTGAAGCTATTGGAATCATTGATAATCATCAAAAATATTGCTTTAAATTTTAAAAGAAAAATTAAGATAGTTTAAATGTATTATAACTATCTAAGATATTTACATTAACTGATTTAAAGATTAAATACACATCACTACCCATGTTTAAATCAAGATTTTCAAATGAATTTCTTGTTAAAATTCCTTTAAATAATATGCCTTCAACATCAGTTTCAACATTAACAATAGGTCCTGATTCATTTATTTTAGTAATCTTACCTTTAAGTTGGTTTCTTGCAGATGATTCGAATGTGGATTTTGCAAAAATTATATTTTCAGGCCTAATTGCAACTAAAACATTTTCTCCAATAACTTCATGGGATGCCAAGTTACAATATTCATCATCAGTACTTTGAATTTCAATATTTTCATTTAATTTCACTGTAACGGAATTTTGTTTGGTGTTTATTATTTCTCCATCAAAGATATTGTTTACACCTACAAAACTAGCCACAAAATCATTTGCCGGCTTTGAAAACACTTTATTGATATAGTCCAATTGATGAAGAATGCCATCTTTCATGACCCCCACCTTATCTGCTAAGTTCCATACGTCATTAAAGTTATGAGTCACATGAAGAAATGTTGTTTCATACTTCGCACCTATGTCTTTAATCAAGGATGTTAGTTTTGCCTGTGTTGTCACATCCAATGCAGAGAAAGGTTCATCCATCAAAATAATATCAGGCCCAACTATGAGTGCGCGTGCAAGGGCAGTCCTCTGAGATTCTCCACCACTTAACGTTAATATGTCCCTATGAAGAATATGTGAAATATTCATTGTTTCTGCAATGTTTTTTACTTTTTTGTCTATTTCCTCTTTTGATAAAGACTTGTCCTTTCTCAGACCATATGCAATATTGTCATAAACATTCATATTCGGGAACAATACATGGTCCTGATATACGATACCAATGTTTCTTTCTTCTGGAGGAACATCATTTAACACATTTCCATCAAGTTTTACAGTTCCTGAATCGGGTTGATAAAATCCAATTATCGTTTCAAGTAGGACAGATTTTCCAGAACCAGTAGGGCCGATTAAAACTACATATTCTCCCTTTTCAATTTCAAAACTAATATCCTTTAGGTGAAACTCACCAAGATCAACATTTAAGTTCTCAATTTCCAAATACATAATTTCACCTATGATTATAAGTTTCAGGAGCATATTTCTCCATAATGGCAATTGTAATAACTGATATTATTACTAAAATAATGCCTGCAGTAATCGCCAAGTCCATATTTCCTGTAGATAAATGCAAATACATTGTAATTGATAATGTATCCGTTTTTTGCAATATGCCCCCACCAACAAAAAGCACTGCTGCAAAAGTGCCTATGCATCTTGCAATTGTAATAATGATAGTTGCAAATAAACCTTGTTTAGAAAGAGGGAGCGTAATATTAAAGAAAGTATCCACATCACTGTAACCTAAACTTCTTGAAACAAATTCATATCTGGGGTCAATATAATTAAATGTCGAATGCAACATTTTAATTGCATATGGAAGAGCAACCAAAAACTCGGCTATAATTATACCAACGCTATTAAACACAAGCTTAATTCCCAAATCATCTAACCAACCCCCAATCCCATAGTTTCCCAAAAACATTAAAAGAGCAATACCCACAACAATCTCTGGAAGAGCCATAGGGATATCTAAAATTATTCTAAAAAACCATTTTCCCGGAAAATCAAATCTAGTTAAACTATATGCCATTGGAATGCAGCAAAGAATAACTAAAGTCGCAGATATTAAAGATGTGGAGATGGTTAACCAGATAGAATAAGCAAGCTCATGTGAGAATAAAGATTTTACAAAACCTTCAGGGGTTGTCACCAAAAACATGCTTCCAATGACTAAAAATAAAATTAAAGTAATAATTACAGTTATGGAAATAAATGAGATTTCAAATTTTGAACGCATAAACTCAATCCTTAATTAAATTTGAAAAAAGAAAAAAGGAGTTAATTATAATAATTCATATCCCCATTTTTCAAATAAAGCATGTGCATCCGGATTGTTAGTTACAAAGTCCACAAATGCATGGGAAGAGTCCTCATCTTCAGTAAATGTTGTAACCGCAATAGGAATGGTACTTATCTTGTTTTGGTCTTCAGGAATTTCAATCACATCAAATTTACCCTGATTATCAGACCATGTAGTCATTGCTTTCCAGACGATTGTAGCGTCAATCTCGCCGGAAGTAATGTAAGTTACAAGTTGATTGACTGTGGTTGTTGTCACTGTAGGATCAACAGTAACATTAGATTTATTTAAAATTTCCTGTGAAGACTTGCCAATAGCTGGGCCTTCAGGATCTCCTAAACCAACTTTCACATCATTTCTCGCCAAATCCTCTATTCCGGTGATGTTTTTAGGATTTCCAGGTTGTACAATAATAACCGGAATGTTCTTGGTTACATTTTTTACAGTGTCATTTTCAACATAGCCGTTTTCTATAGCTTCGCCCATGTATTTGTATGCAGCTGGGAAGAAAACATCCCCGTCTCTTTGAGTTTCCATGGTGGAGAACAGTTCACCACTTCCACCATACCTCATGTTTACTTCAATATTAGGATATTTTTTATTAAATTCCTCTACCAAATCGTCCCCAAGTTCTGAAAAACCCGCTCCTGCATACACAGTAATGGAGCCCGTTTCATTAGAACCCCCATTGGTATTTCCAAATGCTCCTGTAAAGTAAGCAATGCCTATAACCGCAATGACTGCTATGATAACCCCAATCATAAATATTTTCTTATTCTCCATAATGTACACACCAATTCTAAATATAACGTTGTGAAAAATACTTATATCAGTTATATTTTTTTGTAATGTAAATATAAAAGTTTTGTTGTGAAAATAAGAAAATATAATAATATCGAAAAATTAAATCTCCATTAAATAAAGTTAAAACCTATAAAAAACAACTTTTAAGTAAAATAACGAGCATTACTATAATTCACAACACTCCATCAAAAATCGAAATAAATAAATTTACTATTGAAATCACTGAAAACTAAGTTTATGTAGAAAATGCAAATTCAATGACATTGCACCAAATACCAAAAGTGATAAATAACCACAACATCATCAAATGCATCATCATTTCTACAATATTTAATTAAACATGTTTAATATCCGTGAAATCCGATATTTCAGAGTTGGTAGTGCACAAATCATCAATATTTAAATCATGCACATCATCATGTCCAGTGATTCTTGCAAAGGTTTTTAACTCTTCAGTGGATACCTTAAGATAGTTTTCAACCCTTTTAGCTGAAACATCTATTTTTAATCTTTTTCTCAACTCATCATCTTGAGTTGCAACACCAACCGGACACTCTCCAGTATCACAGATCTTATACTGTTGACAAGCGGCCGCAACCATTGCCCCTGTTCCGACAGCAACTGCATTTGCACCCATAGCCAGAGCCTTTGCAAAATCAGAGGATACCCGCAAACCCCCAGTTATTGTTAAATCAATATCACTTCCATGTTCATCCAAGAACCTGCGAGCCCTTGAAAGAGCGTAAATTGTTGGAACGGATGTTGAATCCCTAATCAATTTTGGACTTGCACCGGTTGATCCTCCACGCCCGTCAATTGTAATGAAATCAGGCTCTGCATATATCACATGCTCCAAATCATCTTCAATCCGGCCTGCTGCAAATTTCAAACCTATTGGCCGTCCATCAGAACATTGCCTTAACTCCTTAACCAATTCCTTTAAATCCTCTTTTGAATTGACCTCGGGTATTGTTGCCGGAGAATGAATATCCTCACCAACAGGCTTTCCCCTCACATCTGCAATCTCCGGAGTAACCTTTTCACCCTGAAGCTGACCTCCAAGACCAGGTTTTGTAGATTGGCCAATCTTTATCTCAATTGCATCTGCATTCCTTAGATTATCATCTGTAACCGAGTATTTATTTGGAACATATTCAAAAATATATTTATATGCATTTTCCATCTCTTCTGTTAATATTCCTCCCTCACCACTGCATTGAGCGGTTTTAACGGCTGCACTGCCTTTTGCAAGAGCGATTTTAGTTTCCCTTGAAAGAGCACCGAAAGACATGTGAGTTATATAGATTGGACTTTCAATGACTAATGGCTTTTTGGCATTTTTTCCAATTATTGTTTGGGCATTTACCTCGACATCGCTTTCCAAGGGTTGTGGATTTAGCTGACAACCTAAAAGCAAAATATCATCCCAGTTTGGCATTGGAAGTTCAGTATACATTGCAGCAACAATGCTTTCACCTGTAATGGCCATCTGATGAATTGCATCCATTGCCCTTATGTCTTTATCGCTTTTTGCATAATTCTTATCATAAGCTAATTCTGTGTTTATCTCTATATTTTCACTGGATTTGGAATTTTCAACCTCAACGAATTTGGAAATGTCCTGTTTGCATATTGGACATTCATCTAGCTCATTTAAAAGTATTCCGGTTGCTTCTTCGTTATGTATGTGACCACAAATTGTACATTTGTATATCATAATACCACTTCCATTTGATTTAATGTGATGAATGATACTATATATAGTTATTTGTAAATTTGATTGAATTGACCCTACGATTTAACCAAGAAAAAGAATTGAAAATAATTTATAAAAAAAGTTGTTAAAAAAAAAATAAAATAGAAAATAGAAGTTAAAAACTTCTAAAATAGTCCGCTTTCTTCTAATTTTTCTTCAAAGTATTTTGAACGTTTATCCGCTCTTTCTTTAATAAATATTGCAACAATAACAGTTACAATACCGATAGCTAGAAGAATAATTAATGCAGGTATGTAATTAGACCAGACCACACCCAACTGTGCTTCACGCATTAATGATATCGCATACGTCATCGGCATATACGGATACAATGTTTGGAAAAACGGATGCATGATTTGAATCGGATAAATTCCACCTGTTGCAGATATTTGAAGTACCAATAAAACTACACAAATACCTTTTCCAACAGTTTTGAGTGCAGAAATTATCGAGTATATCAAAATCATGAATATTACCGACACTAATATTGCGGAAAATATGAATAACAGATAATTATCTATATAGACCCCTAAAATACAAGCCCCAATTATCGTTACGCATGCCTGAAATATGCTCATTATAATGTATATCAATAGCTTACCGGCATACATCTCAAATGGAGAATACTTGGTTCCGACACTGGATTTAGGCTCTATCATGACACATGTAATCAAAGCACCAACCCACATTGACAGCACAATATAGAATGGAGCCACATTAGATCCATAATCCGGTACTGAAAATACTTCATTTCTTTCCAATTTTATAGGGGCATAGAAATATTCTCCAAGCATGGTCTCATTAATTCCAGTTATGTCTGAAAGTGAATTAGCGGAAGCAGATAATGCACTTGCTGCAGTAAATAGCGCTTGTGATGCAGACGATGAAAGTAATTGAGCTCCAGCTGCAAGGCTTAATGAACCTTCAGCCAATTCTACAGAACCTGCAGCCAAATCATTAGCTCCATCAGCTAATTGCGATGAACCTCCAGCAAGTTGAGAAGAACCGCTGGCCAGCTGACTACTAGCATTTGCAAGCCTCATATTTCCGTCGACAAAATCCCTCACAGGACCATCAGGCAATAATGATGGGTCAACAGTGGATTGCAATTCTTCCGAACCTTGTTGAACTTGGTCTGCACCTTGAGAAACTGCTGACGAACCTTGGCGAATTTGATCTGCACCTTGAGAAACAGCATTGGACCCACTTTGAACCTGACCTACACCATTTTGAACCTGGCCTGCACCCGAAGATATTAGTGATGAACCTGCCGCAAGTTGACTTCCACCACTGGCTAATTGGTTTGCGCCTGAGGAAAGACCAGCTTGCAAATCTCCAAGTTTTCCATATGCTGCCAGATTTATGATTTGAACTATTCTCGCATTAAGATTCATATAAACAGCATTTGCACCAGAATCAGTTAATTTGGTTGCCACTGGATTTGATTTGACATTTACAACATATTCAAGTTTTGCCTGTTGAGGGTCATCGCCCATAATCGAAACTATATTCGAACTCAGATTTTTGGGTATTATAATTCCAGCATAATACTTGCCCTCATAAACGCCTTGCCGCAGCTCATCTTCCGTGACAAATGTCCAATTAAACTTATCATTATTCTTAAGATCGCTAACCAGTTCATTTCCAACATTTATTTCCACACCATCAAAGGAAGCTCCTTCATCAAGATTGGCAATTGCAAATTGAATGTCACCAGTATTCCCATAAGGATCCCAACATGCCTGAATATTTAAAAGGGCATAAAGGGACGGCAAAATAATAATTGCAATCAATACAATTGTCACTATAGGATTTGAAAATGCATTCTTAAAGTCATTCTTCATTATCTCAACAATATTGCCTACATCTCTCCCACTCATTTGATACCTCACTTAATATATGCTATAGGAAGTCTTCACTTTTCATATGTTGGAAAAATATTAAAATTGATTTAAAAATTTATTAAATCAAATCACAATTATTCAAATTAAAATATATTAATTTCAACTCCCATTTTAAAATAATAATATAAGATTTATTCTTAAATTTATATAAAACTATGTATTTTAACTTAAAAATTGCTTTAAATCATCCAAACAAATAAATAGGTAAAACAAAAAAAATTATATACATTGATATAGGGAGTTAAACAATGAAATTTAAAGGATTATTACTTGTTATTTCGTTGATTCTATGTATATTGTTTAGCATTTCTTGTGTTGCGGCCAGTGATGTTAATGATACAGTAACCAGTGCAAACGAAGTAACTGAAGATGGAAATGGTGATGTTCTTGCAACATCACAAGACGATTTACTGCTGGATAGTGATGATGGAACTTTTACAGCTCTGCAAAAGAAAATTAATAACGCTTCAGTTGGCGACATCATTACTTTAGAAAGAGATTATACCTACAATGAAGGATTTAGCGATGCTGGAATAGTTATTGCAAAAAGTTTAACTATAAATGGTAATGGACACACTTTAAATGGATTGTCTAATTCTCGAATTTTTTTCATAACCCCCGGTTTGATAAACAACAACAAGGTTACATTAAACGACATTAACCTCAAAAACGGCAATGCTGAAATTTACGGAGGGGCAATATTGAACTTTGCAAATTTAACAATCAACAATTGCGCTTTTACAAATAATCATGCAGGAACTGCAGGTGGAGCAATTAATTCTTTAGGATGGTTAAATGCAAACAATTGCATCTTTTATAAAAATTCAGCTGATGGCAGTGCAGGAGCCATGTTTTCACTATCAATTGAATCGGTCAACTTTTTCGATGAATTCGACAAAGACATAATTGGAGAAAATTTAACAAAAGCCATCTTAGCAAAACTCATCTCCGAAATCGATTTGAACATCAAATTTGGAAAAGAATATGTGTACAACTGCACATTTACAAAAAATAGTGCTAATGCAAATGGCGGTGCATTATATGCATTTACCAACATAGACATTACTTCCTGTACCTTCAATTCCAATAAAGCTGGTGAGAAAGGAGGTGCCGTATTTGGAAATATGGACTTATACATAACAAATTCCAAATTCAACAGCAACACCGTTTCATTGTATGGCGGAGCTGTCTACTTCAAATGCCATGAACAAAGCGGAAGCTATATAAATGGTACCTGGACTTCCAAAATCGTATATTATTCTAATCTAATACAAGGATCAACATTCACCAAAAACTCTGCAAGCAAAGGTGGAGCAATATATGGATTTAGACACTCCGACAGTGACAAGATACACTGTGCAAAAGCCGTTAAATGTACTTTCACTGACAATAAAGCTCAAACAGGAAGAGACATCTACGGCGGAACTACATCAAACTGCGTGTTCAACTATTTGAAACTAACCTTGAATACTGTCAGCGTTAAAAAATCTGCAAACAAACTTGTTTTAACAGCAGCACTTAAAAAAGGGACTACATTAATAAGCGGCAAGCAGATTACTTTTAAATTTAATGGTAAAACTTACAAAGCTAAAACCAACACAAAAGGAGTTGCAAAAGTAACTATTGGAAAAAATATACTTAAAAAGCTTAAAGTAGGTGCAACCATTAAATATCAAGCAAAATACTCTTCATTAAGTGTTACAAAAACAGCTGTAGTTAAAAAATAAAAAAAATAGAATGGGGGAAATTAATCTCCCTTATTCCAATTTACAATACCATAAACAACACATAAAAGTGTGGATAATATAATTCCAAGATATACACCCCAAATCCATGGGTCTTCAATACCTAAAATTCCCATTATGCATCACTTCCTTTTTTGTCTATGTTTGAAAATGCCTTATCTACAACCTCATCTGCAGGAGGTTTGGTAAGTAAACTTACTATAATTGTACATAAAGCAGAAAACGGCACAGCTATTAACATCACATCAATAAATGGCCATGGAGCATTAGGCAATATTGTCTCTACACCTAAAATGAATTTACAGATTCCAAGCCCTACTGCAGTCTTTTTAAATACAAATATTAACCAGAATAAACTGACGAATGTTCCTGAAAGAATACCTGCAATGGCCCCCAGTCTTGTAATTCCTTTCCAGTAAAGTGCTCCTAAAAATACTGGCAGGAATGCCGCTGCACAAATTTCAAAGAACAAACTTGTTCCAAGTGCAACTACACTTCCCGGAAGTGAATATGCCATAATTAATGCCAATATAATAGCTACTAAAATACCTATCCTTGATATGGAAACATCATCCAACTTTCTTTTTGTTTTATCTCTCAAAGTTGAATATATGTCCACACCAAATGCAGTTCCTTGGGTGTGAAGCTGTGAGGATATTGTAGACATTGCAGCTGCAATTAAAGAGAGCAGGAAAATGTATACAAACCACTCCGGCAATGCCATTGTAATGAATGTTGGAATAATCTTATCGATATTTCCTCCAACAACATCCACTGCAATCTGACCTAATTTATCGAAGAAATAAACATTTGAAAGTGATCCTACAATATATGCTGTAGTCGGCATGATTGCAATGAAAATACCTCCAATTAAAACAGACCTGTTTAATTCCTTATCTGATTTAACTGTCATGAACCTTACAATTAATGAAGGTTGAGCAAGCACTCCAATACCTACACCGATAAGAGTGGATGAAACCAAAGACCACCAGAATGGAGTTCCAAATTCCGGAAATGCCGTCCATCCCGTTCCGCCCGTTGCAATAGCGTCGGCAGGATACAAATTAACCATATTCGAAAGTGCAGTATTTGCAGTGTCAATTCCTCCAAGCAACCAATATACAAATACAAGTAAGAATACCATTGCAAGAACCATGATTGTCCCTTGGAGCGCATCGGTATACATTACACCACGTATTCCACCGAATAATACATAAAATGTAATAATAATTGATAAAATTAACAGTGCAATACTGAAATCAATTAATAGAGATGATTCTAAAAATCTTGCTGCCCCGATTAATACTACTGCCGCATAAATCGGCATTGCACAGAAAATAATCAAACCAGAAGCATATTGGATAAATTTACTATCAAAACGTTTTCCTAAAAACTCAGGGAATGTAAGTGATCCTAAAGCATGACCCATTCTACGAGTTCGTTTTCCTAAAAATACAAATGCGATGAATACTCCAATAATAATGTTCAAGAATGCTAACCATAAAACACTCATACCATATTCACCAGCAACCCCTCCAAAACCAACAATAGCTGCTGTCGAAATAAAAGTAGCTCCATAACTCATTGCCATGATAAATGGATGCGTATCTTTACCAGCAATCATAAAGTCTTCAGAGGAATTAGTTTTTTTGTATGCATAATAACCTACAAAAACAAGTGCAAAAATGTAGATTATAAATACAATTGCCAAAATCATTACGTCCATAAATAATTACCTCTAAAAAAAATATTAATACAAAATAATATTTACAATATTTAATTTAATAGATGAAATTATTTAAACATTACTATTAAAGTACATTGATGTACATTTTTGTACAATCACATTATTACAAAACCAACATCGTTTATGATTCCGTATTTTATGCCGTTTCGTTCATAATCAAACAGCAATTCAATAGCCTCACTGACAGACACATCACCCTCTTCAATGAGATGGACATTGACATCCAATTTTTCGCATAATTGATTGAAAACGACTGTCTTAAGCATTTCACATATGTCATTTTCAAATTTACCCCCATAATCATCAATTATGTCCACACAATCCCTCAATCTCCCAGAATACATTTTCAACAAGAACACATGGATAACAATATATTTATCCTCATCAACCATAGTTAAAAGTTTATCAGCACAATTATTGATTATATCATCATTATTCAATGCTATTGCAACCAACGATTTTTCATATAATGCTTCTTCAAAATCCTCATCAACTGACAAGGCAAGATTACAAAATCTTAAAGCTTTTTTAAACTCACCCAAAACCTTATAAAACCTAGCCACATCCAAAATCATTTGTTTGTTGTCCTTTGCAATAATGCGTTCAAAGTTTTTCAGAGTTTCCATAGCTTCAACTTTTTCACTTAATGCAATGTGACATCTGATTTTTTCATACAATAACAGCTCATCAGCAGGCTCTTCCTTTAAAAGAGATTCAATAATGAATAATGCTTTGTCATATCGCTCCAATTCCATCAAACAAGTAATCTTAAATATCAAAACATAATCATAATCTTCATCGTCCTCATCTACAGCATCAAAATAATTTAATGCCTTTTCATAATTTTCATTATTAAATTCGATTCTTCCTCTGTTAATTTTAGAATCCATATTAAACACCGGTTAAATTTATTTTTAAATGATTATAAATACTTTATTGAAAAAATAAAGTAAATATTTACATTATTTAGTAAAATAACACTCTTAAATCAATATGAAAATTTGAATGTAGACAATGAACCTAAATTAACCTAAAAAAAACTAAACAATATTATAAACTTTATATTAAATGAATATCAAAATTAAACAGTGAATAAAAAATTCATAAAATAGGGATATCATGTTTTGGAATGAAAAATCAGAATGTATGGATAAAGACGAAAAAGAGAAAATTCAACTTGAAAGATTGCAAAAAACTGTAAAAATAGCATATGAAAATGTTGAATTTTACAAAAGAAGATTCGATGAAGCGGGCATTAAGCCAGAGGACATCAAAACTTTAAAAGATATTGAAAAAATTCCATTTACAACTAAAAGTGATTTAAGAGAAGCTTATCCATTAGGTTTACTTGCTGTTCCTCGTGAAGAAATTGTAGAAGTTCATGCATCTTCAGGCACAACCGGAAAACCTACCGTTACCGCATACACCCAAAATGACTTGGACATTTGGGGAGAATGTATTGCACGTGGACTTAAAATGGCAGGAGCAGAAAAAGAATACATTATTCAAAATGCATATGGATATGGTTTGTTTACTGGAGGATTCGGCATCCATCATGGAGGAAATAAAATGGGAGCAATCACAATACCAATATCTGCAGGAAATACGCAAAGACAACTTGATACAATGGTCGATTTCCAAAGTGATATTTTAACATGCACCCCCTCTTATGCAATGTATCTTGGTGAATCAAGAGAAAAAGCAGGAATCTCTCTAGATGACATAAATCTAAAAGCAGGAATTCATGGAGCCGAAATGTGGACTGATGAGATGAGAAAAAGAATCGAATCATCATTGGGAATTAAAACACATAATATATACGGCCTAACTGAAGTCATGGGGCCAGGTGTTGCTCAAGAATGCAAATACCAAAATGGAATGCACATCCAAGACGATCAATTTTATCCAGAACTGATTAACCCCGAAACTGGTGAAACCTTGGATTATGGCGAAAAAGGTGAGCTGGTATTGACTTCCCTAACCAAAACAGGAATGCCAATTTTAAGGTTTAGAACAAAAGATTTAACTTCACTTATAGCTGAAAAATGTGAATGCGGAAGAACCACAGTTAGAATGACAAGAATCACTGGAAGAAGTGACGACATGTTGAAAATCAAAGGAGTCATGGTTTTCCCATCACAAATCGAAAAGGCATTGCTTAAAATTAGCGGCATAAGCCCTAATTACATGATTCATGTAACAAGACCAGACATATTAGATGAAGTTGAAGTAAAAGTAGAAGCATCCAAAGAACTATTCTCAGATGAAATGAAAGAAATGGAAAGAGTTGAAAAAGAGATTCAAGCATCCATTAGATCAGAAACCGGTTTAAGAGTAGATGTTACAATCTGTGAACCGGAAACACTTCCAAGAAGTGAAGGTAAAGCTGTTCGTGTAATTGATGAAAGGAATTTTGAATAGGTGATAAAATGGCAGTGAAACAAATTTCAATTTTCGTGGAAAACAAAGAAGGTAGAATCAAAAAAGCTATTGATACACTAGCTAAAGAAAACATTAATATTCGTGCACTTTCAATAGCCGACACTACAAAATACGGAATTTTAAGACTAATCGTTTCAGACAATCAAAAAGCAATAGAAGCTCTTGAAAAAGACAATTTCATTGTAAAGGAAAATGAAGTGATTATCTTATCTGTTCCAGATGAACCTAATGGATTAAACTCTACATTAGCTGTTTTTGATGAAAAAGGGATTAATCTAGAATATTTATATGCATTTGTAAGCAGCAAAACTGATGAAGCTATTGTAGTGATGAGATTGGAAAACATGGAAAAAGCCATCGATGCTTTAAATGAAAGCAATGTTAAAATTTTAGATGAAAACGACATTAAAGATTTATAGAAAAGATTAATTTCTTTTCTACATCCTATTTTTAAAGATTAATATGCATTAAAAATATAGTTTAAAAAAAAATAGTAAAAGAATAACTAAAATTCTTTTAATAAATTAGCTATGTCTTCTTTAGAATAACCTAAGCGTACAAAAATGCTTTTTAAAGGTTCGGTTTCAGGAATAACGCCTAATTCTCTCCAACTTTTAAAATCATTACTCATAATACCGTTGATTAATAGTTGGATAGTAATTAAATCATCACTTTTAACAGCTATAAATGCATCTTCATCTTCGAAAACATTATCTGGGTCAATTAATGTCAAATTACCTGCAATATCTTTTTTTACAATAGCATTGTCAATTTTATAAGCCATAATACCACAACTTTATTATCTACTTAAATTTTTAGTTAAAATACTATTTAAAATTTAACCTTTGATAGAATCGTATCCGCTTTCAATAGCTTTCAGATTCATATCATGGAATTTTGGTTTCAAGTTGTTTTTCATTGCATCAATTACAGACTCTTTTGTTAGTGGAAACTTATCATCAGCAGTGACTGCACCCAAAAGAACCATGTTTAAAGCCAAAACGCTTCCCGCTTCAATAGCCAGTTCAGTTCCATTGATTGGAAGGACATGTTTAAAGTTTTCTTTCAATATTTTAGTAATGTTATCGACATTAGGATATGCCTTATCAGAAGACGAAGGGACAGTTGGATGAGTATTATATACAATCTTAGTTTCTGAATTTACCTTATCAAGGCCCCTGATTGTCTCAATTGGTTCAAAAGCAAGCAGCATATCTGCCCCATTATTTGGAATAATTGAAGAGTTATATCCGCCGATTTTTAGTTCCGTGGAAACTGATCCTCCTCGTTGGGACATTCCATGAATTTCACTCATGACAACATCCAAACCCTGATTCATAGCAGCTTCTCCAATTATTGTAGAAGTTTTAATAATTCCTTGGCCCCCTACACCACAAATATAAATACTATAATGATTATCCATTTTCTCACCTACCTGCCTCTAGCGCCCCATATTTACAAACTTGAATGCATACATTACATCCATCACATTGAGATTTATCAACAGTGATTTTACCATTTAGTTTTGAAATAGCCGGACATGCAAGTTCACTTACGCATTTATCACAATTATTACAATTACTTTCAACAAAATTAACTGGCGGTTTTTTAGTTAAACCTTTAATCAATGTACATGGAGCTTTTGAAACAATGACTGCAGTATCCTCTCTTTGGAATGCTTCTTTATAGGTTTTGATTACTTGTTCCAAGTTAAATGGATTTATTACACGTACATAATCGCATCCGCATGCAGCAGCCAGTTTTCTAATTGATATCTCCGGCGCCTCATCACCCATCCCATCAATAGGAATTCCAGGGTTTGGCTGACCTCCAGTCATAGCAGTAATCCTATTATCCAAAACTGTTAAAACAAAGTTATGCTTATTGTGAACCGCATTGATTAACGGTGAAACACCACTATGGAAAAATGTTGAATCTCCAATGAAACTAGCTACCTTTTGATCAGTTGAAACTGAAAATCCGCATCCGTCTCCAACGCTAGAACCCATAGACAATAAATAATCCGCACAGTTATAAGGAGGATTGATACCTAATGTGTAACATCCGATATCTGACGCAAACACCACGTCAGATGCTTTCAAACCTAATTCATCAATTGCCTTATTGATTCCATAATACATTGCTCTGTGAGGGCATCCGGCACATAAAACCGGTGCTCTGTTTGGAATATCTTCTTCAAGCTTTTCTAAACTTGAAGAATACTTAATTAATTCATCATCTTTAAAGTTTAATATCTTATTTAAACCATCACTTACAACATCAGAGTTAAACTCGTGGAAAAGTGGAAAAGTCCCATCCAATTTTCCATGAACAGAAACATTGAGATTTTTAGCTCCAATTGTGGCCAAAACATCCCTTTCAATAATTGGGTCAACTTCCTCAACTATGAATACCTCATCCAAATCATCCAAAAATTCGGCAACCAAATCCTGTGGAAAAGGATAAGAGAACCCCAATTTTAAAACATCAACATCCAAACCATTGAATTTGACAACGTCATGAGCATAGTTATATGCACTACTGGATGATATGAGGCCGTATTTTTTATCACTAGCAAAATCCATTTCAAAGTTATATTCACTTTTATTTGTAATTTCTTCGATTTTATGGATTTTATCCCACAATCTTACATGCATATCTCCCGCAAATGCAGGAACCGGAACATATTTTGAAGGGTCCTTGTTAAAATGACCTCTTTTCCAGTGATTTTCATTGTTTGATGAATTATCATTCACATCACCAAATTCAACAACTCCCCTCATGTGGGATACACGAGTGGTTGTTCTTACTATAACAGGCAAGTTAAATTGTTCGGATAAATCAAATGCATATTTAACCATATCTTTAACTTCCTGACAATTGGACGGTTCCAAAATAGGCACATTAGCTAACCTTGCATAATTACGAGTGTCTTGCTCGTTTTGAGATGAAAAAAGTGATGGATCATCTGCAGATAAAATAACCATGCCCCCATTGACACCAGAATATGCAGTTGTCATGAAGGAATCACTAGCTACATTCATACCTACATGCTTCATAAATGTAAATGACCTAAGTCCAGAAGCGGCTGCAGTAGCAGCGACCTCCATTGCGACTTTTTCATTAGTAGAAAATTCAAAATAAATATTAGCTTCTTTAGCCAACAAAGATAATACATTTCCAATTTCTGATGATGGAGTCCCTGGATAAGTGGCTGCAATAGAAACACCAGCTTCTATAACTCCCCTTACAGCAGCTTCATTACCAAGCAAAAATTGCTTATCACCGGCAACTCCCGTAACTAATTCTTTTAAATTCATTATATTTTCCTCAAAAAAATCATTAATACAATATATTATATAATAGTTTGATGTATAAATATGTATATTATAATGATTTATAAGCTTTTAACAAAATTGGAGGTAAATGATGATTAAAGTTTATGTTTCAAGATTTGATAGAGAAACAGATGAAGAACCTCATTTAGAGTGTTATGAAATTGAAAAAACACCTCACATGAAAGTTCTCGATGCCCTGCAAGCTATTAACGAAAAATATGATGCAGACATTAGTTTTAGAAGTTCTTGTAGAGCTGGCCAGTGCGGATCTTGCGGAATACTATTTAAAGGAAATGGGGCCCTGGCTTGTCAAAAAGAAATAAAGGATGGAGCAATCATTGAACCTCTCAGATTCCCGGTCATTAAAGATTTAATCGTTGACAAATCCAGTATTGAAGCTAAGGTTAAAGATTTAGAGTTATCCCTTCAATGTGACCATGAATGTAGTGAACTTGATAATTCAATTACCAAAGACGAGACAAAAGACACTAAAAATGTTAGAAGCTGTATTGAATGTTATTCCTGCTATTCAACATGCCCTGTTGTAAATATTGCCACAGAAGAATTTGGCGGACCTTACCTAATGAGGTACATACGTAAATTTGAAAGTGACCCTAGAGAAGATTTTGATAGATTAAAAGAAGCATTGGATGAAGGCCTCTATAATTGTACAAGTTGCGGCAAATGTTTAGCAGTCTGTCCAAAAAATATCAATACATTTGGAGATGCAATAGAAAAAATGAGGGCTATTGCGGTTGCAAATGGTTCAGGACCTCTTCCAGAACATGTAGCATTTAGAGAAAATATCCTAAATAGCGGAAGGTCCATAAAAACTGATAAAACATCATTTATTGAAGAGGCAGATAACTATACCGGTTCGAAAGTAGCTTTCTTTACCGGTTGCATGGTTGATTATAAATTCCCTGAAATTGGCCATACTTTAGTTAAAATCCTAAAAGAAAATGGAATTGATATTGACGTTCCTGAAGGGCAGGTCTGTTGTGGCTCCCCACTTTTAAGAACCGGGCAGACCGATATCGTTCAAAATCTCGTTGATAAAAACAAAGAAGTCTTTAAAGATTATGATACAATAATAACTATTTGCTCTGGATGCGGCTCTACTTTGAAGAATAACCACCCGGAATTTGGCTCAAAATTAAATGTAATGGACATCAGTGAATTTTTAGTAGATAAACTTGATGAAAGTAAACTAAAAGAGGTCAATATGACTGTTACCTATCATGACCCTTGCCACTTAGGAAGAGGACAGGGCATTAAAGATGCGCCAAGAGACATTATTGAAAAAATACCCGGCATTGAATTTAAGGAAATGCTATATCCTTGCCAATGCTGTGGCGCCGGTGGAGGAATCAAATCCGGAAAACCAGAAATTGCACTAGAATTATCCCAGTCAAAAGCAAAAATGATTAAAGACACAGGTGCTGATGCCGTGATTACTATCTGTCCATTTTGCCAATTGAACTTACAAGATGGCCTAAACTCAATAGGTTGTGAAGATATTAAATGCATGCATCTATTAGAATTGTTGGATAAAGCTTATGAATAATTATATTAGGAGTTGATTAAAATAGGAGGAGATGCCGCTGTAAGTGAAGAAAAAGTTGTGGAAACCACAACTATGAGTTCACCGGATGCAGAAAAAGAAAGCAAACCCGAAAAGAAATCAACTTCAACAAAAAAAGCAAAATCAACTAAACAATCCCGAGGAGCTGCTAGAGCAAAACTTGCAAGAGAAGAAGAAAAAGAAATCCGTCTTTTTAAAGAAAATATTTACATTATTTTCGTGGAGTGTGAAACCCCTGGAAACATTGGTTTTCTTGCAAGAACAATGGCTAACTTTGGATTGAAAAATTTGGTATTAATCAATCCTCCAACATTAACAAATGAGGCATATTATCAAGCCACTCATGGAAAATACATAGTGGAAAATGCTAAAATATTTCCCACACTTGATGACTTTTATCAATCCCAAAGAATTGATTTTAAAGTTGCTTCTACCGGAATGGCTGGAGGAAGCTATAATTTATCAAGAATTCCAATTAGACCCGAAGAACTTGGCAAATCTATGAATATTTCAAATAAAATTGCAATTTTATTTGGAAGAGAAGGAAACGGACTTACAAATAAAGAAATAGAAGATTGTGATATTTGCGTTTCCATTCCAACTGATCCGACTTATCCAATAATGAATATATCTCATGCGGCAGCAATTATATTCTATGAATTATTTAAAAACAAACATGAATACGGTGTTGAAGGAGTAAATGAGAGTACAGATTTAGAAAAAGAATATTTAATCAAAGACATGGAAGAAATAATTGATTATCTGGATATTCCAGAACATAAGAAAAGAAATGGTCTTAAAACATTCAATAACATCATTTCAAGAGCATTTATAACAGGGCGAGAAGCACATACCTTTAAAGGTATATTGAGAAGATTGAAAAATAAACTTGGTGAACAATGAGACGACCTAAAATTGTAGATTTCAGCAGATTTATCCTTAAGTACATCTTCAATTGGAGATTTAGAATAGCTGAATTTACTAAAAAATCAAAAATCTATAAAAAAATAATCGATTTTGCATTATTTAAAGATGATGAGATTATTGTTGTGCCAAATACTATCCCTATTAATAAAAAAGTCGAATCTGAAGGCTCTGAATTCCTGCCCACTGAAATAATTAAAGAAGTAATTAAACGTAATGATGAAATTGTTATTATGAATTCCTGCCTTTGTAGAACCTCAAATAACTGTCAAGATTATCCTCAAGACCTTGGATGTATTTTCCTTGGACCAACAGCCGCAAAAATTCCAAAACATGTTGGAAAAAAGGCAACAGTGAAAGAAGCTTTAGCGCAAGTGGACAAAGCTGATGCTGCAGGTTTAAGCCATATTATTGGAAGAAATAAAATAGATACCGTTTGGATGAATGTGCACCCTGGAAAAGGACTTCTAACAATCTGTCATTGCTGTCCATGCTGTTGTTTGTGGAAAGTTTATCCTAATTTAGATGATGAAATTAGCGATAAATTAGAAAAACTCGAAGGAGTTACTGTAGAACTTCATGAAGAGAATTGTAAGAAATGTAAAAAGTGCTTAGATGAAGTTTGCATGTTTGATGCGATTTCAATGGAAAACAATAAGATTACAATTGATTATGACATCTGCAGAGGTTGCGGTCTTTGCTCAAATACATGCAAATTTGATGCAATCAGCATCAGTTACACTAAAGAGGCTATTGACAATGTAGTTAATAGACTAGACAATCTAATAGAAATTAAAGAATTATAATACTTATAAACTTACTTGTGTGAAAAAATGGCAATTTTAAGCGATAAAGATATAAAGAAATATTTAAATGAAGGCAAAATAGCGATTGAACCCATTATGGATGAAAAACAAATACAACCATCTTCTGTTGATATGAGATTAGGAGATGAATTTAAAGTATTTAAAGTTATCAGAAAACCATTTATTGATCCTAAAGATGAAGATGACCTTACATCATATATGGAATCAACAACTGTTGAAGAAGGTGAAGCATTCATAATCCATCCTAATGAATTTGCCTTGGCTACTACTTTAGAATATGTAAAACTACCTGCTGATTTGGTTGCAAGAGTTGAAGGTCGTTCAAGTATGGGTAGACTTGGCGTTACAATGCATGTAACCGCAGGATTTATAGACCCTGGTTTTGAAGGAAAAATCACTTTGGAAATATCTAATATCGGTGCAATGCCCGTAGCTCTTTATCCTGGCCAAAGAGTTTGTCAAATTGTTTTTGAAACAATGACAAGCCCATCAGAAATACCTTACGGACATCCGGATAGGAATAGTAAATATATGGGGCAAACCAGCCCGGAAAGTAGTAGAGTAAAACTTGATTATGAATTAAAAAAATAATTGGAGATAATATTTATGGATCATGATAAAATGTCAAATATCAGTGCAAAAAGAGGATTTTTATGGCCATCTTTTGAAATTTATTCAGGAGTATCCGGCTTTACAGATTATGGTCCTCTTGGAGCAAGTTTAAAAAACAATATCATGCAAAAATGGAGAAAACAATATGTTTCTGGTGAAGGATTTTACGAAATTGAAGGCCCAACCGTGATGCCGAAAGAAGTTTTAAAAGCATCAGGACATGTTGACAACTTTACAGACCCGATGTGCAAATGTGAAAACTGTGGAGAAGTTTTTAGAGCGGACCATATTATTGAAGAGGTAATTGGTGAAGATGTAGAGAGTCTTGAAAATGAAGAATTAGACCAAATTGTCATTGACAACAATATCACTTGCCCAGAATGTGGAGGGAAACTATCAAACATTTGGAATTATAATCTGATGTTTAAAACTGAAATTGGTGCTAAAGGAGATAAAGTCGGATACATGAGACCGGAAACAGCACAAGGCATCTTCATTTTATTTAAAAGATTGGAAAGATTTTTCAGAGGAAAACTTCCATTTGGTGCAGTACAGCTTGGAAAAGCATATAGAAATGAAATTTCACCAAGACAAGGAGTCATAAGACTTAGAGAATTCACACAAGCCGAAGCTGAAATATTTTTAAATCCAAAAGATAAAACTCATCCAAAATTCTCACAAATTGAAGAGGTGATTTTGCGCTTAAATTCACAGGAAGTTCAGGAAAAAAACTTAGAACCTTTAGAAATTACTGCACGTGAAGCACTTGATAAAGGAATTGTAGCAAATGAAATGTTAATTTATCAATTGTACCTGGCCCGTAAATTTTTAACTGAAATTGGAATTCCTGAAGATGTTTTAAGGTTTAGACAGCATTTGGCTGGAGAGATGGCTCATTATGCTCTTGATTGTTGGGATGTGGAAGTAAAAACCGACAAATATGGTTGGGTTGAAATTATAGGAATAGCTGATAGAGGCGACTATGACTTAACTTCCCACTCCGAGTACAGTAACGATGAGCTGAATGTGTTTGTTGAATATGATGAACCTAAAATAGTTAAAAAAACTATTGTAAAGCCTAATTTATCCAAATTTGGACCTATATTTAAAGGAGATTCTCCAAAAGTAAAACAGGCTATTGAAACTGCAGACGTTGATGAAATTAAAAAAGCAATAGAAAACGACGGGAAATTTGCAGTTGAATTAGACAAAACTTATGAAGTAACTGAAGATTTGCTCATTTTTGAAGAGGTTGAGGAAAAAATTACCGGAGAAAAAATTACTCCTCATGTAATTGAACCATCTTTCGGTATCGATCGTATAACCTATTCCGTGTTATTGCATTCGTTCTGTGAAACCGAAGAGAAAGATTACTTTAAATTTGACAAATCCGTAGCTCCAGTGCAACTTGGAATTTTCCCTCTCGTAAACAAAGAAGGCCCTCGTGAAATTGCTCAGGAATTAACTGAAAAATTAAGGATGGCAGGGTTTACTGTTGAATACGATGCTGTTGGAACAATAGGAAAAAGATATGCTAGAGCTGATGAAATCGGCATTCCTCTCGCAATAACTGTTGATTTTGAAACACTTGAAGATAATCAAGTAACCATAAGAGACAGGGATACAGAAGCACAGGAGAGAGTGGCAATTTCTGAAATTAACGAATATCTGGAAAAATATTATAAATGAGTTTGAAACTCATTTATTTAACTTTTTAAAATTTTCAAATAGGTTATTTGCCCATTTTATCGAATCATCATTTTTAGAAGCCAGCAATCTGTTTTGGTCGAAATAACCATTATCCATAAATAAACCTAAAATCATGACCTGATTTGTGACGATTAACAAAAAGATATTATCCTCTTTAAAAAAGGAAATATTTTTAACTTTAAAGCTTTCATCAAATCTCTCCAATATAGCTTCAGGAACAAACAATTCAACTTCTTTATTTTGAGAAACCAAACTTTCTAAACTATCAAAAAAAGGTTTGTAATAAAAGGGCAATACGCATTTTACATCATCCGCCATTGCCAAACATTTATTAATGAAATTATATGTTTTGTATGCATCGATTCCACTGGATTCAATCAAATTTGCTTTTCCAAGCAAATACAGTTCAGCTACAGATTCATTTGGAATCATGTCAACAACATGACTATCTAAAATATTAAAAAAATCATTTAATAAATCTATAATTCTTTTAAATTCTATCATGTCCTCAATTCTAACTTTTGCAGAATTGGATAAGAAATATTTATTTTGTTCACGATATACAAAACCTTTAAGCTCTAATTCATGCATATTGCTTGAAATTGAGCTATAACTTAAATTTGTACTTTCTGTCAATGCTTTCATATTTTGAGGTATGATAAATAAGGCAGCCAATATTTTAAGCCTTACAAACGAATTTGATACAAATTTTACATCCTCAAAAATAGATTCAAAATTTTTCAGACTTTCTTGATTTTCAAACATTTTAAACCACCTATGTAGTATTACTTATAGTGATATTTTTATTACTAAAAAATATAAAATCTATTAAAGTGAACAACTACACCAAATAACACTTCCAAAAGATTTAAAAGATTATAATTATTAAATATTTATTTAAAATATAACTAACAAAAATGAACTTAGATAAATTTTACAGACGTGATTAAATGATTGATACCCACATGCATGCCGACTCAAGAAGCAGTGAAGATTTTGAAAAAATGTATTTAGCAGGAATTGATACAGCCATAACTTGTAGTTTTTATCCATATAAAATCGACAATGAAAGCGTGCTTTTAAATCATCTGAATAGAATTTTAAATTATGATACAAAAAGGGCATCCGAATATGGCCTTGATTTGAAAGTAGCATTGGGAATACATCCTGCAAACACAATCGATAACCCTGAACCAATATATGAAAATCTATACAAATGGATTGAAAATGACTCCATTGTAGCGATTGGAGAAATTGGTCTTGAAGACCTAACTGAAAGTGAAATATCAATCTTTAAAAAACAGCTAGACATTGCAGACGAGACCAATTCAAAAGTGATTATTCACACCCCAAGAAAAAATAAAGAAAAAGTCCTAAAAGAAATTTTAGATATTGTTCCCCAACATTTAGATGAAAAACAAGCAGTTATTGACCATATCAATCCAAACGTTATAAGCGAGGCCATAAATAGTGATTGCATGTTGGGGTTAACTGTTCAGCCCCAAAAAATGGAAAAAGAGGATGCGATAGCTATTTTAGAAGAATATGGTTTTGACAGATTTCTATTAAATAGTGACATCAGTAACAAACCGTCAGATCCCCTTTCTGTTGCAAAGACTATCCGTGAATTAACACGATTAGGATTTGAAAAAAAGGAAATTGAAAAAATTTCCCATAGGAATGCTCAGGAATACTTCGGAATCTAAAAACCCCATTAGGAGCACATGATGAATTTGATTAAAAATATCCCAATACCCATTTGCGGATTGATTCTTGCATTGTTGTCCCTTGGAAATTTAA
>Ga0129307_1001448_pt1 | contig 25078 bp, 24 predicted proteins | sample P1105metagenome_FD_94437 | JGI IMG/M metagenome (GOLD analysis project Ga0129307, IMG submission 94437) | Capybara group fecal microbial communities from Wisconsin, USA - P1105 metagenome | ecosystem: Host-associated > Mammals > Digestive system > Large intestine > Fecal | place: USA: Wisconsin...
AACGTGATTTTGCGGAAAATCGTCCAGCCCTTCGCTCCCATCAGCGCTGCAGCCTCTTCTTCGTCGTTTCCGCGGGCTTCGAGCACGGGAATCAGCTCGCGCGAAATGAACGGGAAGGTCACGAAAATCGTTGCCAATACAATTCCTGGAACCGCAAATACAATCTTGATGTCCCAATCTTGCAGCAGCGGGAATAGCGGGCTTTGGCGTCCGAATGTGAGCAAGAAAATGAGACCTGCGATAATTGGCGAAACGGTCACCGGCAAGTCAATCAGTGTCGTAAGCACCTTCTTGCCTTTGAACTGGAATTTCGTGAGCGACCACGCTGCACTCAATCCGAAAACTGTGTTGATGAGCACGGCGAGCAGCGTCGCTTCTAGCGTGAGCCAAATCGCCTTGACGGTGTAATTGTCGGTTACCGCTTTTTCGTAAACGGCAAAACCTTGCTTGAACGCTTCCGTAATTACTGTAATCAGCGGGAGCAAAAGCATAAGTATTACAAAAATGATGCTGATGCTGATCAAAGTCCATTTGACGACTTTTGAGGATGTTGTCTCTTTATTCATTAATTTCCTCCCTTCAAAATTCTAGTGTTTCTTGTCTGGATCAAGTTGACAAGGAACAATGTCACGAAAGAGGCAACGAGCATCACGAGCGCAATCGTTGTAGCACTGGAGTAATCGTATTCCTGCAATTCCGACATGATGATGAGCGGGGCGATTTCTGTTTCGAATGGTTTGTTGCCTGCGATAAACACGACGCTACCGTATTCACCCAAGCAACGCCCGAATGCAAGGCCAAAGCCCGTCAATGCGGCGGGAACAATTTCCGGGAAAATGATTTTCCAAAAAATGCGGCTACGAGATGCGCCCAAGACGCCAGCGGCTTCTTCGTAAGCGGGGTCTAACTTTTCAAGCACCGGTTGAACTGCGCGAACGACAAACGGGATGCCGATAAACACGAGCGCGACCGTAATGCCGATTTGCGTAAATGCAATCTTGATGCCGAACTTGGCGAAAAATCCGCCAATAAGCCCCGTATCTGCGGTAAGTGCCGTGAGCGCGATACCCGCCACTGCTGTCGGCAAAGCAAACGGAAGTTCAATCATCCCGTCGATCAAACGCTTGAGCGGGAATGTGTATTTTACCAGTACCCATGCAAGCACAACGCCCATCACGGCATTGATAAGCGACGCCACAAAAGCCGTCACGAAACTCACCTTGAAACTCGACAAGACTCTGTCGCGTGTAATCGTTTCAATAATCTCGCTAAAACTCATTTGCGCCGAAAACACTACCAGCGACGCAAGCGGAATCAGCACCACGACGCTTAAGATAGCGAGCGTGATGCCGGTTGTTAGGCCGAAGCCAGGAATGACACTTCTATTTGTTCTCTTCATAAGTGAAGGCAAATATAGAACGCGTCATTCGTTATGTCCAATACTAAATAAGTATCGCGTTTTATAAAATTTTTATATTAGAATAAAGTAATTATCAATGATGGTGGTGGTGATGGTGCATTTCTATTGTTGTTGCCGCCTTCGGAGAGTACCCGGCAATGCCCGGATCAACCATTCCAAAAATCATCGCGATGTGCGAGAGAACGAGGAATGCGGCAAGCAAAAGAATGGCGCAATTCGAACGTTTATCTTCGCCTGCTTTACGGAGTAAAAGTTTCAAGTTCAACAAAGCAAGCAAAATCATCGGAATGCCTGCAAGGATGTAAGAGCCAATCGCCACAACATCAATCCATGTTCTGAATTCTCCTGTAGAAGCAAGCGGAATAACGACATTCGGAATGAAGTAGGCTATAATCCCAACGAATGAAAGTCCTGCAAGGATTCCGGCGATGCGGTTGATTTTTGAAAGTGTTGGATGCACGTTTGGGGAGCGCAACAGGAATAAATCCGTAATGGCAATCGTTTCGGCAAGAATGACAGGAATTGCCATAAAGATGATGAGGTTCCAAGGAGAGTTTTGCATGAGCAAATCCATGTAATGGGTAGAGTACATATAGTATCCTTTTTGTTGTTGTGTTTGACTGGCTCCCTCTTTTATTAATGAATCTACAAAAACTATTCTGCAGAATTGTTATTGAAATTTTTGATAGCGAACGATTAGAAAAATGTATTGGACGCTATTGAAAAGCTATTTTATATTTGTAACAAATTATTTTCAGAACTTAAAAAGATGGGTGATTTAATGTCTGATGTCAAGAATTTTTCTGCAAAAGATTTTCACAAGATTGACAAAAATAATTCAACACTTCTTGATGTACGCGAACCTGGCGAAGCAATCGTTCATCCTGTGAACGGAGCAATTCAAATTCCATTTTTTGAACTTTCAAAAAAGATTGATTCCATCCCCAAGGACAAACCTGTTTATGTTTTTTGCTCTACGGGTGATCGCTCGGAACAAGTCGCAGAAATTCTTGCGGATAGGGAATTTGAAGTGTACAACATTGAAGGAGGCCTTGATGATGTTCCTAAGGCGCACTTTGTCGATGCTAAGGGCTTGAAATGCCCAGGTCCAATCGTAAAAGTTGATGAAATCGTTAAAAAAGCTCTGATTGGTGACGAAATTCAAGTCGAAGCGGATGAAAAAGCGTTCCTCTCGGATGTCGAAGTTTGGTGCCAACACACCGGAAACGAATTAAAATCACTCACCGAAAAAGACGGAATTATTTACGCGTCCATCGTGAAAAAAGATGCCCCCGCCCCCGAAAAAAGAGAATTCGAACATGGCAAAACATTTGTCGTATTCAGCGGTGATTTGGACAAGGCTATTGCGTCGTTCATCATGGCCAATGGCGCTGCCGCGATGGGACGCCCTGTTACAATGTTCTTCACGTTCTGGGGAGTCAGCATTTTACGCAAGCCCGAAAAAGTCCGCATCAAAAAATCGCTCATCGGGAAAATGTTTAGCTTGATGTTGCCGCGAGGTTCCCAAAAGCTAGGGCTTTCACGCATGAATTTCGGTGGCATTGGAGCCAAGATGATTCGAGCCGTCATGAAGCAAAACGGAGTTTCATCGCTCGAAGAACTGATCCAGAGCGCGCAGCAAAAAGGCGTAAAGTTTGTCGCTTGCCAAATGTCCATGGAACTCATGGGCATCAAGGCCGAAGAATTAATCGACGGCGTTGAACTCGGCGGAGTCGCAACAATGCTCGGTTCCACCGAAAAATCCGATTTGACGTATTTTATTTAAGCGCTTTCCACTTGCCACGTAAATCCCGCTTCTTCAATCGTGCGGAACGTGGCTTCAAGGCTTTGCCCGCCTTCGGTTAAATAGCCGGAGGCGAAAATGGAGTCGGCAATTTTAAACAAAGTTTTTTCGTGACCTTTGAAATAGACTTCACGACCGGCTGCGCAACGGATATCTGATTTCGGTAACATCAATCGCGCGAGGCAAAGAACCTTGATGCAATATTCTGGAGTCAGCGTTGAAATATCGCGCTCGGCCAGTCGCGTTCCTTTGACCGGGAGTAAAAAGTTAATAGGGACGGATTCGGGATTGATTTCTTTCAATTCAAAAAGCATGTCCACGACATCTTCTTTCGTTTCGCCCATACCAATGATGCCACCGGAGCATATCTCAAAGCCGATGTGTTTCAACATTCGCAAATTGTCGATACGTTCCTGGTAAGTGTGTGTGGTGCAAATGCTTGGGTAAAAACGGCGGCTGCTATTCAAGTTGTGATTGATTCTGTTTAGTCCTGCATCTTTCAGAATTTGCGCTTGATGCTCGGTCAAGAATCCGATGGAACAGCATATCTGCGTCCCGTTCTTTTTCATTTTGCGAATACGTTCGGCGAGGCTTTCGATATCGCTATCGGCAAAGCGAATCCCGCTAAGCCCAATGCAATGTCTGGAAAGATGAAACTCATCGACGAGGTCGTTGTCGCCGTAAAGTTTCTTGTCTTCGACATAACGGTATTTTTCAATCGGGGCTTCGGAATCTCGTGATTGTGCACAATAAGCGCAGTTCTGCGTACAGTTGCCGCTACGGACATTGGTAAGCAACTGGATGTTGACGCGGTTGCCTTTGTATTTTGTTCTTAATCGGTATGCTTCTTCTATAAGATTGTTGAGGGCGTCGCCTTGTAAATCAAGTATTTCAAGAGCGTCATTTTTTGTTAAAGAGGTATTTTCAGCCGTAGAAAAAAACATAATATACCTATATAAATGGTAGGATTTTTAAAACGCAAAGATAGTATGATTGTGTCAAATTGTCAAAAGACTATATCATTATGATGCTCGCGGCGCAAAAAAGAAGCGAGAGACCCATAAGAATATTGATAGATTTGCTGTATTTGCCAAAAATTTTTCTCAAGAAAACACCTGCACAAATCCACGCCAAGTTGCATATAGGCCCAGTCAATGGCAAGATGAGACCGCACAAAAAGATCGAGAAAAAATCCTTGTTGTAGGGGAGAGAATAAATTGATATTGCCGTTATGCAATAAATCATGATTTTGACATTCGTGAGTTGGATTAGAATGCCGGTTGTAAACTTGCCTTTCCCTGCATCGTTTTCGAGGGATTCCTGTGGCGTAAATGCTTCTTTGAATTGCTTAAATGCAAGCCATACCATGTAAAGCAATCCTATGAAGGAAAGCGTTCGAACGTACTTTTCAAAAGCTGTTCCGATAAAATAGCACACAAATACAGATCCTATGGAAACAATAGTGTAACCCGTAAATATGCCATACCATTGACGGATAGCGCTCTTTTTCCCGTAGCTTAATGCAACGGAAAGTGAACTCAGGTTGGCTGGACCTGGCGTAATTCCTGAAATGAATGCGTAAAATAAAAATGAAGGAATGAGTTCGGTGGGTATCATTGATGTAACTCAAAAAACGCTCCCAACGATTGCGTTAGCAAGGGCTGAGAGCGCTCGGTTTTTACAAGAAGAATAGTTTGACTGGATTACTTCTTTTCGTAAATTTGGTCGAAGATGCCGCCGTTCGAGAAGTGCTTGCCTTGAGCCTTGTCCCAACCGCCGAAGTAGCTGATGTCAATCAGGTTCACGTTTTGGTCAAATTTCTTGTATTGGTCAAGGATAGCTTTGTTGGAGGGACGGTAGTGGTTCTTTGCGGCAATGTGCTGGCCTTCATCAGAATAGAGGTAGCTCAGGTATTCGGTAGCGAGTTCGCGGGTGCCACGCTTGTCAACAACTTTATCTACAATAGCGACAGAGGGTTCTGCCAAGATACTCACGCTCGGGATGACGATTTCGTAATCGTTGGGGTAGTCCTTGAGCGAGAGGAATGCTTCGTTTTCCCAAGCGAGCAAAACGTCGCCTTGGCCGTTTTCGATAAACGTTGTCGTGGAGCCGCGAGCGCCTGAAGCGAGTACGAGTACGTTCTTGTAGAGTTTCTTCACGAAGTCTTTAACTTTGGCTTCGTCGCCCTTGTACTGCTTTTCGGCCCATGCCCAAGCGGCGAGATAGTTCCAGCGTGCACCTCCGGAAGTTTTCGGGTTCGGCGTGATGACTCCGATGCCGTCTTTGACGAGGTCGCCCCAGTCCTTGAGGCCTTTCGGGTTACCCTTGCGAACGAGGAAGACGATTGTTGATGTGTAAGGAGAGCTGTTCAGCGGGAATTCCTTGACCCAACCCGGTTCGATAAGACCGGCATCGCGAACAGCGTTCACGTCAAATTCGAGAGCGAGCGTCACCACGTCGGCTTCGAGACCGTTTGCTACTTCCAAAGCCTGTTTGCCAGAACCGCCATGGGACTGTGTGATTTCTACGTCCTTACCGGTCTTTTCTTTCCAGTGCTTGGCAAAGACCTGGTTGTAGTTGGCGTAAAGCTCACGAGTCGGGTCGTAAGACACGTTGGTGAGTGTCTGCTTTTCAGCGGATGCTGCCTTTTCTTCGTTAGAAGAGCAAGCGGAGAAAGCGAGGGAGATGAGTGCGATGGACGCGATGGTGATTTTTTTGAAATTCATGTAGAATACCTCTTTATTTAAATTTTTTGATTGTTGTTGTTCTTGGCCATTGTAATCGGGCTTTTTTAATGTCAAACTGTTGAAAATGAGCTCCTTGTTTCAAAGAAACGCCCTCGGCAAAAAATGGATCAAAGAAGTGTGAATTATGCCGAGGGCGTTCGGATTGTGCTTAGGTTATTTGATTGTTGCCGTGAATCGTGCGGCAAGTGCGACATCGGATGTTTTCTTTTCGCTGAATGCGGTCAGCTGGATCTTGGAATGGGAGCCGAGTTTCTTGATCAAGCTCACGGTCCAGGCGAGATTGTCTGCATCAGCGTTCAACTCATCGCGATGAGAGACGTATTCAAGTTCTGCATAAACGTTGTTGAAAATGCCTGCGGTGGGAATTTCAAGACCGACGAAAAACGGTACGTATTTCGTATCTTGAGCGTATTCCGACTTGATGGCGTTTGGAGCCTTGAGGTTTTCTCCATCACCGGTGGCGATAAGGGCGACTTCACCGTAGAGGCCGAAATTCTTTTGAAAGTAGTAGCTGGCGCGTGCTGCTGCACGGTGGGTGGGTTGGGCCGTGTGCTGGATGACATCAAGAGCGTTCACGCGGTAAGCGGCGCCGATTTTTGCATCACCAAACTTGAGTGTTTCTTCGAGGCGGATGTAACCCGTGTTGAACTTGGAATCGTAAGTACCGAGCAAGGCGTTGAATGTCGAAATGCCTTTTTCAAAACCAAAGGCGATAGCATCGTGCTGGTAATCGCGAGCGAGGAATCCGCGCTTGTTCAGGTGCACATCTACATAAGTACCGAAGTTACCTGCAACAGTCCAGTCTGTACGGAAACGACCGAATTGAACATTAAATTTACCGTATTCGGTGTCCCACTTGTAATTGGCGTAGTAGGTATCGGCGGAAATCTTGTCGTAGCTCTTGCCTTCGATGGTGTTGCCAAAAGCGGGGCTGAAAATGCGCAAGTTGATTACAGCTTCAAAGCTTTCTGATGTGAATTTTCCGCCAATGTTTGCACGCAAGAAGGAATTGTCAAGCGTATTGTCTGCATCGTTATCGTACAGCGACTTGATGGCCTGTGCTTGAACGTTACCGGTGAGCTTGAAGGAGCTTTCTTTTTTCTTTGAGGCTTTTTCCTTCGGTGCTTCTGCAACAGGAGCTTCTGCTTCAATCGCTGCAACGACTGGGGCGGATTCTACAGGAACTGTGGATTCGGTAGCTGTTGCCACGGGTGCTTCTGCAGGTGCCGCAGATTCGGGGGTTGCTGCCACGGGAACTTCTACAGGAGCTGCTGATGCGGAGGTTGTTGCCACAGGTGCTTCTGTAGGAGTTTCCGCCTTCGGAGTGTCTGCAATAGGTGCTGCATCTTGGGCGAAAATACTGGAAACAAAAAGGGATGTTGTGATGGCCGCAGCTGCGGCAAGTCTAGAAATTTTCTGATTCATTCCAAACTCCTTGTTTTGATTTTTGTTGTTCTTTTTTTTTGTGCGCACAAATATAGAAGGCACTTTTTGTTTTGTCCAATACTAAATTTTTATGCGAAGTTATTGTTTTTTGTTATTATTGTAAATTAATTAGAATTTATTTGTTAAAATAAATATAAAGTAAATTACGTGCGCGAAAAAGAAACGCCATTCTGAGGAGTGTAACCAAAGAATGGCGTTAGGTACTATATGCAAAAATGTTAATGCAATACGACTTTGCGATAAGTGTCGAATGAAGCCCACTTGCGGAAGAATTCTTCACGACCTGCGATACCTGCTTTTTCGTATTCGTTGAGCAACTGCTTCACGTCTTCATCGGAATGGACCTTGATTTCAAAGCCGCGTCCATTGATGACGGGAACGTTTCCGTAGTGGTATTCCTCTGCCGTGGTGATTTCCGCGATGCGCTTGCCACGAACCTTGACGGCGATACTGTCTCGCAAAATGATGATATCAAAATCATCGGGGTAGTGGTAGCTTTCGCCTGTGGTGGGAATTTCGTCGCCAACCGTGTAGTGTTGCTTTACAGGTTGCTGTTTTACGACAGAGAGCGTTGCTGTATCGTAGAAAAATTCTTCAAAAATTTCTCCTCGACCATGGCGCTCGCCTTGCACAAAGGCTGCCTTTTCGTTGGATTGAAGTTGCTTTTCGTAGAGCCCTTCAACAACGCCGCAAGCGGCTGTTGCATGCGTTACGATGTCAATGAGAATGAGCTCGCCAAGCGTTTTGTGCTTTTCAAAAAGATCAATGACAATGGCTTCGGCGAAAACAAGTTCGCAGACGGCAATCCCGTTTTTGGAAATGCTTTCTGTTTCTAAGTGTGCGCCTGTGTTCACGTCAATGGCATAGTCGATTTTCGTGAGTGTTCCAGGAATAATCTTTGTCCCGATTTTGACGAGGTAGTCTTTGCCTAGCGAAAGCGGCTCATCATCCATCCACAAAAGTGACGCCTTGATTTTCTTGTAGATACCGATGCTTGCATCTCTAGCGAGCACGCAACCTCTCGATACGTCAACTTCACGGTCTAGCGTAATCGTGACCGGTTCGCCAGCGTGGGCTTCTTCGACATTCTTGTTTGTGTAGAGAATGCTTTTGACGGATGCTTTCTCGTAACTCGGGAGGGATTTGATGACGTCTCCGACGCGAATCGTTCCAGATTCAATTTGTCCTTGGAATCCGCGGAATGTACGGTCGGGGCGGCTCACGCGCTGCACGGGCATGTAAAATCCCTTTTCTAGTGCAGAGCTTGATGTATCGACATTTTCAAGGTATTCAAGTAATGCAGGACCTTGATACCATGCAATGTTTTTCGATTTGATGGTAACGTTGTCGCCTTCTGTTGCCGAAAGCGGAATAACTTGTATGTTGCTCAGGGAATGAGTCTGTGCAAGTTCTGCGATTTGTACCTTGATTTTGTTGAATACATCTTCGCTGTAGCCCACAAGATCCATCTTGTTCACGGCAAAGACGAAGTGGCGGATGCCCATCAGTCTGCAAATGCGAGCGTGTCTGCGCGTCTGTACGAGAACTCCCTGCGAAGCGTCCACGAGAATCACGGCGAGGTTGGCAAATGATGCGCCCACAGCCATGTTGCGTGTGTATTCTTCATGCCCCGGCGTGTCTGCAACGATAAAACTGCGATGGTCCGTTGTAAAATAGCGGTACGCGACATCGATGGTGATGCCCTGTTCGCGTTCGGCCATAAGGCCGTCGAGCAAAAGCGAATAGTCAATTTTTCCGCTGCGGCTACCGACTTTACTGTCCAATTCCAGAGCCTTTTCCTGGTCGGCATAGAGCAACTTGGAATCGTAAAGAATATGGCCGATAAGGGTTGATTTTCCGTCGTCAACGCTACCGCAAGTAATAAACTTCAATAAACCTTTCATTAGAAATAGCCCTCCCTCTTGCGGCGTTCCATGCTGCCGGCGGCTTCGTTGTCAATCACGCGCGAAGTTCTTTCCGAAGAAACGGCGCTCAATGTTTCGTCAATGATTTCGTCAAGCGTCGTGGCTGTCGATTCTACGCCGCCAGTAAGCGGGTAGCAACCGAGCGTGCGGAAACGCACCGACTTGATTTCGGGCTTTTCGCCTTCGCGCAATGGGAATCGTTCGTCATCGACCATGATGATGTTGCCATCGCGTACTACGACTGGGCGCGGGGCTGCAAAGTAAAGCGGAACGATGTCAATTTTTTCGCGCTTGATGTATTGCCAAATGTCTTTTTCGGTCCAGTTCGAAATCGGGAAAACGCAGATGCTTTCGCCCTTGTTGATTTTTGTGTTGTAAAGTTTCCACATTTCGGGACGCTGGTTTTTCGGATCCCAGGCGTGCGCGGAATTGCGGAACGAGAAAATGCGTTCCTTGGCTCGGGACTTTTCTTCGTCGCGGCGGCCGCCGCCAAATGCCGCGGTGAATCCGTACTTGTTCAGCGCCTGTTTCAACGCCTGCGTTTTCATGATGTCGGTGTAGGCGGCACCGTGGTCAAACGGATTGATGCCTTGCTTGACGCCGTCCTGGTTGATGTATTCCAGCATTTCGATACCGAGCTTTTTCGCGATATTGTCGCGGAACTCGATCATCTCGCGGAATTTCCAGGTGGTGTTTACATGCAAGAACGGGAAAGGTGGCTTTTCGGGGTAAAAGGCCTTCATGGCCAAATGTAACATGACGGAACTGTCTTTGCCGATAGAATAAAGCATCACCGGCTTTTCGCATTCGGCAGCGACTTCGCGGATGATGTAGATTGCTTCGGCTTCCAGCTCGTCGAGGTGTGAAAATTCGCTCACTGTGAAACTCCTAGTATTTGTTGGATTCTTTTGGGTCAATGTCAATGTGCTTTACGCTCCCGTCGGGAAATTCCACAATCCAGTGGATAAGCCCATTGACTTTTTCGGTATGTACTTTGCTGCCCTTGCCGCCAATGTCTTCGCCGAGGAAGAATCGGATGGCGTGAACGGGGCACTCCTTGATACACGAAGTGCAACCCCAGCAATCTTTGGGGTACTTGATATAGGCTTTTTTCTGTTCGTTAATCTTGATCAGCGTGCCGGGACAAACGTCGTGACATCTCCCGCAGCCGATGCAAATGTTTGGATCAATGTTGATGCTCATAATTCTTTTGCCCTTCTGCGGTAAGTTCGCGTGTGAAAGTCTTGATTTCGCCGTTGACTAAGCGGGAATTCACATACTTTCGCCAGTGAATGTTGTCTTTTTCGGGATAGTCCCAGTTTTCTGCAAAACTGTGCCAGCGTGTTTCGTGGCGTGTGGCGAGATGCGCGATGACGCTCTTGCAAACGGTGAGGCGTTCCTTTAGCTCGTAGATGTACATGACTTCTTGCAAGTCGGTGGCGCTAAGCTTGTCCGTAAGGCTTTCGATTACGTCAATTTTTTCTTTGGCGATATTGAGCTGCTTTTCGGTATAGCCGTAGCCTGTCGTGATTCCGCCTGCATATTCGTCCATGGCGATTTGCATGGCTTCTTCAAGTTGCTCTGTCGTGTACAGCGAATTTTTCTGCGATAGATATGTTTCGATTTCTGCGACGTGGCTTGCGATTTCGGCTTCTTTGATGGTTGCTTCGGTTTCTACGTCATTGCGAGACCCCTGTAAGGGGGCGTGGCAATCCACCGTTGCGTTAATGTATTCCACAGCCGACTTTGCTGCAATTTCGCCTTCGGCAAGTGCGCCCGTCACATATTTTTGCGGGCAACCTCCGGCCACATCGCCTGCGGCGTAAAGCCCTTCGATGGTAGTGGCACGCTTTGTATCGACCCAGTAACCGCTTGCTGTGTGGCCGCCTACGATATACGGCTCCGTGCCTTCGATTTCGACATTCGCCTTCGAAGGCGTTTCATTTTCAAGCCAGCGGATGGTCTGCGATGGGGCCATATTCAGGTAAGCTTTCAAAAGCGATTCTTCCTGTTCGTCAGAAATTCCGACCGTCCTTAAATAGCATGGTCCGCGGCCTTCCAGATTTTCAGCGACCGTTCCGTAAACGCGTTCCGAAGTTGAAATGCCGTATTTCGTTTCGTAAACTTCGCCGAGGGAATTTACCTGCTTTGCGCCAACGCCTTGCGCGAGCGTTCCTGTCGGTGCGATTGTATCTTTGCAACGGAGCGCAATGAATCGCATTTCGAAGGTGGTCATTTCGGCACCGTGGCGGATTCCCATGGCGTAACCTGCGCCCGTATTGAATGGCGGATACCACATCTTATGGCGCGAAAATCCCGGATTGTTCGGGCGGTAAAGCCCTGCGGCACCACCTGTGGCGATAATGACGGCGTCCGCTTCGATAGCGTAGAATGTATCGTTCTCGATTCCCAAACCGAATGCACCGTTAATCTTGTTGTTGTGAACGGCATAATCAAAAATGTTCACGTGGTTCAACACGGTCACATTGGGGAGCTTCTTGACTGCATTAGCCAAAATCGGCTTGATGTTTTCACCGTTAATCTTGATGTTGCGATTTCCACGTGTCACGTATTTGCCGTCTTTATCTTTCAAGATGACAAGGCCCAGCTTTTCCAAGTGCGCTGTGACATCGTTAAATTTTTCGGATATAGAATAAAGTAAATCTTCGCGAACAATCCCATCGGCGTCTTTCTTCGCGTATTCCACGTAATCTTTGGGTGTGTGGCCTTCGGTAATGTAGGCATTCAATGCATTTACGCCTGCCGCGAGGCAACCACTTCGTTTGATATTTGCTTTTTCGACGATGAGAATTTTGAGGTTTGCACCTTTGCTGCTCGCGGCATCTTGCAGCTCATTTTGTGCGGCTGTAATCGCGGCGTAGCAACCAGCCGTCCCGCCGCCGATAATCAGCAAATCTGTTTTTATCCGTTCTATTTTCACAGCGCCTCCACATTTTCGGGTTCCGCAAATATAGAACGCTCTTTTTCAAACGTCCAATATTTAATTCATATCGCTGTTGATAAAAAAATTGTATTGGAAAATCGTGCCCATTGCAAATTGGAAAATGTTATATTTTGGCACATGGCATTATCAGCAAATATTACACGCGAAGGAGCCTTGGAACTCCTCAAAAAATATAACTCGGATCCCTTCCACCTCGAACATGGCGAAATCGTCGAAAACACCATGCGTTATTTTGCACGCGAACTCGGTTACGGCGAAGACGAGGAATTTTGGGGAATTGTCGGCCTTTTGCACGACCTCGATTTTGAACAATGGCCCGAACAGCACTGCATCAAGGAACGTGAGCTTATGCAAGAAGCGGGCCTCTCCGAAGAACTCATCCATGCCACGACAAGTCACGGCTGGTCCATAACGGTTGACGTGAAGCCTGAACACGAAATGGAAAAAGTACTTTACGCCGTTGATGAATTGACTGGATTAATTGGCGCTGTTGTTTTAATGCGTCCGTCAAAAAGCGTGCAAGATTTGGAATTGAAATCGGTTTTGAAAAAGTACAAGTCGCCGAAATTTGCTGCCGGCTGCTCCCGCGAAGTCATTGAACGTGGCGCAAATCTTTTGGGCTGGGAACTGAACGACCTGATTTCTCGCACAATTGCTGCGCTGAAAACTTTTAGACCGTAGTTTGTTTACTGGTATGGACGGATTTGGCCGAAGGCCGTTTCTTAAAAAAGCTTTTTAGCCTTTTGACGCCTTCGACACCGATGATGGAGAGTCCGCCGTACTGGAACGTTTTGGCGAGGCCGAACAGCACCACCCAAAGGATGCCTTTTGCTTCGGTCGAAATGGGGAGGGCCATTTGCGCAAACGACAAGATGTAAAAGGGAATGCAGAGTGAAAGAACGATAACGCCAGTTCTGAATGATAAACTTTGCAGTCTTTTTACGATTCGTTCCCGCAGGGTAATAAAGAATTTTTTCATAGCCTTTTCCTCGATGGAAAGATATTTTTTTTGTGTGGGCTTCATCAAGGGGCGATTTTCAAAAAGCAGAAAAATGTATGTTGTAACGTTTTGTTCCGTATGGGAACTTTGGTTCCAAATTAAAAATGGCTGTAATTCAATTCAAATGTCTAGAAAATAAATGCTTTGCCCGTGATAATTATTGTATTAACGAATAAAGATTATAGCTAGATGTTCTTTTAAAAAGGGATATGAATTTTCATATTTACATCGCTTATAGCTGCGTTGAAAACTTTTAGACCGTAGTTTATTCTGAATTTGGGTGGATTTCTTTAATTTCGCCCTGCTTTAAATCGCCTAATTCGTAATTGCAGAACTTTATACGAACGAGGCGTAAAACTTCATAACCGAGGTGGGCTAGCATGCGGCGGATTTCGCGGTTTTTGCCTTCGTCCAAAGTAATTTCGAGCCAACTCGTTTTATCGCTTTCGCGGTGTAAAACGGCACGCACAGCGTGCATGAATTCTTCTTTTTCGCCAAAGACTCGGGGAGGTACATTGAAGCCTTCTTCCATTTTGCGGAAATCTTCGGCGGTGGGGTGGCCCGCTATTTGTACGCGGTAAACTTTCGTGTGAGTAGTGGACGTCGAAATTTTATGGATTCTATCGCCTTCGGCTCCAGAATGGCAACGTTTTGATCCTTCGACGGAGTTTACCCTGAGTTTATCGAAGGGCCTAGGATGACACGCCTCCCTTTCGTCTTTCGTTTTTCGTCTTTCGTCTAACCGTGGATCCTTCGACTGGAATTGTATGGATTCCCTCCCGTTGGTCGAGAATGACTGCTTAGGATGACTCAATGCTGATGGGTTTTGTTGAAGGGCCGAACCGCCGCGCGGTTCCAAAATGTTATTCGCCCATTGCGTGTCGTTGGTAAACAGCAACAGTCCTTCGCTCGCGGCATCGAGGCGGCCGACGGGCGATATGTGCGGTACCGGCTTGCCGGGGAACATTTTGCAGAACCGTTCGCGGAATAAATCTATTACGGTGGCTCGCCCTTTTTCGTCGTTTGCTGTGGTCACGTAACCACGCGGCTTGTTCATCATAAAGTAAACGAACGCGTTTGCGGTAACAGCCTTGCCGTCCACAAGAATCTTGTCGTTTTCGTAAGCGGGAGCGTCCGGATCGCGTACAATATTTCCACGCAAAGAAACCCGGCCCTCGCGGACCAGGTTTTCTGCCTGGCTTCGGCTACAAAATCCGCGCTTAGAAATAACACGGGCAACGCCATGGGGCTTTTCCTTTACAGAGCACTGGTGTGTATTCCAATAATTCTTGTGGATGTTGTTCATTGCGTTTTGTCATGCCGCACTTGTTGCGGCATCACCTATGGAATATTTATATAAACTTATAAAAAATGGCCATCCAATTTACGGAATTTCCGCACTTTGGATAGCCAAATTTTTTCCAATCAGAACTTACTTGCCGAGATATGCCTTGATGTTTTCGAGGCATTTCTTGTTCTGAGCTTTGGTGCCCACGGTAATGCGGAGCACGTCGCCCATAGCCGGCTGCGGACGGATGATGGTTCCCTTGGACTGCAAGAACTTGAATGCGTCCATCGGATCCTTGAAACCGCTGACAGCGATGAAGTTTGCGTGGCTATCAACGTAGGCGAGGCCGAGTTCCTTGAAGCCCGCCTTGAGCTGTGCGAGGCCTGCCTTGTTGAGTTCGCGGACCTTGTTCACGTATTCCTGGTCGTCGATAGCGCCGATAGCAGCAGCCTGAGCGATGCTGTTCACGTTGAACGGTTCACGAACGCGGTTGATGAGGTTCACGATTTCCGGACGAGTGATGCAGTAGCCCACGCGGAGGCCTGCGAGACCGTAAATCTTGCTGAACGTACGGCAGCAGATGATGTTCTTGCCTTCGGCGATGCGGCTGTTGAAATCCGGAACGAGTTCCGGCGTATCTTCGATGAATTCCGTGTAAGCTTCGTCCATCACGAGAACGCAAGTTTCCGGGAGGCTGTCGGCGAAGTCCAAAATTTCCTTGGCGGTGAGGTCAGAACCGGTCGGGTTGTTCGGGTTCGCGAGGAACACGATGCGGGTCTTTTCGTTCACGGCGGCGCGCATGGCCTTGAGGTCGTAGTTGTATCCCGGAGCAGGCATATCGACTTCGACAATCTTGGCGTTCATGGCCATCGTAGCGAGCTTGTAAACGGCAAAGCTGTGGTTACCCATGACGGCTTCCGTGCCGGGGCCGAGGAACACTTGGGCAATCATGTCCAAAAGTTCGTTACTGCCGTTACCAACAGCAATCTGTTCGCGCTTGACACCGCGGAATTCTGCAATCTTACCGATGAGGTCGTAAGAACCGCCATCCGGGTAAAGGTTGACTTCTTCCAAAGCCTTGCGAGCTTCGGCCATTCCCTTCGGGCTCGGGCCAAACGGGTTCTCGTTGCTGGCGAGCTTGTCGATTTCTTTCGGGTCAAGGCCGAATTCACGAGCGGTGTAGGCGATAGGTTTGCCGGTCACGTAGAGCGGCTGCTTCAAAATATGCTGTTGAGCGAGTTCGTTGATATCCATTTTTGCGGTAATAAGTGGTTAGTGATTAGTGGTTAGGATTCGTTCGGAATTAATTCCGTCAAAGAATCCTGTAGATTTGTAATCCAAAAGGAATTATAGCAATTTTTTATATTAGGATTGAATTATGAAATTCGCTCATCTGCCGTTCTTAATAGTTTTCGTTCTTGTATTATTCTGCAAAACGCCGCTTTTTGCATCTTCAAGTTGCGCACAGAAGTCTTGTTGTAAGTGGAACGCAAAGCTGAGTCAAGCTTTTGACAAATATGAAAAATACATTAATGGTCAATATGAAGCTGATGATGCTGATATTCTTTTGCCGTTAGGGAATCGGGGGATGAATTGCGTTCTTGATTCCATTGTAAAAAAAGAAAAGTACGATTTCAATCTACATCATTTATTGTGGATGACTTTTGTTCCTGATTCCGTGTTTTTCTTGTCGCCCGCTAACTTGAAATATTTGGTTGAGAATAAAAATGTACGGCTTAAAAATGCAGGACGGATGCTGGTGAACGAAAAAATGAAGAAGAAATATCAGCTAGATAAAAAAATTTTGAATGGAAATAAGACGGCAAGGGATTTTATCGAATATCTTATTTACGAGTATAGGTCTGATTAGATATCTGGAAAATTAATTTGAGATTGTCGAGGATTTTTTTGCGATGTCTATATTTTTTTTACCGCCTCACGAGTTCTGATTTCATTGCGGCTTTCATCGCGTACATGCGTTCGTCCGCCAACTGATAAACTTTTTCAGCTTTGATGGAGTTGTTGTTTTCGGTCTCGTCTTCGTTTTTGATTAGTTCGTGCCTGTACGCGATGCCAAAAGCTGCTTCTAAGGGGATTGGCAAATCGGCTCCACGATTTTTCTGAAGTTCCGCCATTTTTGCAAGCGTCGCATCGACTTCTGCTAGATGTTCATAACGTATGATTGCCACAAATTCGTCGCCTCCCATACGAATTGTCGTCCCGATTCCTTCAAAAGCTTCGTGGAATACGTTCGCGAAAGTTTTAATCAACCGGTCGCCCTCATTGTGTCCGTAGCGGTCGTTGACCAGTTTGAGACCGTTCATGTCGATGCTTGCAATTGCAAAATCCGATGTTCCCTTATCAAGTACTCCAAAAATTTGCTGGCATTTGGCTCGGTTATAGAGGTCCGTCAGCGAATCCTGGTATGCGATTTTTGACAAAATATCTTTCTTTGTCTTTTCTGTGAGCAGGTAGTACATGTAAACGATATAGCTCAATCCGAGCAAAATGACAAAGGCGAGCGTGCCGATGGGGAGCCATGTCATTTTCAGCAGCGTATAATCCAAGTGGAATTGCGTTGTCAAATAGTATCTCAACAGCTCAAACACCGAAACCGCGCCGAATAAGGATACGCCTGCCGCCAAAATCTTAGTCGGGGCATCCAAATTTTTTTTGTCCGAAATGCCAATGAATGTTAAATAAATTAGACAAAAAAAGGCGAAAAAGTGGAACAACCTCAATGTGTTCGGAAAATGGACGAGATTGGTAAAATTCAGAACCGTCGTCACAACGACTAGCAACGTATTGACGAATGCTAGAAAAACGAGTCCATGCCAACGGTATTTGTTGATTCGATTGTAACACATGTGAGCTAATAGCAAGCAAAGGGGGAGCGGCGCCAAGTACAGGCTGAAATATTCAAGGCTCGTGTTGAACGCAAAATCGAACGAGAACAGCTGGATGAGCTTCGTGTAGCACAGCGTCCATACGCCCAAGCAGTTGGCCAGGATTCCAATCATTAAGATACGGAAAAACGCCAGTCCGTAAAACGCCATTCCTACGCTAAGGAATACCGTCAGTATGCCAAACAAGAGCAGGAAAGCTCCCACCACTAACGATACCGAATGCTGGGCGTAAAAATCGCTAAAGGCGTTTTTGGCGGGAAGAACTTCAAAAGCCGGCAGCTCGTTCCATGTGCTGTTTTCTGAAAAATGGAATACGAAGTCTAGCGTCTTCCCTTCAAGAGAAGTTGCACCCAGATTCACGAAATGAATGCCGCTTCCAACAGGAACGCCGTTGCGGAAATTTTTTTTGCCGTTCGAATAAAGCAATCTTCCATCAAGATACGCTTCTACGAAGGAGAGATAAGTCTTGAAGCGAAGTGTAGGGTTGGCCGGAAAATTCGAGGTGAGTTTCCGTCTTAAAATCAGCGAATCCCCTTTGGCGATTTTTTTTGCGAATTGGTAGTTTCCGGTCGATTCTATTTTTGCCGTGTCTCCGTGAAAAATAAGCGTCCACCCATAGTTTAACTCCATGGTGGAATCATAAACCCCTTTTTTGTGGATGTCAGCGATGGCGATGCTGATAAGTACAATCAACACCACTGCTCCTACACTGGCTAGAATCTTTCGGCATTTTTCTGACATCTTTTAAAAATCTAATATACGTCGCTCGAAAAAACAATTTTTTTTGCCGGTTCACGCAAAAAAAACGCCTATTTTTACTGAAAAATAGGCGATTGACGTAAGAGACTTGATTGACAATTCAAGTTCTACTGATTTTTTTTGCATCGACTTGTTTTGCCCGCTGTGGCTAGAATCAAGTCTTTAATGCGGGCTTTGCGTTTATTCCTTGAATTTTTTGATCACGACAATGCCGTTGTGGCCGCCAAAGCCAAGCGAAGCAGACACTGCAACGTCGATGTTTCCTTCGACGCCCTTGTGCGGCACGTAGTCGAGGTCGCATTCGGCATCTGGATTGTCGAGGTTGATGGTGGCGGGGTAGAACGAATCGCGGATGGCAAGCGTGCTGATCATCGCTTCGATAACACCAGCAGCTCCGACGCAGTGGCCGGTCATGCTCTTGGTGCTCGACACCTTGATTTTGTAGGCGTGTTCGCCGAGGGCTATTTTTAGCATCTGTGTTTCGGTGAGGTCGTTCAGGTGCGTCGAGGTGCCGTGGGCATTGTAGTAGTCCACGTCGGTCGGGGCGATGCCGGCGTCTTTCAAAGCCTTGGTCATGGCCTTTGCACAAGTTTCTCCACCCGGGCGCGGGCTCGTGATGTGGTAGGCGTCTGCAGAAGAACCGTAACCGGCAACTTCGGCGTAGATTTTAGCGCCGCGGGCCTTGGCGTGTTCAAGTTCTTCGAGCACGAGAATGGCACCAGCTTCGCCCATCACGAAACCGGAACGGTCCTTGTCAAATGGGCGGGATGCTTTTTCGGGAGCGTCATTGAACTTGTCGGTGAGCGCATGCATGCCGGCAAAACTCTTGATGGAATAATCCGTGATGGCACTTTCGGAACCGCCGGCGAGGCAAACGTCCAGGCGGCCAGAGCGAACGGAGTCCAGTGCAACGCCGATGGCATCCGTGCCGGAGGCACAGGCGGTGCAGACCGTCCAGGCAGAACCCGTGATGCCAAGAGCGATGGAGACGTTTGCGCATGCTTCGTTTGCAATGAGTTCCGGCATGGCGAGTGGCGAGACGCGGCGGCGGCCTCCTTCGAGGTACTTGCTGTACGTTTCTTCGACAACGTCCTGACCGCCAAGCCCATTCCCTGCGACGATGCCGGTGGTATCTTCGGCGAGCTGTTCGCGGCTGAGGTTTGCATCGGCTACCGCTTCGTTTGCGGCGGCGACGAGGAACTGCGTAAAGCGGGCCATGCGGCGAGCTTCCTTCGGGTCGATGCCATGTTCTTCGGGCTTGAAATCCTTGACTTCTGCTGCAATTTTCACCGGGCAGTTCGAGGCATCGAACAATGTAATCGGGCCGATGCCGCACTTGCCTTGCTTGATGGCGTTCCAAAGTTCGGGGGCAGACTTGCCTACGGGGGTCACCGCACCCATACCAGTAATAACAACTCTTCTTCTATTCATCATATGATGTCTAAAATAGCTTTTTTTAGTGAAAAATTGGAAAGTCCAAATTTGTTTCATTTATAATTACAGAATTAATTTACTTTTCTCTTATTTTTTATTTATATTAAGAACTAAATTCTAACCCAACAAGGAAAAAACATGAAAAAATTACTTCTTGCATCCATGATTGCTGCCGCTGCAATGTTCACTGCTTGCGGCGGTGACGACTCTACCTCCTCTTCCTCTGCTAGTGGTTCTGCGGACTCTTGTGATATCAAAGCAAAACTTCCTATAGTGGGATCTGTTCATGCGTGCATTGAATCTGATGATATGCAAAATGCTGAAAAAGTTTGTAAGGAAGAATTGGCTGGCGCTATGCCAGGTAGTCCCGATGTTGTTTTTGGTTCGGGTTGCCCGAGTGGTTCTAAATCGGAATGCAAGTATGAAAAAGATGGTGCTCATTTGACGGTTCTCATTTATGATGAAACCCTTTCGAGATTAACATGCGGTGAACTTAAAGATTTTATCATGCAGTATTTGTAATGCAGTAATATTTTTTGTGAATGTATTTCACATCAATGCTCGACTGTCAACGCAGCCGGGCATTTTTGTATCTGGAATGCTTTTTCTATATTTGCGATGTATTCCCCGACTTGCTTGGGGATTGCCATACACGGTATTGACGACAGATACTATTTCGATGGCAAAACTTTTTTAATGAGGTCTATGGCATGATCGTCTCTTGGATGACAACGAATAAATGTAACTTGACGTGCAAACACTGCTACCAGGATGCTGGCGAAAACAAGTCGGCAGAACTCACGACTTCAGAAGCGCTCAAGCTCATTGACGAAATTGCCAAGGCCGGATTCAAGATCATGATCTTTAGCGGTGGCGAACCGATGACCCGCCCGGATATCGTGGAACTTGTGGCCCATGCCTCTAGCAAGGGATTGCGCCCGGTGTTTGGCACCAACGGCACCCTCATTACCCACGACCTCGCGATCAAGCTCAAGGAAGCAGGTGCCATGGCGATGGGTATTAGCGTCGATAGCATCGATCCCAAGCGTCATAACGATTTCCGTGGCCTTCCGAATGCGTTTGAACTTACGATGATGGGCATCGAAAACTGCAAGGCGGCTGGCCTCCCGTTCCAGATTCACACGACCATTATGGACTGGAACCAGAACGAAATTTTTGACATCATGGATTGGACTAAAGAAATTGGCGCCGTAAACCACCAGATTTTCTTCCTCATCCCGGTCGGCCGTGGCAAGGAAATCGAAGATCATGCGCTCCGCGTTGCCGAATACGAAGGCCTTCTCCGCAAGATTATGGAAAAGAGTCGCACGCTCGGCATCCCGGTGAAGCCGACTTGCGCTCCGCAGTTCCTCCGCATCGCAGACCAGCTTGACATCAAGACGCGTTACAGCCGCGGTTGCCTTGCTGGCCTCGACTACTGCATCGTAAGTCCGATAGGCAAGGTGCGCCCTTGCGCCTACATGATGGAAGAAGCGGGCGATGTTCACGATACGCCGTTTGACGAAATCTGGGCGAATGCCGACGTGTTCAAGAAACTCCGCACCAAGGCCTATGCCGGAGCATGCGGCAAGTGCAAGTTCAATGACCGCTGCGGCGGCTGCCGTGCCCGTGCCGCTTACTACCACGATGGCGACTACATGCAAGAAGACTCTTACTGCGCCTACGGTCGTGGACTTAAGTAATGTGGGAACGCCGAATAAAATTTTTGCAGGAGTTGATTGACTCTCCTGTAGAAGTGCTGGAGCGTACATGGCCTGCCTTGTTACTTTTTCTAGTAATGGTTGGTTTCCCTGTGTGGCTTTCTAAAAAGAAATTTTCTGAAAGGGAAAATCTCAAGTGGAAAGTCTATGTGCTTATGTTGCCAGCCATTTGCCTTGCTATCTTTTGCTTGTTATTTTGTGGCGAAAAAGCGTATCATGAGTTTACTTTAGATGTCGTATTCTCGTGGCTTGGGCTTACTTTTTTGGTTTGGATCATTTTTCTCCCATTCTTTATGGTTGATCCTGCTTTTTTCCGTCGTGACACTAACATTTGGGATAACACGAATTATCACGGTGAAATCGAAGAAAATATTGACGATCTTTTCGACATGGCTATGAAAGTGGGGCGTGAAAAACGCGAAGGAAAAGATACCTCGAAACAAGAAGCAGAGTATAACCGAAAAGTTGAATCCCTTGATAAAAATGGCTATATAGACGAGCATCAGGATTTTTGATTTATGGATAACGTAAATGTCAAAGAAACTTCCACATCCCTCAAAGTGAGCGGAGCGAACGACCCCGCATCTCTTTCGTCTTTCGTCTCTCGTCTTTCGTCTAATTTTTCGTCGGAAGACGAAAAATTCATGCGTAAGGCTCTTCGCCAGGCCCAGATTGCCTTTGACATGAAGGAAATTCCTATCGGTTGCGTTATCGTGAAAGACGGAGTCGTGATAGGGAAGGGCTACAACCAGATCGAACAGCTCAAGGATGCGACTGCCCATGCCGAAATCATTGCGATTGGAACAGCCGCAAGCACACTCGACAATTGGCGCTTGGACGGCTGTACGCTTTACGTGACGCTCGAACCATGCCCCATGTGCGCCGGAGCCATCCTCAACAGCCGCGTTTCCCGCGTGGTTTATGGCTCCCCCGACACGCGCTTTGGTGGTTGCGGCACGACGGTCGATGTCATCACGGGTAACGCCCTCAAGCGCGAAGTGCAAGTGACCGGCGGAATCCTCGCCGGCGAATGCCTCGGCCTCCTCAAAGGCTTCTTCCAGCAAATGCGCCTAGAAAAAGGTGACACGGGGAATAAGGGAATTTAATTTATATAAACTCCTTGAAAAAAGTCTGATTTAAAGAAAATGGGAAAATTTACGTGAGTAATCCCTAAAATTTGGTTTTACTCACGTAAAATTTTGATGTTGTCTGTAATTTTTTTTCGATCATGGTGTATTTTGGAACTGTTTTTGGGTAAATTTTAGGCTATTTTCTTATTTTGTTGACCTGAAATTGGACTAAAATCAATCGGAACGACAATTTTGGTAGAAAAATTTGTTATTTTATTCTAAAATTTACGTGACAAAAGTCAATTTTTTCTATTTAGTCACGTAAAAAATCCTCAAAAAGTGATTTTTGCTTTTTTTAACCTGCTAATCACTAACCACTAACCACTAACCACTAATCTATATTCTATATTCTATGCATGAATTTTACGAAGTTTTATGCTATATCCGCACTATCTGTTGCGCTATTCAGCCTATGTTCCTGCGAACGGAACGAAATTAATCTCGCCTTTAACACGCAGACCGCAACCCCGCAGTCTTACACTCTTGAATCGACGCTAAATGCAAGCCTGCCGGGCGATTCCAATACCGTTCCCGAATCCATGCATACGCACGTGAGCGTCCGCAGCACCATGAGCCTCCTCATGTCTTACGACGATGGCTCGGGCCGCTTCGAAATGAAAATCGATTCAGTCAGCTACAATAGCGACAAACGCTCCGTTGACGAATTCCGCAATATTGAAAAATACCTCTCCATTCAAAACTTCCAGTTCAAGCTAGACCGTGACGGTATCATTTCGAATCCGACAGTCGAAAACGCGATGGACGTTCTCTCCGAAGACGAACTGAACCTGATTCCTCTCTTCCTCAAAGCCCAGCCAATCCTCCCGGAAAAGCCAGTCAAGCTCGGCGAATCCTGGGAACGCCAGATGCCCATTCGTGGCAAAGGCAGCAGCTCGACGACCGTCTATAAAACGTTCACGCTGCAAGATGTCTATTTGCAAGATGGCGTCCGTATGGCGAAAATCCACATGGGCATGAAATATTTGGAACTCCCGGACACGACCTCGAATTTGCAGTTGAAGAGCAGCGACTACGTTATCGGCGATGGCATTGTTCTTTTTGACGTGACTCATGGGACGATTTCTTCTGCTGAAATGGACATCCTGGCAAAAATTGATGTGTTTGATCTCGTTGCCGGCGATACTCTCCCGAGCATGAATGTCAATCAAAAAATTACTTTGAGGAACCAGCAATGATTTGTATGAAACATTTAGTTCGTTCCTCTGTTTTTGCGATTACTTCTGTTGTTGCCGTGGCGACTTCATGTTTTGCTTCGGGCATGCCTTTCCCGGCAGCGGTCAATGGCAAGGTATTCTTGCAAGAAAAGAATAGCCCTTACGTGCTTGAACAGGGCGTGGTCGTTACCGCGACGGATTCGTTTGTCGTTGAACCGGGCGTAACTGTCCAGATGGGGGAGTTTGCTAAGCTTATGCTTCAAGGTCCAGTAAAGATTATCGGATCTAGCGAAAAGCCCGTTGTCTTTTGTGGCGCAGATTCTACGGTTAACTGGAACGGATTCCATATCATGTCGAGTTCGCAACCTTTTGAAATCAAGAACCTCGTCGTAGAAAATGCTTTCCGCAACACGGTGTTCCGTTCACATGGTTCTTTTGAAAATGTTCGTTTTAGCAACAATTACTATGGCCTCTGGATTGATGAAAGCCCGGATGTTTCCTTGATCCGCTGCACGTTGTCCCATAATCGTTATGCTCTTTCGGTGAGGGCTGGTCGCGTCATTTCGAACGGAACTAGCGTATCCGAAAACGTTTATGGACTTTATCTTGAAACCGAAGGCAAGGTAGAAGGCGATACCGATTTAATCCGCAATAATCTTGAATCCGATATCCGCAGTGAAGCGGCTACTTTAAAGACGAACAAGAAACGTGTACGCCGCAACGTTTGGCACAATATCGAGTCTATTTTCTAAGGGGAACTCGTGGAAGAAGCTTTCCGTAGAGCCATACGTAAGATGACCGGAGCCAGTGTACGCCTGGCCGTTCGTCCGAATCGTTCGGCTGTTGTCGCGACGCTTTCGCAGTCCATGATGGTCACGTGGTCTATAGCACTCTTTGAGCATCTCGATGCCATGCTCAATAATCCGGAGGCCAACGTCGGCAGTTCGGAGTTGATTTCGTTTAGCGAATCCGCCTGGAAACTTTGCGATTCCGGTTTTCCGCAAATTTTTAATGACTGCAAAAAGCTTTACAGCGAGTTCCGCGCCAAGTGGATCCAGCGTTTTTCGACCGACGAAGTGCTTCGGCTTTTGCTCGAAGGCGGCAATTTCTTGGTGCACGACGAAGAAAAAGGCTGGGCGCTCACTGTCAAGAACAACAAGCAGGACATCAATAACTTTTATTCTGCGACGATTCATTTGCTTGTAAGCGATGCGGAGCCGTTGTTCGTGCGTATGCATGGCCGCGTGATGCAACTGCAAGAAAAGCTTTGCAAGTACTGGCTCTCAGAAAGTGCTGTGGATCCGGTGTCCAAGCTCTTGCCGTGTCTGGAAGCATCGCTGCGTGAAAAAGAGAACGCG
>Ga0129307_1001452_pt1 | contig 24979 bp, 28 predicted proteins | sample P1105metagenome_FD_94437 | JGI IMG/M metagenome (GOLD analysis project Ga0129307, IMG submission 94437) | Capybara group fecal microbial communities from Wisconsin, USA - P1105 metagenome | ecosystem: Host-associated > Mammals > Digestive system > Large intestine > Fecal | place: USA: Wisconsin...
ACCGTATAGGTAATTCTCAACGTCTTTGATATGTTTTTCATTACTTCTCAGGGCGTTAAAGTAGCGTCTTAAAGTCTTGGTCATCAAGGGTTTTAGCTCTTCATCGTCTAGTGGAATATAGACCCCAATGTCCCGGTGGTCTTTTTCAACTTTGTATTTGGCATTAAGAATAATACCGATAAAGCGCCGCATTTGTTGCGGAGTGCGGCACCAAAAGCTAAGTAATTGAACCGCTTCGGGTTCTAAGAAAACGGGTAAGCCACTGTCTTCATCAGTTAAAAAGTCATTAGCATGCTTAACCAAGTCTCTGTTTTGTTTTTCAATTTCAGCTGGTGAAAAATTGGCTGTGGAAAAGTCCAACTTTTGAGTATCTATATTGTATCTATTAGTATCTAAGTTATTAGTCTTATATAGATCGTGACCGTTTTTCGGAATTCCGCTCGTACCAAGGGTTTGAGTAGTGTCTTCAACGGTGTCATGCGGATTGCTGTTTTTCGGAATTCCGCTCGTACCAAGGGTTCCAACGGTGTCATGCGGATTGCTGTTTTTCGGAATTCCGCTCGTACCAAGGGTTCCGGCCGCTTTTTGCTGATCTGGGCGTAAATAAACGTCAGTAGCTTGAGTTTCAAGTGCGGCAAGGTACAACCGATTGGGTTCATTTCGCCCTGTTTTCACGTTAAAGCCCATTTGTTTTTGGAATAGCAGATTGGCTGATTCTAGTTCATGTTTAACTTTTGTGACCTTAGTATTTGAGCAGTTGAACAGGTCTTTTAGTTCTTGAATGGTAAAAATAAAGTAAACATGACCGTCTTCGTCCACCCAGTGATTGCGAAGCGAATATTCCAAGCGATCCTTGAGCACCATGTAAGCCAGCTTAGCCGTATCACTTAAACCCTTGTATTTTTCACCGTACATGAGGACTTTTGGAAACTGGAAAAAAAGTTCGCCATAAACATTATTTGCTTGATAAAAATTGAAATTGGTTGATTCTGTCATTATAAAAACTCCCTTTCTTGACGGACACACGCTGGCTCAAAAGAGAGTTGCTAAAACATTTGATTTGCTTTAAAATACAAATCTGGTATGCTTTAACTGAATTGCAAAGCCCACACTGCTAATGAAAGCTTTGTAATTTACCAGCATGTGCCTATTTCCTGGTTGCCCATTCGGCAACTTTTTTATTTTATTCAACAACTAAATAAAAATGGACTAAGTAGCCTTGTCAGCTACTTAGTCCATTGGTTTTAATTTACTTTTTAACTATCTGCGACTTGTCCTCGTGGACTAGCCTGCGGTATAATTGCTTTATAAATTAGAACTCAATGTTCAGTCGATTTAGACCGGCAAGTTAAAATCGACTGAATCTAAGTAGCTGTCGTGTAGCTACTTTCTAATAAGCGGAAAAGGTCTTGATCCCTAGCGGGTTGAGATCTTTTTCGTTTATTAGCTTGATCTCTTTATCCAGTTATTAAATTAATCTTAGTTTAGCATAGCGCTTACCGGCCGGCAACTTTATTTAGTCTTGTATACTTTGCCCGCTTTTGGTTGAAACCAGTAAGTTAAATATCCTTATCTGAAAAGGCACTGAATCCTCCTCGCAGCCGTTCCTTGGAACTGACAGATGATTCTGGCTTATTTTCGGGCGTTTCTGAGGCTTTTAAGTTGTCCTTGACATAAGGATCCCCTGAAGCCTTCAAACGCTCTATTTCGTGAATTAAGGCGGTTTTAACCAGGGTTGTTTTGGGAATTAGTGATTGGTCAAAATAGTCTAAAATCTCTTTATCGACAATTTTTTCGGGGTTTAAGCGGACATTTAAGGTCTTAACTTTTGTCATGCTTATTCACCCTCCTTCTCTTGTGCTTGCTGGCTTAATCCGTACTTGTAAAAGCCGTTGACGTTAGCAACTTCAGTATCTTTAACAATGGCCGCATTAGTAAACGTTGTCTTCAGAATCTTTTGATTAATTAAGTTAGCACCACCACCAGTGAAGAACAATGTATCAATGCTATCAAGATTCTTTAAAGTTGAAGTCACATTGGCCACTAGCCGGCGCGTAAAGCGGTCACTTTCCTTGCCAACCAATTCAGTAATGTCATCTTGCCGGTTCTTCGAAAAGCGGTAGCTCCATTGGTGTTGCTGATTGCCGTGACGCAATTCTTTTTCTAACTGATAAAGGCTAACATCACCTTCAATACGACTGGCAATCGCTTCGTATAGATCATTTACGCCGGTGTTGAATTGCTGACGGTTTTTGCCGCTAAGTTCAAAATTTAAAATCGTATCAATTAAAATTGTGCCACCACCAACATCAACAATGCCTACCTTTTCATCTAACAGCGCCTTATTTTTGATGAAGCCCTGGCTATCTAGTAATTCGTTATAGAGCGTACCGATTGGCTGTGGCAAGATATACACTTTGCGAACTCGGACAGTCACAATTTGATCGTCAATCGTGACTTGGTGTTGTCCCTCCAAAACTTTTAGTAACGACTTCAAACGTTCGTGGTCGGCATAGTCACCAGTAGGCAACCCAGCTGTAACAACTACTTCTAAGACTTGGTTGTTAGCAATTTTAAAATCACTTGCTAATAAACCTAAAGCAAAGTTAGCCAATAACTTGAAAGCTTCACTGTTATAACGATTGCCGTACATAATTGTATCGGCTAGGTACTCATCAAGGTGTAAGCCATCAATATCTCGGCCCCAAACATACTTATCATCACTGAATGGGACTGAATAAATATGGAGATCGTTATTAGTAGTCGAACTACCAACTGACATTGGCATATCGGCTTGGTTTAAATAGCGCGATGGCAAAACATATTCAGATTTGCTACTTTTTAATTTGGTTTGCTTATTACCTAAATCTAAACTGAAAATTTCCATAGGCTGCTCTCCTTATTTTGCACTGCATTGCATTACTTTTATATAAATATATAGTAACACTTAGATTCATTAATGTAAACCCAAAAGAAGCTAAGCCAACACATATAATTTAAATGCATTACAAAATGTGACTTTCAATATTGCAAAATAAGCGACAAGTCTTACTTAAGTGACCACCAATGTTTTTTCTTGGGTTGGCCGTCGATTTGCTTAGTTGCAGGTTTGATTTCCGTGAGCCGTAATTGTTGTTCATGCTCTAATAATGTTCGCTGTTTTTCCAACAGCCTATGCAGTTGGTCGATTTGATCTTTGTAGTTTTCTATTTGTCTTCGGTCGGCTTGAATCTGATCTTCTAAATTTAATTCAACCTTTGGCATAATGAAGTTCCTTTCAGATTTCACAAAGTCCTATTTAGAATTTACACCAACATTTTCATATAAATATTAATCATCAAACTTCAACATAGTAATGACTATAATTGTTAGGATCAACGTAGACATAAATGGTATCACCCACGTTTAATCCATGAAGAGCAGTAGAGTTAAAGACAGGGGTACTTTCGAAGTGGTATCGCTCATTTGCTTCCTCATAGTAGCACTCTATTATCTTGCCAACCACACCATTTAATGTTACATGACTATCGGTTATAGCTGATACTATCGCAGTGACTTGCCGTCCAGTTTTCTTTAATCGACGTCTCCCTCTATCAGCAAAGACGTATTTAAGGAAGATACTTCCTAAAATAGTGAAAACTAAGCCTATCCCACCCCAAATGGCAAGATTAAGTATTCCTGCACCGGGTATAGTTGGATTTGCTGGGGCTTGAGGATTAATAAGTATTTTGATTTTCTTACCTATCTGCATCGAGGGAGTATACGTATCTAAACGGATATTAGTATAGCGTCGACCGTGATAGCGGTAGTCTATGTACACCTCATGACGTCTGGAATTCTGAGAATAGTGGGAATAGCGATTACCGCTCTCGTAATAAGTAACGATATCTGTGATCCTGGCAGTAGCACTCTCTCCCTTGGCCTGTAGCTGAGAAGTACGCCAGTAGGCTAGAGAGCCGATCCCAATTAAAGTTACGCCCAGTAATAAGAAGATCCATCCAAATAGACTAAGAATTTTCTTCATCGCAAGCTCCTCCGTTAACTATTATAAAGACCAGTCTTGGAATCACTATTCTTCTAAAAGTCTAATGATCTAAGAGTGAATCGTACTTCGATACCACTCTAACATGATTCCCATCATTTTCTCAAAATAGTTTTGCTGCTCATAAAAAACGGCTTTTAATTTACCTGACATATAAATCTCATCTTTTTATATTAAACTTTTTGCGATATCTGATAAAGGTCGTCCGCTTAATCCCGGTATTTCGAGCCACATCAATGTCACTCATGCCTGCCTGGTAAAGCTTAAAAGCATGTTGCAAGCGGGGATCGTCTTGGGTGTATTGGGGTTTGCGCCCATGATATTTACCCTGCTGTTTTGCTAGGGCGATTCCTTGTTGCTGACGTTCGATGATCCGCTTACGTTCACTTTCGGCCTGATACTTATAGAGTTCAATAATCAAGTTGGTCATCAGTTGACGCAAGTTAGGATCCGCGATCCCTGTCATGGACGGTAAATTTAACACATCTAAGGTGGCCCCCTTATTTTGAATGGTATTCATAATCTTAGTTAAATCCTGGTTGTTTCTGCCTAAGCGATCTAATTCAGTGACCAGGACAATATCACCCTCACGAATATAAGCCAGCATCTTTTGCAGTTCTGGCCGATTAGTGTTTGCCCCACTTAATTTATCCGTAAATAATTTATCAACGTCTTTTAAAGCCGCTAACTGTCGATCTAAATGTTGCTCCTTGGAACTCACTCGCGCATAACCGATTTTAGCCATTTTCAATTCTCCTTTTGGACAGTTCTAATGAACACTTACAATTCCTAGTATAGCACAGAAATAAAAAAGACCATTAGGGTGTACCCTATTGGACGTTTTATGCTTCAAAGGATTTGTTTTATAAGCGCTATTTCTATCTTTTACTAAACTTGGTAGACCCTTAATTTTTCTGTATAATGGATTAAGTAGAGAAGTTAAGGCGGTGGCGAAACTGGAAGAAGGTGGTGCCTATGGTGTAATCATCATAGATAACCAGAAACCTAACGAAAGGAGTAGCCTAAGTGTCCGTGTCGGACGCATTACAGCTAATGTTATTGTTTGGTACATTGATTATCAATCTAATAGCCTTAGTTGTTGAGCTGATTAAAAATCATCAGCAAAAAAAATAACCGCCTTAGCTCTGGCAAGCTAGCGGTTATTTAATCACTAATTAATTGCTACCGTCTTAAACGGCTCTACTGGGGAAGTCTTGTTAATACAAGGCTTCCTTTTTGTTTGTCTAAATTATAGCATAAGTGCGGTTGAATAGCGATAATTCGATATTAGCCTTGGCAAAAGAAAAGCTAGGCAATTAAGCCTATTGATTGCTCCAAACTACATTTTTAATTCTTGTGCCTGTTCTTGTTCGGGCTTCTTCATATCAGGGTTTTGTTTGACAAATTCATTAAGTTGCGCTTGGACACGATCACTTAATGATTTGTTATTGTTATTGGTTGGCTGCTTATTTTCAGAAGTTGTTTCTTGTTTCGTTTCAGCTTTGAGATTATTGCTTTCTTTTTGTTCTTCTTGTAAGCCTAGCTTTTGGGTTAATTCATCAGTAATATCAATCGCTTTTTTGCTGACTGATTGAATCTCACTTAATGCATTATGAATTACTTCCTTATCCTTAGCCCATGTTGCAACATAACCTAATGAGTATTCGCCAGTATCAATTCCAATGTTTTGCATTGCTACATAAGCTACGGCTTCTGCTTGGGTTTCCTTATAAGGTCGTGGGCGGTCATTATATTCCGCATTTAAACCATGTAATTGGCTGTGAGCAAACTCGTGATATAAGGTCTTTAATTTTAATTGGCTATCTGGTTCATCACCGCCAATCACAATTTCATTGGTATCTTTTCTAAAATAGCCCTTTGCCCCGTCTAGTCCAGCTAGGGGCTTTTCGCTAACCTTTAAGTCAGTATTTTTATTTAGATAGTCTTTAAATTCATTGTACAAGGCAGTTACATTTTCGTGATTAGTAGTTAAATGGTCTTTAACAAAATCTCTTGCGGTTAAAACAGGTTCACCGCTGGTTTGGCTAATATCAAAAACAGGTATATAGCGGTAAGCCACAATCTTTGCATCTTCCGTTGTGTTTAATCTAGCTTTATCTTCTGGGGTAAGTTTCTTGATAACCGGGGCGAGGATCCTAATTGATTTTTCGCCCTTATTTACTGTTCGATTAAATTTATTTTGCCATGCTTTAAAGCCAGCGATAGCCTGTGCTTCTGGGTTTTGTGAGTAAATTAATTGTACGTTTCGCATGCTGTAAGAATGGAATTTAGATAGAGTATCAAGGTAGTGTTTAAACTTGTCTGTATCAGTTAATTCAACAATTTTTTGTTCTGCATTATCAATTAATTGTTGTTTCCATGCTTCACGTTCTTCTTTAGTTGGCATTATTCGTCACCTTCTAATAACTCATTATTATCAAATTGTTCATCAAAAAACACATCTTCTAAAGAATTTAGGTTATCAGTTAGCTTAATTGCTTCTGTGCCGTATAAAGAAACAAAGCCTTTGCCTTTCACTTTAAGCCATGCAACTTGGAAGTAAGCTCCGTTTCCTGAAACTTCATCAAGGTATTTATAGTGTCCTTTTTCGTCTAAAACAGGTAGTTCACTTCCGGCAATCATTAATTCATCATTTTCAGATTTCATAATATTTCTCACTTTCTTTTTCTATCACCCGTTAGGAAGAGTTGCTTTTGGAACAAATGGAACTGTTCATAATGGGTTCACCAACTGGAGCGGTAGCGTAAGGCGGTAGGCTAGCTGAAGTCGAAGCTCAATTTATTATTTTCAAGTTTTAACTTCGCTTCAAATGTGTCGCCATTCTTCTTTTTAAACCCTTTGAGTGAGTTAGTTTTGCCTTTGGTAATTAATGCTTTAATTGCTGTCTTACCTAAGGTTTTACTTGCCCACCTTTTCGGTAGGGTAAAGGAACATTTTTCCGACTTGTAATTTGTACAGCCATAAAACTTACCTTTGTCAACGATCATGCCCGTTTTACAACTTGGGCAACTGCCTAGCTCGGCTTTTTCTTTTGCCTTTGCTTCGGCTTCTCGTTGACCGGTAACTTGCGTTTTAAGACTTTCACTACTGTTAAATTGTTCTGGTACTTCATCAATCAGCTTTTGAACAAACTTTTTAATATTGGCTAAAAATTTTTCTTGCGTCCATTGCTTCGTTGAGATTTGCTTTAAGGCTTTTTCCCATTGTGCCGTCATTTCTGGACTGGTCAAAAGCGGTTCTAATTCAACTGCTTTACAAAGAGTAATGCCTTGCGGTGTGACATGTAATTGATTTTTGGTAGTAGTTAGATAATTGCGTTTCTTTAAAGTTTCTAAGACATTCGCTCTTGTTGCTTCCGTACCGATACCCTCAACATCTTTTAGAATGGATTGGGCCTCTTCATCATCTAAAGTTTTACCCGCTGTTTTCATTGCGGTAATCAATGTACCTTCTGTAAAAGGCTTTGGCGGAGTTGTTTCTTTTTGCGGAGTTACTAAATTAGCTTGAACAGCCTCCCCCTTGTTTACTTCGGGGAGCGTCTGATTATCTTCATCTTGACTACTTTTCTCTGCTTTATCTTGGAATAGTGCTTTCCAACCTTGCTTAGTTGGCACCTTACCCGTTGCTTTAAAATCAGCGTCGCCAATTTGGGTAATAATGGTGGTTTCCTCGTATTCGTAAGGATCAGCAAACATGGCTAAAGTTGTTCTTAAAACAATGTCATAAATTTGCTGTTGTAACTTAGGTAACTGCTCCAACTGTTCTTTGGTAGGAACAGTTTTAGTCATAATAATTGCGTGGTGTTCTTGCACTTTTTTGCCATTAACATAGCGCTTATTTGGCTCTGTTTGATTTAAAGATACTTCTTTAGATACCAGATTGAGATACTGATTGAGATTAGGTAATAAATAATTAAATTCTTCTTCGGTAATATAGTTGCTGTCAGTTCTTGGATAAGTTAGTAGTTTTGCTTCATATAAACTTTGAACGGCTTGTAAAGTTTGGTTGGCGCTTGCATGAAATTTCTTGTTAATGGTACTTTGCAAGCTGGATAGTGAAAATAGTCTAGGGCTGGCGCTTTTTTTCGCTTGTTTTTGAACGTCCTTGATTAAACCGCCCTGTTGCCCTTTCTGAACGCTTTTAGCTTCCATGAATATAATTAGCCCTTTTTCATCTTTAAAACGCTGATAGGGGTCTAATTTTGCGACGAATTTTTGGTCATGGACTAAAATTTCAACATTGAGCTCAAAATAAGGCTCTGGCTTAAAATTTTTGATCGTCCAGTCTCTCTGATAGACCATATAAAGCGTTGGAGTTTGAACTCGTCCGATTGAGTACACTCCACGAATGCCAGCTTTATTTAAAAGTAAGGTATAAAGTGGACTAGCATTCATACCCACTAACCAGTCACTAATCTGTCTTGTTTGCGCCTCCTTAAAACGGTCATAGAACTTCCAGCCATCTTGTAAATTCTTAAAGCCCTTTAAGATTGCGTCTTTTTCCAGACTATTAATCCATAAACGCTTAATGGTTTTAGTCTTTAAATTAATGTGTGCTTGATTCATAATTGACCAAGCGATATTTTCCCCTTCTCTGTCACTATCAGTTGCAACAATAATTTCATCTGCTTCTTTTAGTAAGTCTTTGACAACTTTAAATTGTGCTTTCTTATCATTAGGCACAATAAACTTGTAATTGTCGGGGAAAATGGGTAAATTGGATAATGTCCATTTCTTATATTCAGGATTGTATTTATCAGGAGTTGCCAGCTCGACCAAATGTCCAAAGCCATAGGTTACTACTGTTGAATTGGGCAAAACAGGGTCACTAACCGCATAGTAGCCCTGTTTTTTTGTGCCGTTTTCAAAAGCTTCAACATAAGATCTAGCTTGACTTGGTTTTTCAGCTAAAATAACGGTTTTCATAAACAATTTCCTTTCATAAATTTATTTTGTTTTATATCTATCGTTTCCTCTTGGTTGAAACCAGAAGCTTATCCAACCTAAAAGCATGTAATACATAATGGTAAAGATAGCAGCCATATGATGTTCTGGTGGCTCGCTGACTAAATATAAAGGAATAAAGGGTAAAATCATTAAATATCCTTCTGCAAATAAAAAGCCCAAAATATGAACTAATCGTGTTCCAGAGCGACTGTTACTAGTTATTCGTTCAGCTAATAACTGAACTAAGTATTGTAACGGAAACAGTAATTTTCTGATAAAAAATCTGCTGTCGTTAGTGGCTTTGATTTTAAAAGTGATAAATAGTGGGACACCCCATAACAAGATTAAGTATAGCCATAATAGATAATTATATAGTTGCGTTTTCATGTCATTATCCTTTCTATCTAATTGCAAGTTTGGTCTTTAGCATTCTCATTGCGCCAGTTAAACCTCCTTTAGTGACACCTGTTGATTGCCAGAAATCTTGAATGACATTAGGTGTGTGTAATACTAGCCAACCAAAACCAATCGAACCCATAAACCCGATAAAGCCAAGCTTTGAAATGTTGGTAAAACAATAAATACAAATCGTTAGTGACAACACTTGTGAAAGCATTGAGATGTTTAAGTAAATTAGTTTTTTCCACCATTGTTTGCCGTAATCAAATGTTTCAGAAGCGATAGAAACGGCAGTAAACGGAATTGCTAAGTTATACCACATAATATCTGCAAAAAAGATGCACATCTTGATTAAGAAGAAGACAGCGACTATTGCAAAGAAAATCAAGTATAAAACAATTAACCAAGCTCCTAAATGAATTGCAGAAGAAGCGCCAGCTGCTCCTGCTTTAAGTGGAATAGAAGTAGTATCGAGAATTGCCTTTGAAGTGAAATTACCACTCATAGTAAACATTGATTTTGCAAGTGGGATTGTAATGTTTCCTACAAGGAAACCTTGTAAGAAAACCATGATAGGAATTGAAGCTCCTGATTTAAGAGCGTCCATTAAAATATTTGCCCATGTCACATCACTTGTATCATCTGCTTCTTTGAGCAAGGTAGTGATGATTCTTCCTAGTACGATTACAACTACTAATGAAGTAGCAAAAGCTAAAAAGATTGCGTACCAGGTTTTGATGATGGGCAATGATTGGTCAATTTGGTCAAGAATTGCCGATATACATTTGATCGCAAAACTGAATAATTGGTCTGCGATTGTTTGGAAAAAACCCTTGATTGCGTTAGTTATCATATCCCCCATTTTAAAACTCCTTTCTATTCACTTTTAGGACTTAGTTTTAAAGTAGACTTCATATTATCTGTGCCGTCTATCTTCGCCCATAAGTTCATCTTCTTTTGAACTGGTTTTAATACATAGCCGTTATTTTTATCATCTGAAATCGTGTAAACATATTTAATAATTCTGTTGCTGTCAGATTTATCTTTAATCATTAAGTATTCTTGTTTGCTGTTTTTTGGGGAATAGACCTTGTAATCATAGCTTGCTGTTAATAGTTGAGTGCCTACAATTAATGTGCCATTCTTCTTAAATTTGGCTGTCATTGTATCTGTTTTAGTTGTAAAGTCCCATTTTTGACTTTGCAGTTTTTCAGTAGTTGACTTACCGCAAGCTGTTAAACTAATTCCTACAAATAAAATTGCTACAATTGCTAGAACGTATTTTAATTTCTTCATTATGAGCCTCCTAAAATAGTGAATGGTCGGTTTCTCTGTCTAACTCATCTTGTAAATCTTCTTCTTCTTTATCTGAAATAGTATCAGCTTCTGCTTGCTTCTTTCGCTCTGCAAGTTGCTGTTCCCATTCTTGAATTTTTGCTTGATATTTGGCTTCTTGGCTGGCTTCGGCTGTACCGTTGTAGTCGTTTTGTGATAGTGATATAAGGTGATCGACATTTGGAAATAGTTTAAACTGGAAAGCCTTTTTAGCTTTAATTGGTTTTAAATTACTAAAAATCAATAGACTTTCATCTTCTGGCATGCGCATAATTTCATCTGGTGTCATTAATGAACGGCTGGTATAGCTGTAACTATCACTAATGCTCTTGCTAGTTTCTTTGCTATGGCTGGTGCTTTCGCTTCCTGTTTCAACCTTAACGGTTGATTTACCTAGCAAGTCACTAAAGTATTTAGCTGTTACATCATTTGCAGCGTTCAAGCAAATCTTTACCGCATGATTACCTAGAATACTTTCCGCCTTTTCTCGGCCATATAAGGCTTGTAATTGAGTAAGGGTTTGGCAAATGGTTGTGACACCAATTCCATATCCCCGACAAGTTGCTAGAAATTCTTCATACTTTGGAAACTTACCCAGATTGACAAACTCGTCAAGGATAAAATCTACTTCTCTTGGTAAGTGAGCATGGTGATCAGAAGCTAACTTGTATAACTCATCAAATAGTTGAGAGAAAAATAGGTTAATAAAACTCTCGTAAGTATTGTCCATGACTGGCACGATTACATATAGAACAGTTTTGTTTCTGCCAATATCCTTTAAATCGAAATCAGAAAAACCGGTAAATTCTGCGACTTCGCTATCAACGAACTTACTAATAGTAGCTAGTAAACTTTCAATAATACTAGCTTTCATTTCACCTTTCGCTTTTTTGAAGCCTAGCTCATAAGCTCGTCTGGCTGGGTCGTCCATAGGTAATCTTAGAAATAAGTCATCTAGCGGACTGTTTGTGTCTTTTTCTTCTGCTTCTACATCATTTTCTTGTAATACTTGCGTCACTCCAGCTAAATTGCGTTGATCGGGGTGACGGTGGTTCATTACGAATAAGATTAAAGCCTTTAAAAGCTGCCGCTGGGTGCTAAACCAGACATCTTTTTTACCTTCGGCATTTTCGCTTTGAACAATCTTAGTGGCGACTGTTTCGGCTTGAATATCACGTTCAATATAATCAAATGGATTGTAACGGTCTGAATGTGCCATATTGGCAAAATTCACGACATGAACTTGATAGCCTTGTGCGAGTTTTACTCCCGCTGTTTTTTCATAAAGCTCACCTTTTGGGTCGGTTACAACAATACTGTTTTCAGTTTCATTAAATAGATTAGTAATAACAACAGATTGGGTCTTGTATGACCCTGGACCTCCGACTACAAAAATATTGCGGTTGGGCTTGGTGCTATTGTTCTGATAGATAATTTGCTTATCTACTACCCCTAAAATTGTGCCGTTCATTTGCTATCCCCTTTCTGTTGTAATCGTTCAATAATTTCTTGATTAGTTGCTTGGGTAAAGGTATTAATCAAGTCGCCTTGCTTTATAGTAAAGTAACGACCTTGTAATTCTTTAACCGTTCCCCATGTCGCACTACCATGTGTATCAGTATCTGCGGTTTCCCATTGCTTATGTTTGCTTTGCCGTTTTAAAGCGAAGTAAGCAATGTAGAGAATTACGGCAATGCTGATAATGATTAAAGCTGGGTTTCGTTGCGACAAATATAAGCCGTAATAGTGAAATGGGTGGATTGCTAACTTCTTTAAGATAGCTGGTAAATGCTCGGTAAAAGTCATTTTATATTTGGAAATACCCATTAGCGCCCCTGTCACTAATTCGGCTAGATATAAACCAGCTAAGATAGCGATTAGATACGGTAAGATGCCTTTTAAGATTTTTAGACTTTTATCTTTCACTTTCACTCACCTACTACTTTTCTAATCTTTTTCAAGTCTGTACCTGAATAACGATTATTACCGTTAATAAATGTTGGTACACTCGTCAGATGATACTTTTGAATGTATTGTCTGTTTTTTTGATTGTTCATGTTGATCAAAAGAATGTTATTGTGCAATTTCCCTTGCCAGTACACTTGATGAAAGATTTTTTGACAATCTGAACAATCGTCACGATAGAAAACTAAGGTCTTATCATTGCCTTTGCTGATTTGTACCTTTGGCTGTTGTTTCTCAACATAATTAACATAGTTGTGACCGATAAAACCTATAATCGCTCCTAAAACCACGATTGCGACTAGTGGTTTACCGATTTTCTTAATCCAAGTCACTAGCTTTAAAACTCGTTCCTAGATTTTGAATATTAGTAATTCGGTTCGTGGTTGTATCGAATTCTAATTGATAAACAACGGTTGATTTTGTCCAGTTATCAGCATTGCCGCTCTTGCTTTCAAAAGTTACAACGGCTAAGCCTTTAATATTGCTCCCCTGCTGTGATTGCGTGTAAATAGTTAATTCATCAAGTTTAGATGAAACGCTGTTGCTATCACCATACGTGCCAGAATTCGAGAAGTATTGTTTGTATAATTCATCTGAAATTAAACTCCTAACTTTATCCTTACGTTGTCCATAAGTTTTGGGCTTGAAGTTTTGCATTACGTCAAAGAACTTCTTTGTGACATTACTAAAATCGATCTCACCTGTTGACTTACCACTATTGTTAGCATTAGTTTTAAGGCTATCTACCTGTCCAGCTAATAAGCTTTTTTGCTTCCTAGCTTCTTTGAGCTGTTTAGATATTGTCTTATTTTGTTTTTGAACTTTACTAATTTGAATCGTGTCTTGTTTGTTAGCCATGTGCTGATAGACATTTCCGCTAAGTGATAGAACTAAAGCAAGACTACCAACAATCAATCCAACTCCTAGTTTGTTGTCCATGTGTCCTCCTCCTTATTTTTTAATTGGCCTTGCTAAGACCATTTCCCCACCTTCTAAGGCTGGGTAAAAGGCATTTGCTACGGTGCTTTCATTGACTTTGTCGCCGCCTCCGCCTTGTTCAATAATCTTCGTGCTTCTGCCTTTCCAATCTTCTAATAGAATGGCTGTGTGACCGTTGTTGCTAACCCCTGAACCGACATTAACAATTACTACATCACCGGCTTTAGCGTCGCTTGATTTAACTTCTTTTAAGTATTTATGACTGCCTTTGGCGTCCTGCGCCATTGTCATGGTGTACCAACCCATATTAGCTGGTACATTGTAGCCCGCCTTGTTTAAGGCTAACCAGACAAAGCCTGAACAGTCTGTACCACCTGACTTACTAGGGTGTTTAAGGTCACTCCCTAAGTCACTGCTTGGGTGTGATTGAACATAATAAAACCAGCCTTTCATGCTTTCGGCTGCTTTTACAACTCCGCTATCGCTGGCTTCGCTGCTACTATCAGATGAACAAGCTAGTTCATCAACTTCGCCTTGACTAGCGGTATCAATGCTTTCACTTGATACTGGGTCACTAGCTCCCAGAACTGAATACCAATGATCCGCATAAGCGTAGCGTTGAGGTAAATACCATTGTTCAGGGTTCTTACTCATACCTTCGAAAATCATTAGCCAGTCTTTGGCCGCCCCATGAACACTAGTATCTTTAAAGATTGTCTTACTTGATGAGTAGGATCCATTAAGTTCTTGGTCGAGATAATCAAGCTGTAAGCCTAGATTAGTTACGTCTTTATTTTGTTTATTTGCTAGTGCTTGTAAGTTAGTTAAACGGTCACCTAGCCATTGCGCTAAACCAGTTGCACCAGAGCTAGGATTAACTGACTTTGGGTTTAACTGGCTTTCTAATTGCATTGTTCCTAAGATACCAGCAGCGGCCTGTGGAGTCGCACCGTATTTCTTTTTCCAATGTGCATAGATGTTTTTAGCGTTTTCTTCCGTTGATTTGCTGGTTAAATTTGTGGTGGCTGTTGAGCTTGTATTATCTGAACATTGCTCTTTCAAGCCCCCTGTTACCGCTGAAATAATCAAGATTAGAAGTAAGACTGCTCCGCCGATACTGTAAGCGATAAATTTGTATTTCCGTTTCTTATACTCCAGCGTATACATATCACTATTCACCTACTTTCTTCTGCCACTTCTCAACCTCTTTCTGTGCTGTATCTAGGGACTTCTTAGCTGTCTTTATGTCAGCCTTTGCTGACTTAATTTTGTTGTCTTTATCCTTATCATCTGCCTTTTCAGCGTCCTCTAGTTTTTTCTTAGCGTTATCTACACTCTTACTTGCTGATTTATGCTTAATCAATGCTTTTAGATATTTAGCTTTGTTGATTGATAATCCTGATAACTTTGTTTGAACATTTTGAGCATTTTGAGTATCGTCATGGTCTAAGTAGGCTTCACCCATTCTCAATAGAACATCTGGGTTATCTGTGAATGAAACCTCATTACCCATTTTGTTTGTGTCATAGTTGATAATTGCCTTTTCTAATTTCAGTTGTGATTGAATTGAACCTTTGGCTTTACTTGGCAATACCCACGTTAATATATTGTCTTTCTGATTATTCTTGTAAGCTAGATTAACAATCTTATTAAGCTGACTTGGGTCTACATTTAAGGCGACTTGATACTGCTTGTATTTGAGCAAAGTTTGGACTTGCCTCTGCTTAGAATAACCTGCCTTAGTCATAGCTGTTCTAGCTGTTTTCCAATCTTTATTATCAATATATTTTTGTAGTTGATTTTTCGCCTTTAACTGTACAATTTTAGTTTGACTTTGACTGGCTAGTGCTTGATATTTCTTCTGGTCATTCTTCTTGACTAGTCCTACCATGAGCAATGCCACTAGGGCAATTCCAACCGTAGTATAAATATACTTGCGTTTGTGACTTGCTTTAATCTGGTCAACCTGTTGCCATTCTTGGTAATTAACAAAATCTTCAATTCCATTAATGATTTCAGCTAGTTCACTTACGCTTTTAGCTCCAATTACTTGTGTGAGCAGCTCATCTGGGTGCTTTTTATTGATAACTGTTCTCGGTTCATCTAATAAACGCTCGTAGGTTGCTCCTGTCAGACAGAAAAGCATTAATGCTCGGTATTTTTCTAGGTCGCTATGCTTATCATCAAACGGCATTAATTCATTTGCTCGGTAGGCATACCAAACATGGTGCATTGGATAATACCAAATATTGCTAGGGTTGAGATTAACGTGATATGGGCTTTTGCTGATAATTGCTTGGTTCATAATCTCTTTGGCAATGCTCGTCCGAATTGCTTTATCTTCCTTTGGCAATGCTTTTAGGTTCTTAACTTTGTCTGGTAGTAAGTAAGTCAACACAACGTGATGGTCTTCTTCAATTAAATTAGTTAGTTGTAAGAAATCAGGGTCATCATGCTTTAATTCGTTTAACTCACTAATGCGGTCATATCTAAATAATTTCCGCTCCATGTCCAAAGTTAATTGGTTATCAGCTCGTTTAAATGTGCCAACTTCAATGTTTAACAGTTGTAAATCTTGCTTACTCATTCGTTACTCCCCTCCTCTTCTTCGATTAAATTAGCAATTTCGCTTGGTGTTAAAACAACTCGTGATTGGTAGTCGGGTTGTTCATCTGTATCTCGGCTGTATTTTTCTTGATAGGCTTCAGGATCAACTAGTCTTAATTCTTCTTCGGTCAGTTCAATTTTCATAAATGCTCGCTGACTTCCGTACATCATCAAGGCTTCACCTTGTCTACGGCGTTCTAAGAGCTTCTTCTCTTTATCTGAAAAAGTCATTCTTAGTTTGGTAATAACGTCATCTACCCCTTTACCGTCTAGTCCGAAAAAGACTTTCGTATAAGAGTTTCCAATAATGGCTTCACCAATGTTCTGACCGGTGTCCGTTGTTCCTTCGATCACATCTTGAATTTGTTGCGTCCCGGCAATCGCCCCGGCATTGTACTTTCTAAAGCGCTTGTACGCTTGATGGAAAAAGGTGGCGGCGGCTTTGTGCAGGGTTAAAAAGTGAAACTCATCTACAAACAATTTCTTGCGGCTATGCCGATCTTTGGTAATTTCGTCCCAAAGGTACTGGAAGGTGTTTAAATAGGCGGCTGATTGAACCTCTTGCTCACTTTGTAGCGGTTTTAAATCAAAGGAAATGATCTTGCCCTTTAAGTTAACGTTGGTGTGCCCGTCAAATAAGCTGTTAGAACCATGGGTATAACTGCCTAAGATGTAGTAGAAGTCTTTGACCCGATTAAATTTGTCAACGTCTTTATCAGCCAGTTTAGCCAACTCGTCATAGACATTGGATAAGGTCGGCCACTGATCGTCTTTAATCTCTTTTAAGCGGCTATATTTCAAAACACCACTGTTGACATAAGCCTGTTTAACAACATCATCAAGGATTGCCAATTCAACTTGGGTAATCCCGGTTTTGAGGACTTCAAAGAATCCCTTTAGCCGTTGAATCTTATCTTTGACCAGTAAATCAAGGTTTGTGACTGCTTCATCAGCGCTTAGGATTTCTTCGGAAAAGATTTGTAACGGGTTAATTTTGTACTTAGCATTAGAAGTTAAATGCAGGACTGCCCCACCCAAGGCTTCAACAATCTTGGTATATTCATTTTCAGGGTCAATAATATAAATCTGATAATCTTGAATGGCGTATCGTAAGATTTTTTGTATCATGTACGTTGTTTTACCAACCCCAGACGTACCAATAACCACCATGTTTTGGTTAAGGGTCTTATTGCGGTCAAGCATATCAACCGCTACAAGTGAATTAGTATCTTTATTCACTCCCTCAATATCGCTTCTTGGTTTTAAGTCAAGAATTTCTGCGTCATCAAATGGGAACATGCTTGACGCAACTTCGGTATTACTTTCCTTGTAGGTGTACTCACTTAGTAAGTTTTGGTCAATTGGCATAGCTGACCAAAACGATTGGAAAGTTGCCTTAACCGGCACTAACGGCTTCATTTGAAGCTTAATCAACGTGTTTTTGACGTTATCGGTTAAATCTTCTAATTCTGCTAAACTGTTAGCTCGTAAGTAGACCAGCATATGTTGATACACAAATGTGGTAGAATTATCTAAGTACTTGTCTAACTGCATATTGGCACTATCAATGTAATTTTGAAGCACCTTTTTCTTATAAGGATCGAATGTGTTTAACAATTCTGCTTCTTTATTTTGGATAGTCTTTTTGTAGTAGGTAATCATACTATTGTTTGAGGCGCTGTCGATGTACTGTACTACATCAATAACGCCTTTTTTGCGTTTCAATTCTGATAACCAGTTGCCGTATACCCGTTTCGGGTAATCCGCAATCGCTAACACCCGGATAAAGTTCTCACCCGACTGCACGTAGGTCGGGTACTGTTCCCAACTAAACGGAAAGAGCGCATGTAAGCTATCTTTATCAATTAGTTCCGTGAAATCTGTTTCTTCCTTTTGTTTTTTTGTGCTGATTACTTCTTCATCTGCACTTTTCTTCTTCGGGAAAAAGAAATCTGATACTGCGTTTAATGCTGTCATTTCTGCTCCTCTCTATCCTTTAAAGTTGATTAAGTTCTTTAAGATTGCTTGGACTTCTTGGCTAGTTAAAGTTTTTGCGGTTAAATCAAAGTCAGTTAAAGCATTCTCTAAGTCACGTTTTACTTGGTCTAGTTTTTCTTCCAGATGAGTAACGGCTAGTTTAAGACTGGTCATACTCTTATCCTTAATTGGTACTTTCACAATTAGTAAGTGCTGTTTTGTAGTCATATTCTTTGACTCTTGCACTTGGGTAAAATGATCAATATAACTAGCTAATAGTTGAATTTTAAATTGTTGCGCTGGCTGTTCCTTCTGTAATGCTAAATACCTTTTTTTGAGACCATTTAGATACGCCGTCATGTTGACTGGAATTGTAGGTTCTAGGAATTGTAAGCTGTCATCTACTCCCTCGCCTAGTGTTTGCATTAAAAATGCTGCATAATCTTCAAAGACATCTTCTTGCTCTCGGTCATTTAACAAATCTAGGTTAATTCCGCTAACTTCGATAATTCCAACTAAGTTGCCTGTTTTAGTAACTTCATAATCACCATACATACCTGAAATCAAACTCATATCATCAATCGTTTGCTTTCCGCCATTAATCTTTGGTGGCTGGTAATCCCACTCTAACGGATTGCCTTTTTTATTTGGTTGTAATCTTTTCCAGTTCACTTTCCATGTCACCTCGCTTTTGTGGTTTTAAGAAATATAGTTTTTGACTTTTAGCATATTGGCTTCTAGTTTTCAGATAATCTCGAACTTTAATGTTTTTTCGGGCATTAACTGGCTTGATTGTTAAAATAGCCATGACTATCGTCATGGCTAATACTACAATCACAATTTTTGTAAGAACTAAAATCAGGTTATAAGGTGGCAAGATGATAAATAACAAGCCTAATCCCCCTGTTAAAGCCATATAGCCAAAATCTTTTAAGGTATAATCTTTCCAAATTCCATAGTCTTTATCTACGTTCTCTGGAAAAATAAATTCTTTTCCTTTTTTCATTTTGACTGACCCCTTTAATTCTAAGTAAATAGACTGTAAACCCATGGCAGAAGCCAGATAACAGCCGCCGCAAGTGCTACTAATCCAGCTACACGGCCTACTGCATGATAGACTTCTGACTTCTCTCGAGGATCGTCAGCGTCTGGCATACGCTTGATGATGATAAACAGCGCCACACAAATTCCGACTAATACCACCAATCCTGTTAAGATGCTTTGAACAGTATTTGCAGCTTGGGTCAGTTTGCTTTGCACCTGACCACCACTAGCAGCAAATACTACTGATGAATTAGTTAGTGCAAGGTAACTAGCTGTTAAAGCGCTGGCTGTCATTTCCTTTAGATGTTTGATTTTCAACTTTCGTCCTCCTCTCTTTTTTGAGCATTTGTTAATCCGATATATTCTTCTTGTTTTGGTTCTTGCCCATAGAACTTATCTAATTCTCTTTGTGCAATTTGCTGACTTGGCAAGGGTTCAGTAGCGATCCTTAAATTGCCTTGCTTATTAGTTGTTGCTAGGTAGTATTCCTTTTCTGAACGGCTTAAATCTTGAATTTCTAACACGTGCAGATTTTTTTCATAGCGACCTAGCGCATTATTAACTTCTAGTCCGTAAAAGTCTAAGAACCCTTCTAAAAAACTCTCCCCGAAAAATAACAGTTCTGTTTTGATTTGCTTGTATTGATGTACTGGCTTATCTGATTTTAGCTTGGCACTCTTATTAGCATTTTGATTATCATTATTTCGGTTAAACCAACTACTTAACTTAATAGGCTCAAGTTTTACTTGCTTCTTTAAAGTCTTTCTAAAAGTAGCTTTTCTTACTTCTTCAACTGGTTTACCATTTTCTTCTAATCGTTTGGCTAATTCTTTTTCGTCTAGTTGTTCATCATCATCAACTAACAACGCATTTTTACCGTCATGGACGATTTTTCCTGAAATGCCTTGCCAGCGTTCAATTTTCATGGCTTCACTTCCATTCGCTGTGTCGGGCTAAGCTAGTTGATATGTTCCCCTAGGCCCGCCCCTTAAAATGGTAAAATAGTAACTTGAGAGGGCGAAACCTAGAAGTTGCGTTTCTAGGTTGCAATCCTCGTGAGTAGTTTGATTACTTACGAGGACGCCCTCTTTTTTTATGTGGTTTTTAATCCATTCTATTCCATCTTCAGATATTAATTTAACCTTGCCCGTTTCCATGAGCATTTCACTTGGTAACTCGTCAGGGTGCCGTCTTAACCAAACACTCACGTACGTATTACCTCGTTCAAGCTTGAGACTAGCTTGAGCTAAGCTAAACCATTCCTGTTTCTTTGTCACATGTAAATACTCCTTTCCCTATATTGTAGATTCATTATATCATCAAATGAGCACGTTGGTGCACTTTTTATTTTACATTTAGATTACAAGTGCATTCCGCCATCTTCATGCCGATTTCTCGTTTGATGTTGCCGTTGCTTCTTGGTCATTTCCCATTCAGTCTCTCGCAAACCTTTGGCTTGTTTGCTTCGTCTGCGGTCTGCGCTTCTTGAATACAAGATTCCTAATAATGCGTCACTAAAGGCGATTTCTAGGTAGTGACTAGGGGTAACTTCTTTGTAGTTAAACGGTTCATAGTCTGAAAGTTGACTTTGTCGTTTTTGATCGTCCTGATTTTGTCCATTGGCAATCTCTTGCCGTACTGCCTTAATCCGACTGTCTTTAATTGCTGTGTCATTCTCACATTCCCCTAAGAATAACTGTCTAGTACCGTCATACTTCATTACTCTTTGGAGTTGCTTATTAGTTAAATCATTAAGCGATTTTTTACCTGTTAAATACGCTAATCCTTGTTCATGCTCTTCATGGGTAAAGACTACTGGCGGTTCTTTTTGCCATGCCTTAATCGTTTCCAGCTGACAAGCCTTTAAACTCGGATTGTAGTACATCAAAGCGGTATAAACTTGTTCCTGTTTCTCAATCGGTGCTTTATCTATTGGGGTATCTGGGAATGCTTGTTTCAATACTGCTTGATACTGTGTTTGAACAATCTCTTTAACTGCCTTAATTGTCCGCAAGTCCTTAACGGCTTGCTTAATTTGTCCTTGCTCAACTGGACTGTAATTGACTAGAACTCCCCTATTTGCTGTTTCTAATTCTTCAAGGGAATTACCATGTTTGCTCAAAATTTGGGTCAGTTTATTCTTATCCCTTGTTTCTTGCTTACTTAATAATTGCCAACTGACATAAGGGCGCTTAGTGAAAGTTAATAATTGACGATTAATCAAATCTTCTCTAATCATCAATAGGCGATCATGTAGTTCTTCACCCTTGAAAACTTTTTGTTCGCTGTTGGTTTCTTTGATTAATTCTTGCCGTTCTGCTGGTGTAATTTCATCAAGTCTTAGCTCTGGATATAATCTTCCAATTACTCGATTAGTAACCTTTTCTAACAGTTTATCTGCCTTCTCTAGTGACTGACTTTGACGGTTAATTGTTAGTAATTCTTTTCTAACATCTTCCCCAACCGCATGTTTAATAAGAACGCTGTTTTTCCAGTTAAACAACATTCTGCGTTTATCATCTAAACTCTCTAAGCTGACATAAGTTCTAAGCTCATGGCTTAATTCTTTGACTAACCGTTTTTCATTGAAAGAAAAATGCTGACTTAAAGCGTCAAAGTGCTTCTGATTATTAATCTTTTCTTGGTTATTTTGATATTGCTTTTTAGTTCTGTCTTGCTCCTTAACTGCTTCGTTAAATGCTTTTCTTTCTTTGGTTTGACTGTTGTGTCCTTCGTGCTTGGTTGGTATCTTTTCTATGCCCTGTTCTTCATACGATTTTTCGCTGATTCTTTCTGGCATACCTTTAGCTTGAAATAAACTATTTACTTCTTCTGCCCAAGCATGTCGCCATTCTTCAACTTTTCCCGGTTTATCCCAATCTACTAACCAGATTTTTCTTTGTTTTGGATTGCCATTTTTGGTTAATAATTGTTTGCCATTTCTATCCAAAACATATTGCGTTTTTGACTTTAATCCCCAACTTCCATCTGGATTAAAAGGGCGATTGGTAAGCATAACATGAGCATGTGGGTTTTCTTCATGGTCGCGGTGAATTGCGACATCTGCGACCATTCCTTTATCGACAAATGTTTCTTGTACAAATTTTGTGATTAAAGCCTTTTGTTCCTCATTAGTTAATTCAACTGGTAGGGCAACGTTGAATTCTTTTGCATAACGCGAATTAGCCTTACGGTCTTTCTTTTCAACTTCATTCCAAAGTTTCTGTCTATCACTCGCCCATTCTGGCGCATTTTTAGGGGTTAAGATAAAGCTTTCTGGCATAACCGAACGGGCATAAAAATAGCTTCGTCCTTCTTTATCATCAAATAGTTTTTCACCACTTCGATAGGCGGCACTGGCAATTGCGCTCCGGCCTTTACCAGCACTAATATTACTAAAACTCATATGAAAAATTGCCATATTTTTACCTTCTTTCCTTGAAAGTAACCGTCAAGGCGCTGTTGCCAGCTTTATAGCTGGTTTCTGTTACAAATTTAAGCATTACATAGATTACTTTAGTTTTCTATGTGTAAGTGCGCATTGTCCTCACTTCGTTCGGACTTCTGACTTCTCTTCTCCCCACTATTGTATTATATATATTTCTGATTCTCAATAGTTATGTTTTGACTATCTCTTGACTTTTGTGATATATTTGACTTATCTAAATATATTTACTCTTACAGGAGGATTTTGTTATGCCTACTTCACTAGAGCTTCAAGAAGCTAAATTAAAAGACCTCAACCAGCGAATTAAAAATGAAAAGCTTAAAATTGATCAACGGTTGGGTCACCAACTTATCAAGCAAGCTAATCTTGATTATAGTCAATTATCTATGCAAGAGATTAAGTCCTTATCGGTAAAGCTCGCGGAGTTTTTAAATCAAGAAAATCAAGCTACTTCTACTCTTAATTCTGATAATTAATTTTTGTTTTTAGGTGGTGTTGTTTTATGACTACTCAAATACAAAAATTGCTTAACCAGCAAAAACGCTTAGAAGCAAAAATTGAACGACAAGATTTTAAATTACGACAGAATAAGTATTACGAAAATCAACGTGCTCGAAAAGCTCGTACTCGTCGTTTAATTCAAAAAGGAGCACTTCTAGAAAAATACTTTCAAGCAGAAAACTTATCCCTTGATGATACCGAAGAATTACTTAAAATTTTTGCAGATTATGTCAACGCTAAAAAGCCTGATAAATTTAAAAAAGACCAGCCTAGTTAAGTCTAGGTTGGTCTTTTTGTTCTTGCTTATTTTCTGGTTGCTTAATGTCTGGATTATGCTCTACAAACTCTTTTAATTGTGCTTGCACTCTGGTGCTTAATTCTTCGTCTGATTTGTCGGCTTCGCCAATCTTTTTTCTTCCTGTTTTTGAAATTTCTCGATTTGCTCGGCCGTCTGGTAAAAATTTAGCATGCGCTCCTTCTCTGGAGCTAATTTTTGTTGAGCATATTTAACTAAGCCTGATACATCTTCGTTGACTTCATAACGAATATATTCGTCACGATTTTCACGTTCTATAACTAACAATGGCTCATGTTTTAGCACTAAGCCATAATTTATTAACATACGGCCCGTTCTTCCGTTACCGTCACTAAATGGGTGAATTTTCTCAAACTCAATATGTTTTTCTAGTAAGACTGTTAAAACTTCTTTCGTTGTCTTGGCTTGACTAAATTGTGCGTTAAGCTCATCACACCATTTTTGAATTTTAGCTGGTACTTCAAATGGCTCTGCTGTTTGAAAATTTGCCCCAACAATATAATTTGGCGTAGTTTTATATTGTCCAGCATTTGGCAAGATATGGTCAGTCAATAGTTGATGGAAATTGCGGACCAAAAACGGACTAAATGGTCGCTGATCACTCGCTTCTTGAAATAAATAGTCAAACGCTTGTCGGTGGTTATCAACTTCATAGACTTCTCGCAAACTATGCCCAGCGGTGCTGGGAACTTGACCGAACTGTAAAATAAGCCTTGTATCATTCAAGCTTAAGGTGTTTCCCTCTATCCCTGTTGAATGATAAGCAAATCTAACTAAGACATCTTCTAAATAATCTCGGCTATATGGATACTCCATGTCTTACTCCTTTCATTTTCGCTTCATCTTGATCAATTTTCTCTAATGCCTGTTTCAAGGCTTGGGTTTTATTTTTGTCTTTCTCTAACATGATTGTTTAACCCCACTCTCAGCCTGTCTGGAAAGCCCAGAATGAGCTTCTCAGCCGTTTTATTTTATCTCGTGTCTATTTATACATTAGTCAGCTAAAATGCCATACAGGCGGTTTTTAAGGGACTTGGCTGTGTTTTAGTTTTTATTGTTTTATTGGTTGGCTCTTTGAGCGTTAACATCGTTGTACCAATACTCGAATATGTTCTTCATCGTGATAAATAAATGGTTTTCAACATTTTTTAACTTCCTTGCTTGGTTTGGTCATTTAAAAAGCTTCTATGCCATTTTTGAAAGACGTTTGGATCCCAGAGATCCTCATTGTCAGCGTCCTGTTCTTCGGGGTGTTTGGCCGCATATTCTCTGGCTGCTTGCTTGTTCCACCAAATCCCAAATAGATTTTGCATGGTACCGTATAGGTAATTCTCAACGTCTTTGATATGTTTTTCATTACTTCTCAGGGCGTTAAAGTAGCGTCTTAAAGTCTTGGTCATCAAGGGTTTTAGCTCTTCATCGTCTAGTGGAATATAGAC
>Ga0129307_1001453_pt1 | contig 24969 bp, 25 predicted proteins | sample P1105metagenome_FD_94437 | JGI IMG/M metagenome (GOLD analysis project Ga0129307, IMG submission 94437) | Capybara group fecal microbial communities from Wisconsin, USA - P1105 metagenome | ecosystem: Host-associated > Mammals > Digestive system > Large intestine > Fecal | place: USA: Wisconsin...
AAAGCAAGAATAATATCCACGCAGGGTTATGCACGAACAGGTATAAGCGCGTCTTGAGACGCGGCTGGCATCAGGCCCTTTTAGGGCCTGTTCAAACCACGCGTTTTACGCGTGGTATTGATTCATTGGGTCAGACGATCCGATCGAGGTGGATGTGTTCGATCTCCGCATAGTATTGGAACAGCAGATCCAGGAAGAACTTGAAGAAGTGGGAGAGGTAGCGGTCCTTGCGCCGGATCAGCGACAGGGACTGCACAAGCGGCTGCCCGTCGGCGAGCAGGGGGAAGATGTTGATGTCGTCGGGGATGGACTCGCGCTGGTCGGCGAGGCAGGCGTGCGGAATGAACGCCGCGGCGAGCCGCTTGAAGCAGACGGTCGTGGCGATCTGGGAATAGGTGCAGGTGATGTAGGCGTGCGGGGTGGTCTGCGCCTCCGCAAAGCAGTTGCGTACCAGATCGCCCATGCGGTTGTTCAGCATACAGAACGGCAGCTTGGCAAAATCCTTGGCCGACGCGCCGTGCTCTGCCGCCGCCTTGAGGGCTTCGGTCTGATCGCCGTAGTACTCGCGCAGCAGCGAGTCCGCCACGCAAAGGTAGACCTGATCGTCCATCAGATGATGCTCGACCAGCTTTGCGTCCGCGCTGCCCGACAGCGCGACGGCGAAGTCGAGCTGTCCGTCCAGCACCAGAGGAACGAGCTTGGAGGTGATCGCGTCGGTCAGGCGCAGCTCCACGTTGGGGTAGCGCTGGGAAAACTGCGGCAGGATGTGGGGGAGGCTGGTGTTCATGCGCAGCGTGCTTGCGCCGAAGCGCACAACGCCGCGCTCCTGCTGCTCGATGTCCGACAGGATGTCCTTGAGGTTCGTGTGCTCCTGATCGACCACGTTGGCGAACGCCAGCACAAATTCGCCCGCCGTGGTCAGCGAGAGCGTGGGCTTCCGGTAGAGGAGCGGGACGCCGAAATAGTGCTCCAGACGCGCGATGTGGTTGCTCAGCGTCTGCTGGGTCACATACAGGCGCTCCGCCGTCTTGGTGATGTGAAGATCCTTTGCTAGCTCCGTGAAGTAATAGAGACTGATCAGTTCCACCCAAAACGCCTCCCTACAAAGAAAAATTGTGGATAAAGCTAAAAATCATTGTTTGTCTTTTCGTTGAAACTATATTACGATACAGACAAAGAAAAATCAAGCGTTCATCAGGCACGGTACGACGATCTTTTTCGCGTTTTGCCGTGCATCCGATGCGTGAATAATCAGGAGGGCATATGTATCAGCTGATCATTCAAAACGGAACTGCCGTAGATCCCGCGAACAACCTGAACAAGGTCGTCGATATCGCGGTTGCGGACGGCAAGATCGCGGGCGTCGGCGACTTCGCGGGCGCGGAGGCGCGCCAGACGATCGACGCGTCCGGCTGCATCGTTACGCCGGGCTTGATCGACCACCATTGCCACCTTTATCCGCTTGGAAGCATCGGTCTGCCCGCGGAGGCGCAGTGCTTCCGCTCCGGCGTGACCACCGCCGTGGACGCGGGCAGCACCGGCTGCGAAACCTTTGCGAAAAATGTGCCGTTCATCCGGCAGAGCAAGCTGAACATCAAGGCGTATCTCAACGTCTGCTCCATCGGCCTCGACTCCCTGCCCAAGAAGATGGAGGACGTCGACCCCGCACATTTCGACGAGGGCGCGATCCGTGAGACCTTCGAGGAGTACAAGGGCGAGCTGCTGGGCCTGAAGCTGCGCACCAGCCGCGAGATCGTCGGCGAGATGGGTTACACGCCGCTGAAGAAGATGGTCGAGCTGGCGGAGCGCCTGGGCGTGAGCGTCATGGTGCACTGCACCAATCCTCCGGGCACGATCCCCGAGCTGCTGTGCTATCTGCGCAAGGGCGACGTCATGACGCATATGTATATGAACAAGGGCAACACCCTGCTCGACGGCAAGGGCTTCGTCTGCCGCGAGGCGTATGAGGCGCGCAGCCGCGGCGTGGTGTTCGAGGCGTCCGACGCGCGCGAGCACTTCGGCTTCTCCACCGCCGTGCCCGCCATCAAGGAGGGCTTCTATCCCGACATCCTCGGAACGGATACCACGGCGTTCAGCATGAACTTCCGCCCGACGGCGTTCAGCATGAACAACCAGATCGCCAAGTATACCCAGCTCGGCATCCCGTTCGAGACCGTGATCGACAGCTGCACGCGCCGTCCGGCCGAGCACATGGGCCTCGCGGGCGAGATCGGCTGCCTGAGCGTCGGCGCCTGCGCGGATATCGCCGTGTTCCGCAAGGAGGAGAGCCACATCGCCTTCGGCGACCGTCCCTACGGCCATCCCGACGGGAAGGAATTCCCCTGCGAATGGCGTCTGCGCGCGATGCTCACCGTCAAAAACGGCGAGATGGTCTACCGCGACGAGCTGTTTTGATCCGCATCTTCTACAATCTCCCACCCTCTCACATATCGAAAAACCTCTCCGAACAGCCGCTCGGAGAGGCTTTTCAATTTTCGATTTTGCAAAAAAGGGCTACCAAAACCGGAAGAAATGTGATATCATATTTAGTCAGAGTGTCAAAGGAGGGTTCTTATGGGGATCTTATCCGGCCTGGAACCGAAGGCTGTATTTGAGTATTTCGAGCTGCTTTGCTCTGTGCCGCACGGCAGCGGCAATACAAAGACGATCAGCGACCTGTGCGTGGACTTTGCCAAGGCGCGCGGCCTGCGCTGCCGTCAGGACGAGACGAACAACGTCGTCATCTGGAAGGATGCTTCGCCGGGCTATGAAAACGCCGCGCCGGTCATCCTGCAGGGGCATCTGGACATGGTCTGCGCCCAAACGCCGGACTGTGCCAAGGACATGGCGCGCGAGCCGATCGACCTCGTGACCGACGGCGCGTATGTCTGGGCGGACAAGACCTCCCTCGGCGGGGACGACGGCGTCGCCGTGGCGATGGCGCTCGCCATCCTGGCGGACGACACGCTACCGCATCCGCCCATCGAGGCGGTGTTCACCGTGGACGAGGAGGTCGGCATGGACGGCGCGCGTTCGCTGGACTGCTCCGACCTCAAGGGTCGGCGGCTGCTCAACATCGACTCCGAGGCCGAGGGCGAGTTCACCGTTTCCTGCGCGGGCGGCGTGCGCGTGGACAGCCTGCTGCCCGCCGAGAAAACGGCGCTCGGCGGCGAGCGCGTCTACGCCGTGACGCTTTCCGGCGCGCTGGGCGGCCACTCCGGCGTGGAGATCGACAAGGGACGCGCCAACGCCGCGCACCAACTTGCGCGCACGCTCTATATGGCGCTCGACGTATGCCCGTCCCTGCGCCTCGCGGACGTGCGCGGCGGACAGTTCGACAACGTGATCTGCCGCGAATGCGCCTCGCTCGTCGCCGTTGCGGAGAATGAGGCGGCGGCGCTGGAGGGCTTCGTCCGCGCCTTCGCGGCGACGCTCGGGGAGGAGTATGCCGCCACCGAGCCGAGCCTCGCGCTGACCTGCGAGACAGCCTCCGCCGACGCGGCGCTCTCCGCGGAGGACACGGCGCGGCTGCTGAAAACGCTGTTCCTGCTGCCGCAGGGCGTGCAGGAGATGAGCTTCGACTTCCCGGGGCTGGTGCGTACCTCGCTCAACCTCGGCGTCATTGCGCTCGACGGGGAGGGGCTGCGCTACACCTGCTCCGTCCGTTCTTCCTGCGCCTCGCAGAAGGAGCGCCTGCGCCGCCTGCTTCGCGTCCTCGCCGAGAGCGCGGGCGGAACGGTGAGCGAGCGCGGCGACTATCCGGGCTGGGCATACCGCCGCGACAGCGCCCTGCGCGAGCTGGTGCTCGACGCCTACCGCGACATTACGGGGCGTGAGGGCGTGGTCTGCGCCACGCACGGCGGGCTGGAGTGCGGGCTGCTCATCGACAAGATGCCCGGGCTGGACGCCGTCTCCCTCGGACCGGACCTGACGGACATACACTCTCCGCGCGAGCGGCTGGACGTCGCCTCCACGGCGCGCGTCTATGCGCTGGTGTGCGAGCTTCTGCGGCGCATGAAATGAAAGAGCGGGAACTTTTTCAAAGTTGTGCCGTCTAACCCTTTGCAGCCGGGAAACGCTGCACCGATTACCACAAGCGAAAGGATTTAGAAAGATGAAAACATGGATGAAAACTGTATTTAGCCTCGCGCTTGCCGCGGCGATGATCGCAGGTCTCGCCGCCTGCGGCGCGAAGGAGAAGACTGATACGAATGTGGACGCGGAGCCGACCGCGCAGGTCGGACAGAACGGAAGCGCGGGCTGGGTCAACGGCGATCTGACGCTGAACGTCCCGTCCGAATACACGAGCCTCGTTCTGGTCGATATGCCGAACGACGACCCAGACGGCGTCCTGTTCAGCGTGAGCGAGAAGGCGTCCGTCGAGGCGGGCGCCGCCGACGGGCACGACGCGTCCTGGGGCGACGGCTGGCTGTTCGGCATCCGCCGCGTGGACGAGGCGACGCTCCATGAGATGCTCTGCTGGGATATGTCCGGCGCGGAGGTGTTCGCCAAAGACGCGGAGAACAACTACTACGTCTACACCCACCCGACCGACGTGCGCCTCTACCGCCAGAACGAGGCTTACGCGGAGGCGGCGGAACAGTGGACGATGCTCAACGACTGGGCGTGGAGCGACGTGCGCAGCGATTTCCTCGCGGAGAACACGGGACTCGAGCCCTTCGAGCGCGGCAACTCCATGCTGGATATGTATCTCGCCCGCGCCGCCTATCAGCAGGACGCGAACTACACGGTCACGACGCTGGAATACGGCGCGCTTACGCCGGACGAAGGCTTTGACGCCGCGCCGTACGCGGAGAAACTGATGGACTATCTCACCTGCGAGGAGGCGGACCTCGGCGAGACGCCGGACGGCGAATACATCGTGCTGAGCTTCCCCGATGAGGATATGCGCTTCGACTTCTTCCGTTTGGAGGGCAAGGGGAACTACGTCCGTCAGGTCGGCTATAACGGCGAGTACCTGATGAAGCTCACCCTCGCGGACAGAAGCGCCGCGACCGACGTCATGCAGGCGTGGTGCGACGAGCTGGCGGCGAACGCCATCGGCAACACGGCGCTGGGCTACACGCCGGACGATCTGGTCGGCGTCTGGGCGGAGAAGATCGCCGGACGCGGCTTCATCGAGATCAGCAAGGCGGACGAGAGCACATATCAGGTCGAGATCCACTGGTCGAGCAGCGCGTTCGAGCAGGCGGTCTGGGAGATGACCGCAACGCCCATCGGCAAGGGCGGCGCGCTGCGCTATGAGAACGCGAAGCACTATGTCCGCACCTTCACCTCCGACACCGAGTACACCGACGAGGTGGAATACGAGGACGGCGCCGGCACGTTCAGCCTCAACAGCGCCTTCGAGATCATGTGGGACGACGCGAAGGACGGCGCGGGCGACAACTGTGTGTTTATCAACGCAGGTTGATTAAAAATAAGAAGGTTGAAACCATGAAGAAGAAAATCATCATTGCCATCGTCGCGCTGCTGGTCGTCGCGCTGGGTGTTTACGCGGGCTATCGCCTCGCCGTGCGCGGCACGGACGTCATCGGCGTGACCTCGCTGTCGGACAGGAACACGGTGATCATGAACGCCAAGACCGGCGACGAGTTCGTCTCCGGCACGGGCTATCTCACCGTCGGCAAGGGCGAGGGGCTGCATCTGGAATACGATCTCAGCTCCGGCAGCATCGACGTCGCGTTTCGCGCGGACGACGGCTACGCCGCGGCGGCGCAGTCGATGGACGTGGAGAAGCTGCCCGAGACGGAGGAGCTGACCGGCGAGGGCGCGTTCGGCGAGCAGGGTCTTGCGGGCAAAGGCAGCCTCGACTTTGAGGCCGCGGAGGGAACCTACACCGTGCACATCACCAACCACAGCGCGATCGGCAAGGCGACCGTCACCGCAAAGAAGTGAACAGCAAAAAACAGTGGAGGCCGCCCGGCCTCCACTGTTTTTTGTTTATCGGACCCCGTATTCGCGGGCCAGCCGGAGCAGCTCGTCCGGATCGGCGCAACGAACGCGGCTCTCGTCCATGATCATGGCGGGCGTGCCGGAAAAGGCTCCGGCGTACACCGCACGCAGGACCTTCGCGCGCAGCGCCTCCACGTCGACCGGTTCCTGCGGCGCGGCGTTTTCGGTTGCGTATGGGTACATGACAAGCCTCCTTTCGCGCGCGGCAAAATTTTTTTCCATCCTTGGGAACTTTTTTGCGCGCGGCGCGTCTATCACTGTTGCGGGGCGAAAAAAGCCCCTCTATAGAAAACACGGCGCGGCACGGTGCGCGCGGGAAAAGAGACGTTTTCGGCAAAAAAAGCCGGGAAACGTCTCTTTATCTGTTTACCTCCCGGCAAGCTCCCGCAGGGCGTCGAGCGCGGCGTCGATCTCGCCTGCCGTGTTGAAGTATGAAAAGCTGAAGCGCACCGCGCCCTGCTCGCGCGTGCCCAGCGCCTCGTGCAGCCTTGGCGCGCAGTGCGCGCCCGCGCGCACGGCGACGCCGTAGTCCTCCGCCAGCGCGTCCGCGACCTCGCCGGAGCCGACGCCGCGCAGGTTCAGCGCCACGATGGGGGCGCGCTCGCCGGAGAAATCGCCGTAGACCGTCACGCCGTCGATCGCCCGCGCGCCCTCGTAGAACCGCCGCGTCAGCGCCGCCTCGTGCGCGCGGATCGTCTCGACGCCGACCTCGTTCAGCCAGTCCACGGCGGCGGACAGCCCCGCGATGCCGTGACCGTTCAGCGTGCCTGCCTCCAGACGCGTGGGGTACTGCTCCGGCTGGGCGGGGGAGTAGGTCTGCACCCCTGTCCCGCCCACGAGGAGCGGACGGATCTCCACGCCCTCGCGGACGCACAGGCCGCCCGTGCCCTGCGGGCCGTACAGCCCCTTGTGCCCCGTGAAGCACAGCACGTCCGCGCCCAGCTCGTCCATCTTGACGCGCCGCGCGCCCGCGGTCTGCGCCGCGTCCAGCACGACCAGCGCGCCGCGCGCGTGGGCGACGTCCGCGACGCGCCGCACGTCCATCAGGTCGCCGGTCAGGTTGGAGGCGTGGGTCAGCACGACCAGCTTCGTCTTCGGCGTGATGAGGCGGTCGAAGGCTTCATAGTCGAGCCGCCCGCGCGCGTCGGCGGGCACGAAGTCCACGGCGACGCCGCGCTCCTCGCGCAGGCGGTAGAGCGGGCGGAGCGACGAGTTGTGCGACCAGTCGGTGGCGACGGCGTGACCGCCGCCGTCCAGCAGGCCGTAGAGCGCGATGTTCAGCGCCTGCGTGACGTTGGCGGTGAACACGGCGTGATCGGCGCGGCGGCAGCCCAGCAGCGCCGCGAGCTTTTCCCGCGCGCCGTAGATCGTGCGCGCGGCGTCCATCGCGCCGCTGTGCGCGCCGCGCGCGCTGTTGCCCAGCGTTCCCAGCGCGCGCACGACCGCCTCCGCCACGCGCTTCGGCTTTTGCAGCGTCGACGCCGCGTTGTCGAGGTAGATCATGCCTGCGTCTCCCGCGCCTCGGCGCAGAAGGCGAACGCCTCGTCAAAACGGCGCTCGGCGTAGTCGCGCAGCTCCGCGCAGTAGGCGCCGTAGGCGTCGAGCAGGCGCCGCGCGTCGTCCGTCAGCGCCGCGCCGCCGCCGTTCTTCCCGCCGGCAGAGGACGCGAGCAGCTTGAAGCCCAGCTCCGCTTCGGCGTTCTTCGTGATCGTCCACGCCTTCGAGTACGCCATCTCCATCGACTGCGCCGCCGCGCGCAGGGAATGCCGCTCGTCCACGCGGCGCAGCAGCTCCGCCACGCCCGGACCGAAGCATTTGCGCGTCCCGAACAGGCGCACCGAGACCACCGGATGCAGTTGATCCGCCATGAGATCCGCCCCTTTCGTGATGGTTTTCTTTATTATATGTTGTTTTCTCCCTCTTGTAAAGCGTCATGGATATGATATACTACAAAAAGAATAACGCTTGGGAGGCGCGCCATGAGAAAACGGGAACCGCGCGTCGTCGTCACCTTCCACACCACGGCGGAGGCGATGGCGACGGAGCGGATGTGCGCCGCGCGAGGCCTGGCGGGGCGGCTGATCTCCGCGCCGCGGCAGCTGTCCGCGGACTGCGGCATCGCGTGGAGCGGCGCAATCGAGACGCGCGAGGCGCTGCGCGCCACGCTGGACGCGGAGGGCATCGAATACGCCGGACTTTACGAGCTGGAGCTTTGAAATGCAGATCGCACCATTGTTGCACATCGGGCGCGGCGTGACCGCGCTCATCGGCGGCGGCGGAAAGACGACGCTGCTCATTACGCTGGCGGAGGAGCTGCGCAAAAAGGGCGCGGTCGTCCTCTGCACCTCGACGCACATCCGCGTGCCGGAGCAGTACCCGCTTGTCACGGGGGACGCGGAGGCGATCGCCGCGGCGCTGCGGGAGCACGGCGCGGTCTGCGCGGGAACGCACGCCGCCGACGGCAAGCTGACCGCCTCGCCGGTCTCGTTTGCGGAGCTGTCGCGGCTGGCGGACTACGTCCTCGTCGAGGCGGACGGCGCGCGGGGACTCCCCCTCAAGCGCCACGTCGCCCACGAGCCGGTCATCCCCGACAACGCGTCGCGCGTGGTGCTCGTCGTCGGCGCGGACTGCTTCGGCAGGAGCGTGCGCGACGTCTGCCATCGCGGGACGGAGGACGTCCCGGTCACGCCGGACTGGGCGGCGCGCCACATCATCGCGGAGGGCTTCGGCGACCGCGTGTATGTCAACAAGGTCGAAACCGCCGCCGACTACGCCAACGCGCGGGAGCTGGCGGAGCGCCTGACCTGTCCCGTGGTCGCGGGAAGCCTGCACAAGGGGGTCTATGTATGCTTACGATAATACGCGGCGCGGGCGATATCGCCAGCGGCGTCGCGCTGCGGCTGCGCCGCGCGGGGATACGGGTCGTGATGACCGAGATCGAACGCCCGACCACCATCCGCCGCACCGTCGCGTTCTCCGACGCGGTGACAAGCGGCGAACAGACGGTGGAGGGCGTAACGGCGCGCCGCGCCGAAAACGCGGAGGAGGCGCGCGCCCTGCTGGACGCGGGCGTGATCCCCGTCCTCGTCGATCCCGACTGCGTCTGCCGTGAGTTTCTCGCGCCGGACGCGCTGGTGGACGCCATCCTCGCCAAGCGCAACCTCGGCACGCGCATCACCGACGCGCCCGCCGTGGTCGGCGTCGGCCCGGGCTTCACGGCGGGCGTGGATTGCCACGCCGTCGTCGAGACGATGCGCGGGCACACGCTCGGGCGCGTGTACTACGAGGGCGCGGCGCTGCCCAACACGAACATCCCGGGGCTGATCGGCGGCTTCGCGGGCGAGCGCGTGCTCCGCGCCCCCGCCGACGGCGTGTTCACCGGTACGCGGAAGATCGGCGATGCGGTCGAGGCGGGGGAGACGGTAGGCTTTGTCGCGGACGAGCCGATGACGGCGACGATCTCCGGCGTTCTGCGCGGTCTGCTCGCCGACGGCGTGACGGTCAAGCGCGGCATGAAGTCCGGCGACGTCGACCCGCGCGGCGAGGCGGCGTACTGCCGCACGGCGTCGGACAAGGCGCTCGCCGTCGGCGGCGGGGTGCTGGAAGCGGTGCTGCATCTGCAGGGGGAGAAAGTATGGAAAACGAAGTGAAGCTCACCAAGCTCGCCAAGTGCGCGGGCTGCGGCGCGAAGGTCGGCGCGGGCGTGCTGGCGCAGCTGCTCGGCGACATGAAGGTGCGAACCGACCCGAACCTGCTTGTCGGCTTCGACAAGAGCGACGACGCGAGCGTCTATAAAGTGACGGACGAGCTGGCACTGGTGCAGACGGTGGACTTTTTCCCGCCGATCCATGACGATCCGTACACCTTCGGCCAGATCGCCGCAACGAACGCGCTGAGCGACGTGTACGCCATGGGCGGCGAACCGAAGCTGGCGCTCAACATCATGGCGATGCCGAAGGATATGCCGTCCGAAGCGGTGCACGAGATCCTGCGCGGCGGCTATGACAAGGTGTACGAGGCGGGCGCAATCATCACCGGAGGCCACAGCATCCTCGACGACGAGCCGAAGTACGGCCTCGCCGTCACGGGCTTCGTCCATCCCGACCGCGTGCTGACCAACAGCGGCGCGCGCCCCGGCGACGTGCTGCTGCTGACCAAGCCGCTGGGGATCGGCGTGCTGACTACGGCGGCGAAGGTGGGGCTCGCCTCGGCGGAGGGTATGGCGCTCGCCGTTCGCCTGATGACGACGCTCAACAAGTCCGCGCGCGACGCGATGGTGAAGTACCGCGTCCACGCCTGCACAGACGTGACGGGCTTTTCGCTCATGGGTCACGGTCTGGAGATGGCGCAGGGCAGCGACGTGGAGCTGCACCTCGACGTGGACGCCATCGACCTCATCGCCGAGTCGGTGGAGCTTGCGCGCCTCGGCATTCTGCCGGAGGGTATGTACCGCAACCGCACGTTCGCCGAGCCGTATGTGGACGAGGGAGAGGTCGAGCTGGCGCGTCAGGACGTGCTGTACGACCCGCAGACCGCGGGCGGGCTGCTGATCGCCGTCGATCCCGCCGACGCGGACGCGCTGTACGCGGAGCTGAAGGCCGCCGTCCCGTCGGCGCAGCGCATCGGCGCGGCGGAGCCGTACCGCGGGGGGAAGTATATTTTCCTGCGCTGAGCGCGCAACGCGGCTCCCCCTGCGTAAGGGGAGCGTGATGCGACCCCATTTCTTCTTTCGTCTTGCCGAAAGAAGAAACGGTGTCGCCCGCCAAAGAAGAAAGGACGCTTTGTGCCGCGGCTGCCGTGGTAACCCTCGGCGGTTCAGCACGGCAGCGACGCTGTTTCTCCTCGTCGATTTGACTCTGCCTCCCACCGCCGCTGCCGCTCTTTGGGATGCCTTCGCAATGTCGCGTGTCTAAACGATTCGACCTTGCTTTTTCACACCTCATCGAACGTCAAAATCTTTCGATTTATAATCCACCGAGCGACGTACAAGGCAACTGCAAGATCAAGGGCGGGGGTCGCGAAGCGACCGGTCGTGGGACGTCAATACGACATAGAAAACAGCGTAAATACTTTTCAAAAACCCGCCAAATCACCAAAACGGCTGTTCGCATCCCCAAAGGAATCCAAAACCATTGGTTTTGGCGGCTTTTTGGTGACTTTTTCGGCGGCGAAAAAGTCACCCGCGCCCGCGGGCGCGGAACTCTCCCCCGCGCGCCCGGGCAGGGCGAAAAAGCCCCCGCCCGCGCCCCGTGGGGCGCGGAACTCCCCCAGCCCCGCCCGGCCAGGGCAAAAAAGCCACCCACCCCGCAGGACGCGGAATCCCTATTGACATATCCATCGTGATATTTTAGAATGAATAACGATTTCGAATGAAAGGAAGCGTTATCCTGTGACAAAAAAGATCAATCCCCTGGTGCTCGTCACCGGCGCGGTCGTCGGCGCGGCAGCGGTGCTGCTCACCGCGCTGGGCAACCCCGCCAACATGGGCTTTTGCATCGCCTGCTTCATCCGCGACATTGCGGGCGCGCTGAAGCTCCACACCGCCGCGCCGGTGCAGTACTTCCGCCCCGAGATCGTGGGTTTGGTGCTCGGCTCGATGGTCATGGCGCTCGCCTCGAAGGAGTTCAAGCCCAGGGCGGGTTCGTCCCCCGCGACGCGCTTCATCGTCGGCGCGTTCGTGATGATCGGGGCGCTGGTGTTCCTCGGCTGCCCGCTGCGCATGGTCATCCGCATGGGCGGCGGCGACCTCAACGCCTTTGTGGGTCTCGCGGGTTTCTTCCTCGGCATCCTCGTCGGCGTGTTCTTCCTCAAAAAGGGCTTCACGCTCAAGCGCAGCTATGATGCGACGCGATTCGAGGGCAAGTCCCTGTCGGTGCTTTTGCTGATGCTGTTCTTCATTTTCCTCATGGCGCCCGACCTGTTCGCCTTCTCCGAGAGCGGTCCGGGCTCCAAGCACGCGGCGGTGTTCGTCTCGCTGCTCGTGGCGATCGTGGTCGGCGCGCTGGCGCAGAAGTCCAGATTGTGCATGGTCGGCGGGATGCGCGACGCGGTGATGTTCCGCGACTTCAACCTGCTCTCCGGCTTCGCCGCGATCTTCGTGACCGTGCTGCTTGGCAACGTCATCCTCGGCAAGTTCACGGGCTTTTCGACGTACCTGCAGCCGATTTCCCACGCCAGCCAGATGTGGAACCTGCTGGGCATGGCGCTGGCAGGCTGGGGCAGCGTGCTGCTCGGCGGCTGCCCGCTGCGCCAGCTCATCCTCGCGGGCGAGGGCAACGGCGACAGCGCTGTCACGGTACTGGGTATGCTCGTCGGCGCGGCGTTCGCGCACAACTTCAAGCTCGCCGGCTCCGCCGCGTCCCTGACGGACGGCGTCTACAGCGCGGGCGGGATCGGCACGACCGGCAAGATCGCCGTGCTCATCGGCTTTGCCGTGCTGCTGATCATCTCGATGGTAAACAGCACGATGCTCAAAAAGGAGGGCTGAGAGATGATCGACGCAAGAGGACAGAGCTGCCCCATCCCCGTGGTCATGGTGCAGAACGAGGTCAAAATGACCAACCCCAGAGAGCTGCAGGTCAAGGTGGACGCGCGCGTCTGCGTGGAGAACATCACGCGCTACGCCGCATCCCAGGGCTACGCCGTCGCCGTGGACGAAGCGGACGGCGAGTACACGATGACGCTCAAAAAGTGAGCGGACGCACGGAATCGGATCAATAAAATACAGAGGGCGCAGATCAAAGCGATCTGCGCCCTCTTGTTATGCGATGTGCGCTCCTTGCGCTGCGGAGCGTTCGACAGCTTACTTCTCCCAGATCTCCACATCGTCGACGGTGGTGAAGCCATGCTCGTTGGCGGCCTCCACCATGTCGTAGTAGTACCACATCTTCAAATCCTGTATGTGTTCCGGCCATCGAGGTAACGGGGGCCTCCGCCGTGCCGACGCCGCAGGCATCGTGATAGTTATGGAAGAATCACGATGCCTGCGCTTGACCCTTGCTTTTTCCGTGCGGTATGGTATAATTAATAAAAATCGTTTGCCCATCAAACAGATTTTTGGAAGATGTTTGCAAAGGAGTGCGCTATGGCGACCTTTACCGTGAACGGGAAAACCGTTACCGTTGAAACCAACCAGAAGCTGATCCGCTATCTGCGCGACACGCTGCGCCTGACCTCCGTCAAGGACGGGTGCAGCGAGGGCGCCTGCGGCACCTGCACGGTTCTGATCGACGGCAAGCCCACCAAGGCATGCGTGCCGCAGACGGACAAGCTGGAGGGGAAGACCGTCGTTACCGTGGAGGGGCTTTCCGACTGGGAAAAGGATGTGTTCACCTTCGCCTTCGGCGAGGCGGGCGCGGTGCAGTGCGGCTTCTGCATCCCCGGCATGGTCATCTCCGCAAAGGCGCTGATCGACCAGAATCCCGACCCCACGCGCGAGGAGGCGGCGTTCGCCATCCGTAACAACATCTGCCGCTGCACGGGCTACGTCAAGATCATCGACGGTATCCTGTTGGCGGCGAAGATCTTCCGCGAGGGCAGGCTGCCCGCGCCGTCCGCCGGCGACTATCAGATCGGCTCGCGCGTCCATCGCATCGACGTGGCGGAGAAGGTGCAGGGCTTCGGCAAATATCCCGACGACGTTTATGTGGACGGTATGTGCTGCGGCAGCGCCGTGCGCAGCGCCTACGCGCGCGCCCGCGTGCTGAGCATCGACGCGTCCGAGGCGGAGGCGCTGCCCGGCGTGGTCTGCGTCCTGACCGCGAAGGATATCCCCGGCAAGAATTACATCGGCCACATCCAGAAGGATCAGGCGACGCTGATCCCCGTGGGCGAGATCACCCACTATCTCGGCGACGCGGTGGCGCTGGTCTGCGCCCGCGACCGCGAGACGCTCGAGGCGGCGAAGAAGCTCGTCAAGGTCGAGTACGAGCCGCTGGACCCCGTCCGCTCCCCGGAAGAGGCGCGGAAGGACGGCGCGGCCCTCGTGTTCGAGCCCGGGACGGAGACGAACGTGCAGGCGCACAAGCACGTCTCCCGCGGCGACGCGGCGGGCGCGATCGCAAGGAGCAAATATGTGCTCACGCGGCACTTTGAAACGCCGTGGACGGAGCACGCCTTTTTGGAGCCGGAGTGCTGCGTGGCGCTCCCGCTTGACAACGGCGGCGTCAAGCTGCTGACCTCCGACCAAAGCTCCCACACCACCCAGCACGAGTGCATGGAGATGCTCGGCGTTGGCCCCGAACAGTGCCTGGTCGAGAACCAGCTCGTCGGCGGCGGCTTCGGCGGCAAGGAGGATATGTCGGTGCAGCACCACGCCGCGCTGCTCGCCTACGCTGCGCGCGTGCCGGTCAAGGTCAAGCTGACGCGGCAGGAATCCATCCTGATCCACCCCAAGCGCCACCCGTTCTGGATGGACTTCACGATGGGCTGCGACGAAAACGGCGTCATTCAGGGCGTCAAGGCGTCGGTCGTGTCCGACACGGGCGCGTTCGCGTCCCTCGGCGGGCCGGTGCTGGAGCGTGCCTGCACCCACGCGGCGGGACCCTACGCCTACGAGAATTTCGAGATCGAAGGCACGTCGTACTACACCAACAATCCGCCCGCCGGAGCGTTCCGCGGCTTCGGCGTGACGCAGACCTGCTTCGCCACCGAATCGCTGCTCAACGAGATGGCGGAGCTCATCGGCATCTCCCCGTGGGAGATCCGCTGCCGCAACGCCATCCGTCCCGGCGACGTGCTGCCCAACGGGCAGATCGTCGGCCCGGAGACCGGCCTGGTCGAAACGCTGGAGGCGATCAAGCCCTACTACGACGAGGCAGTGAAGAACGGCGATCCCGTGGGGCTTGCCTGCGCGATGAAAAACGCGGGCGTCGGCGTCGGCCTGCAGGACTGGGGCCGCGCCAAGCTCATCATCGAGGACGACGCGAAGGTGCATATCTACTCCGGCGCGTCCTGCATCGGGCAGGGGCTCGGCACGGTGCTGACGCAGATGGTCGTCACCAACGCCGGCGTCTCGCCGGAGGACGTCGTTTACGAGCGCAGCAACACATGGATCGCGCCGGACTCCGGCGACACCTCCGGCTCGCGCCAGACGCTTGTCACGGGCGAGGCGGTGCGCCGCGCCTGCGAAGACCTGCGCGCGGCGCTGGAGAAGCAGTCGCTCGCGGAGCTGCGCGGGCGCGAGTTCCAGGGCGCGTACCTCGCCAAGACCGACCCGCTCGGCTGCGACAAGCCCAACCCCGTGTCCCACGTCGCCTACGGCTACGCGACCCAGCTCTGCGTGCTTGACCGCGAGACCGGCAGGATCAAGCAGATGGTCGCCGCCCACGACGTCGGCAAGGCGATCAACCCGCTCTCCTGCGAGGGGCAGATCGAGGGCGGCGTCGTGATGTCCATGGGCTTCGCGCTGACCGAGCAGTACCCCATCGACGATACCTGCAAGCCCACGGCGAAGTACGGCACGCTGGGGCTGTTCCGCGCGCCGGACGTGCCGCCGGTCAAGGCGATCGTCGTCGACAAGCCGGGCCTGCCGCTTGCCAACGGCGCCATCGGCATCGGCGAGATCACGTCCATCCCGACCGCGCCCGCCATCGCGGAGGCGTACTTCCGGCTCGACGGCAAGCGCCGGTTCAATTTGCCGCTGGAGGGCACGCCGTACGAGCGGAAAAAGAAATAACGCGGTCGCCCGCGTTATTTCTCCAAGGCGTCCAGCGCCTCTCTGGTGTCTACGTCGATCAATTCTCCGGCGTCCACCTCAAAAAGAAGCAGCGTGTCCTCGTGCGCGCGGATGACCGCGCTGCCGCCGGTGTCGCCGGTTAGTTGACATAATTCCGTGAAGTATTGCGCGGGAAATACGCAGGGGTTGCCCCGCCGCCCGCCGTGCGACGCGGCGACGATGCGCCCGGGATGCTCCCGATAGAACGCGAGCAGAGCCGCCACGCTCTCGCGCCGCAGCAGCGGCTGGTCGGAGACCATGTAGAGGATCGCGTCGCAGCGCACGGCGAGCGCCTGTGTGCCGAGGCGCACCGTGCGGCTCAAGCCATCCTGCGGACGGTCGTTGCGCACGACGAGAAAGCCGCGCTCCTCCGCGAGGCGCGCGACCTCGCCGTACTGCGTCACCACGCACACCGCGTCCGGCCGGTCGGCGGGCACGGCGTCTAGCGCGTGCTCGATCAGCGTTTTGCCGTTCAGGGAGACGGCGAGCTTGTTCTCGCCGAAGCGCGCGGCGTTTCCCGCCGCCATGACGACGCAGCCGACAGAAATTGGTTTCATAGTTTCATCACCCGCTTCTGATTTTATAAATACAGTCTGAACAAGTCAATCCCGATTTATCCATTTTGTGAGAAGGAGGATGTTATCGCCATGAGCAAGGTAGGCAAAAGCGAAATCCGCGTGGACGGCTTTGACAAGGCGAGCGGACGTACCAAATATTACGAGGACCGGATGCCCGCGGACGCGCTGTATGTCCGCATCAAGCACGCGGAGATCGCCCACGGCATGGTGAAGTCCGTGGATACTGCCGCGGCGGCGGCGATCCCCGGCGTCGTGAAGGTGCTCACCTGCTTCGACGTGCCGGATATCCCGTTCCCGACCGCCGGACACCCGTGGTCGATGGACCCGGGGCATCAGGACGTCGCCGACCGGCACCTTCTCAACCGCCACGTCCGCTACTGGGGCGACGACGTCGCCGTGGTCATCGCGGAGAACGAGGTGGCGGCGAATCAGGGCGTGCGCGCGCTGAAGGTGGAGTACGAGGAGCTGCCCTTTGTGCTGGACGTGCAGAAGGCGATGGAGCCGGGCGCACCCCAGCTTCACGAGCGCTTCCCGAACAACATCCTCAAGCACACCGACATGAGAAAGGGCGACTATCAGGCTGCCATTCAAGAGCCCGGCCTCATCAAGGTCGAGGGCTGGTACGATACGCCCACGGTGCAGCACTGCCACATCGAGAACCACGGCTGCTACGCCTACGAGGAGAACGGCCGCATCGTCGTCGTCAGTTCCACGCAGATCCCGCACATCGTTCGCCGCGGCGTGGGACAGGCGCTCGGCCGTCCGTGGGCGGATATCGAGATCATCAAGCCCTACATCGGCGGCGGCTTCGGCAACAAGCAGGATATCCTCTACGAGCCGCTGTGCGCGTGGTGCTCCACGCAGGTCGGCGGGCGCTGCGTGCGCGTGGACTGCGCGCGTGAGGAGACCTTCGTCAGCAACCGCGTGCGCCACGCCATCCGCTTCCACATCGTGACCTGGCTCAAGCCGGACGGCACGATCCACGCCCGCAAGGTCGAGTGCTTCTCCAATCAGGGCGCGTACGCCTCCCACGGGCACTCCATCGTCGCCAAGGCGATGGGCTCCTTCCCGCAGCACTACCCCTGCGAGAACATGGAGTGCGACGCGTGGACGGTGTTCACCAACCGCCCCGCCGCCGGAGCCATGCGCGGCTACGGCATGCCGCAGGCGAGCTTCGCCGACGAGAGCAACATTGAGGACTGCGCCCGTGCGCTGGGTATGGACCCCTATGAGTTCCGCAAAAAGACCGTCATGCCGCAGGGCTTCCACGACGCGTTTTCCGGCAACACCAACTACTACGACACCTACCGCGAGTGCATGGCGAAGGGCGCGGCGTACATCGACTACGAGCGCAAGAAGAAGGAGTTCGCCAACGATACCGGCGATATCCGCCGCGGCATTGGGCTTGCGACGTTCTGGTACAACACGGCTGTGTACCCGATCTCGCTGGAAACGTCGTCCAACCGCATGTCGCTCAACCTCGACGGAACCGTGACCTTCCAGTGCGGCGAGACGGAGATCGGACAGGGCGCGGACACGGCGTACGCCCAGATGGTCGCCGAGGCGGTGGGGCTCAAGTCCTACCGCGACGTGCGCGTCAAATCCTGCCAGGACACCGACATCACGCCCACCGGCCTCGGCGCTTACGCCTCGCGCCAGACCTACGTCGCGGGCTTCTCCATCCAACAGACCGCCGACCTCCTGCGCGAGAAGATTTTGAAATACGCCAATGAGATCACGCGCCAGGCGGTCGGCTGCATGGACATTGTGGACGGCAGCATCATCCGCAAGGAGGACGGGAAAGTCCTGATGAGCCTCTCCGAGCTGGCGATGACCGCACAGTACAACCCCGTCCACAGCGAGCACATCACCGCCGAGAGCACCTACACCATCCGCAACAACGCCTATTCCTTCGGCTGCACCTTTGCGGAGGTCGAGGTCGATATCCCGATGTGCAAGGTGACGGTGAAGAACATCGTCAACGTCCACGACTGCGGCAGGCTCATCAACCCCGCGCTCGCCGCGGCGCAGGTGCACGGCGGTATGTCCATGGCGATCGGCTACGGCCTGTCCGAGCAGCTGATCTTCGACGAAAAGACCGGCAAGCCGCTCAACGGTAACCTGCTGGACTACAAGCTCTCGACATTCATGGACCACCCGCATCTGGAGGCGCAGTTCATCGAGAATCCCGAGCCGACCTCGCCATTCGGTACCAAGGCGCTTGGCGAACCGCCCGCCTGCTCGGGCGCTCCGGCGATCCGCAACGCGATCCTCAACGCGACGGGCGTTGCCATCGACCACAACCCCATCAACCCCCACGTCCTGTTCGCGGAGTTCTCCAAGGCGGGATTGATCCACGACGACTGGCGAGAGGAGGCGTAAGGCACCATGTATGATATGAAAGCACTGTACGAAGCGCAAAGCGTGGAACACGCCATCAAGCTTCGCATCGAACACCCCGAGGCGCAGATCATCGCCGGCGGCTCCGACGTGCTGGTGCAGATGCGCGAGGGCAAGCGCGCCGGCAAGGAGCTCATCTCCATCTACGGCATCGACGCCCTGCGCGGCGTCAGCCTTGACGCGGAGGAGAACCTGCGCATCGGCTCGCTGACCAGCTTTTCCCACATCACCCGCGACCCGCTGGTGCAGAAGTACTGCAACGTGCTGGGCGAGGCGGTGGATCAGGTCGGCTCGCCGCAGATCCGCAACATCGGCACCATCGGCGGCAACACCTGCAACGGCGTTACCTCCGCCGACTCCGCCTCCACGCTCCACGCGTGGGAGGCGATCGTCGAGCTGACGGGCGCGAACGGCGTCCGCCGCCTGCCGATCAAGGACTTCTACATCAAGGCAGGACAAGTTGACATAAAACCGGACGAGATCCAGACCGCCATCCTGATCCCGAAGGCGAGCTACGAGAACACCTTCGGCCACTACATCAAGTACGGTCTGCGCAACGCCATGGAGATCGCCACGCTGGGGTGCAGCGTCAACGTGCGGCTCTCGGCGGACAAAAAGACGATCGAGCGCTGCCGCATCGCCTACGGCGTGGCGGGCCCCGTGCCCGTGCGATGCCCGAGCGCCGAGGCGGTCGCCAACGGCGCGGCGCTGTCGGCGGAGCTGCCCGCGCGCTTTGCCCGCGCGGTGCTCAGCGATATCAACCCCCGCGACTCGTGGCGCGCCAGCAAGGCGTTCCGAGAGCACATCGCGGTGGAGATGGCGAAGCGCGCGTTGACCAGAGCGGTCGAACTGGCGGGAGGTGAGCTGGCATGAGTGCACAGTATAAGCTGATCCATTGCACCATCAACGGCAAGGAAGTCGAGCGGATTGTGGACGTGCGCGCGTCGCTGACGGATATGCTGCGCAACGAGTACCACCTCACCTCGGTCAAGAAGGGCTGCGAGGTCGGCGAGTGCGGCGCGTGCAACGTGCTCATCGACGGCGAGGCGTTCAACTCCTGCATCTACCTCGCGGTCTGGGCGGAGGGCAAGCACATCCGCACGCTGGAGGGGCTGCTGTCGCCGGAGGGCGAGCTGTCGGACATTCAGCAGGCGTTTTTGGAGGAGACCGCCATCCAGTGCGGCTTCTGCATCCCGGGCTTCATCATGACGGCGGTGGAGATCCTGGAGACCGGCAAGCTCTACAGCGACGCCGAGCTGCGCAAGCTGCTCTCGGGGCACCTGTGCCGCTGCACGGGCTACGAGAACATTTTCCGCGCGGTGAAAAAGACCATGTACCGCAGGCTGGGCAAGGAAATCGACTTCTGATGATCGTCAAAACCCCGTTTCTCCTTCGTCGAAGGGGAAACGGGGGTTCTTTTTATATCAGAGCGTCATCTGTTCATTGATTTTCCGGCGGCTTTCCTGTAAAATACTGTTTTACCAACACCAACGGAGGCGCGACATGGATCATACACGCGACATATTGGAGCAGGTGCGCGACGGCGGCGTCAGCGTCGAGGACGCGCTGCTGCAGCTCAAGCGGGCGCCCTATGACGACCTCGGCTACGCCAAGGTCGATCTGCACCGCTCGCTGCGTCAGGGCGCGGCGGAGGTCATCTACGGCGCGGGCAAAACGACGGAGCAGATCGCCGGCATCGTCGCGTCCATGCGCGGCCACGGCGAGCGCACGATCCTCATCACCCGCCTCGCGCCGGAGAGCGCGGCGGCGCTGCGGGAGACGCTGCCGCTCACCTATCACGAGGCCGCGCGCCTCGGGATCGTCGGCACGATGCCGAAGCCGGACGGGATCGGCAGGATCGTCGTCGCCACGGGCGGCACGTCCGACATCCCCGTGGCGGAGGAGGCGGCGCTGACCGCCGAGGCGCTGGGCAACGAGGTCGTGCGCCTCTACGACGTGGGCGTCGCGGGGCTGCACCGTCTGCTTGCCCACGCGGACGAGCTGATGAGCGCCACGGTCATCATCGCCGTCGCGGGCATGGAGGGCGCACTCGCAAGCGTCGTCGGCGGGCTGGCGGACTGCCCCGTCATCGCCGTGCCCACCAGCGTCGGCTACGGCGCATCGTTCGGCGGCGTGTCGGCGCTGCTGTCGATGCTCAACTCCTGCGCGGCGGGCGTGTCCGTCGTCAACATCGACAACGGCTTCGGCGCGGGCTTCCTCGCTGGACGCATCAACCACATCGGAAAGTAGGAAAAACACATGAAAACGTTGTATCTCGACCTCAGCATGGGCGCGGCGGGGGATATGCTCGCCGCGGCGCTGCTGGAGCTTCTGCCGGATCCGCAAGGGTTCATCGACCGGTTCAACGCCCTCGGCATCCCACGCGTCGCCGTCTCCGCCGGTCGGGCGGAGAAGTGCGGCATACAGGGCACGCGCTTCTGCGTATCGGTGGACGGCGCGGAGGAGGACGAGCACCTGCACGAGCACGAGCATCACCATCACCATCACAGCAGCCTGCACGGTATCGAGCACATCGTCGGGGACCTGCGCCTCGACGCGACGGTCGAGGCGGACGTGCTGGCGGTCTACCGCTCCATTGCGGAGGCGGAGAGCGCCGTCCACGGCGTGAGCATGGACGAGATACACTTCCACGAGGTCGGCACGCTGGACGCGGTCGCGGACGTGACGGCAGTGTGCCTGCTGATGCACGAGCTTGGCGCGGACGAGATCGTCGCCTCGCCGGTCCACGTCGGCGCGGGAACGGTGCGCTGCGCCCACGGCGTCCTGCCCGTGCCCGCGCCCGCGACGGCGCTGCTCCTGCGCGGCGTCCCGTGCTATGGCGGCGCGATCCAAAGCGAGCTGTGCACGCCCACGGGCGCGGCGCTGCTGCGGCGCTTCGTCACGCGCTTCGGCGCCATGCCGCTCCTGACGCCGGAAAAGATCGGCTATGGTCTGGGCAAGAAGGATTTTGAACAGGCGAACTGCCTGCGCGCCATCCTCGGCGAGACGGCGGGGGAGAGCGAGACCATCGTCCAGCTCCAGTGCAATCTGGACGACATGACCGGCGAGGCGCTGGGCTTCGCCATGGAGCGGCTGTACGACGCGGGCGCGGTGGAGGTGTTCACCGTGCCGGCGGGCATGAAGAAAAACCGCCCCGGCGTCCTGCTGACCGCGCTGTGCCGTGAGGAGCAGAAGGAGGCGGTCGCCGCCGCCATGCTCCGCCACACGACGACCCTCGGCGTGCGCGAGCAGAGCCTGCGCCGCCATGTGCTCACGCGCCGCGTGGAGACCGTGGAGACGCCGCTCGGCGCGCTGCGCGTCAAGTGCGCGGAGGGCGGCGGCGTGACAAAGCGCAAGTGGGAGTACGACGACCTCGCCCGCGCCGCGCGGGAGCGGGGGCTGTCCCTCGCCGAGGCGGAACGCCTGCTGCAAGGGGAGTGAGCCGTGGACGCGCTGCATGATAAGCTGCAGGCCCTCCAAGACGAGCTGCGCCGCCTCGGCCGCGTGGCGGTGGCGTTCTCGTCGGGCGTTGATTCGACCTTCCTGCTCAAGGTGGCGCACGACACGCTCGGCAACGACGCCTTCGCCGTGACCGCGCGCGCCTGCCTGTTCCCCGCGCGGGAGACGGAGGACGCGGAGGCGTTCTGCCGCCGCGAGGGGATCGAGCAGATCGTCATCGAGCAGGACCCCTTCGCCGTTGACGGCTTTCAGAACAACCCGCCCGACCGCTGCTACCGCTGCAAACGCGCGCTGTTTACGCGCTTCCGCGCGATTGCCGACGAGCGCGGCGCGGCGCTCGTCGAGGGCAGCAACCTCGACGACGAGGGCGACTACCGCCCCGGTATGCGCGCGATCGCGGAGCTGGGCGTCCGCAGCCCCCTGCGCGCGGCGGGGCTGACAAAAGCGGATATCCGCGCGCTGTCCCGCGAGCTGGGGCTGCCCACGTGGGACAAGCCGTCGTTCGCCTGTCTCGCCTCGCGCTTCGTCTACGGCGAGACGATCACGCCGGAAAAGCTCGCCATGGTGGACGCGTCGGAGCGCCGTTTGCTGGCGCTGGGCTTCCGGCAGTTCCGCGTGCGCGTCCACGGTGACCTCGCCCGCGTCGAGGTGCTGCCGGAGGATATGCCGCGCCTGCTCGACCACGCGGCGGAGCTGTATGACGAGCTGCGAAGCCTTGGTTTCCGCTACGTCAGCCTCGACCTCGGCGGCTACCGAACCGGCAGCATGAATCTTACCCTGACATAATAAAATCCCTCTCCCTTGGGAGAGGGATTTTATTATGTCAACTTGATTTGAGCGCGCGGAGCGCGACGAGGGTACCGACGGCGCTGACGGCGAACGCCGCGAGCAGCATGGCGCGCACGCCCGCCGCGTCGAGCAGCCACCCGCCGACCGCGCCGGAGAGCACGGAGGCGAGGGCGGTCATGCTGTACACAAGGCTCTGCGCCTTGGCGGAGTGCTCGAACGGCACGGTCTCGTCGATGTAGTCCACGACGACGGCGGCGTAGACCGCGAAGCCGGGCGCCTGAAACGACAGCGCCGCGAAAAGCAGGGGGATGTTGGGCGCAAGCATCATCCCCAGCGCGCGCAGCGAGAAAAACACGAAGGACGCGCCCAGCAGCGTGCCGAGGCTCCGTTTGCCGCGGAGGCGGCGGATGCCCAGCATGACGGGCACCTCGATCACCGCCATATAGGCGTTGAGCCAGCCGACCGTGCCCGCGTCGCCGCCCAGTTCGCGCGCGATCTGGTAGAAAAAGCTGCCTGTTCCGTGGGCGTAGAAGACGAGCAGGATGCCGAGCAGTAGCAGGCAGAAGCGCGGATTGCCGCGCAGGAAGCCGAGCGTGGAGACCGAGCCTGCCGTCCTCGCCGCCGAACGCGGCGGAAGCGCTCGGCGCAGCGGCAGACACACGGCAAGCAGCGCGGCGGCGAGCGCCAGTCCTGCCGCGCTCAGCATCCGGTCAGGCGACCGCTCCGCCAGCGCGCCGAGCAGCACGGAGCTGCCGACATAGGCGAGCGAGCCGACCGCGCGCGCCGCGCCGTAGTTGATGCTGTGACCGCCGTGGGTCAGATCGACGTAGAGCTTGAGGATGGGCGAGTTGACCGCCATGACGAGCGCGAGGTAGAGGATATAGAGCAGCGTCGCCGCCGTGCCGCGCTGGGGGCGGAGCAGCAGCGTCGTCACAGACAGCATGACGGTGAGCAGCATCGGCGGGATCGCCGTGAACGCGGTCAGCCGTCCGCCGCCGTCGATCCGCGCCGAGACCGCCGGTCCCAGCAGCGCGCCGAACAGGTTGCCCAGCGCGAGGATCGCGCCGACGCCTGTGTTGCTGTAGCCCAGAGCGAGCAGATAGACCGACGCAAAGCTGCTCGCCGCGCAGACGGTCGTCCAGTAAAGCCCCTGCACGGCGGCGTAGGGCGCGGTCAAAGAGCGTTGTGAGCGCATGAAAAAGCCTCCAAGATGAAAATACCCATATTTCTCGGTTGCCGCGCAAGCGGCGAGAGAAATGGCGATTAAAATATATGAAACGCAAATCATATTTGCGTTTCATATATACGCGCACTTCGCCGAAGTGTCAAGGGCTGGGAATAGATTTTGGAAAAACGCATAAGCTAGGCGCGGGTGATGTATTTTGAAGCAGTCGAAATGGAAAACATACGCCGTCTGGATCGCGGCGACCGAGGCGGTGGGAGCGCTGTCCGGCTTTCTGACGCGCGAGGGGACGAAGCTCTACAGCGAGACCATCGTCAAGCCGCCGCTCTCGCCGCCTGCCATCGTCTTTCCCATCGCGTGGGCGGCGCTCTACGCGCTCATGGCGATCGGCGCGGCGCGGGTGTACCTCGCGCGCCCCTCCGCCGCGCGGTCGCGCTCGCTGCGGCTGTATCTGATCCAGCTTGCGTTCAACTTCTTCTGGAGCATCATATTCTTCAATATGCAGGCGTTCGGGATCGCCTTCGTGTGGCTTGCGGTGCTGTGGGCGCTGATCCTGATGATGCTCCTGTCCTTCCGCCGCTCTGACCGCACCGCTGCAACGCTCCAGTACCCGTATTTGCTGTGGGTGCTGTTCGCGGGTTATCTCAATCTCGGCGTCTGGATGCTCAACGGCCAGCCGGGCATCTGAACGCACACAGTCCGCTCCGTTTGCGCGGAGCGGACTGTGCGGGGAGCGCGGCGGATCCTTAAGGAAGCGCTGATTTAATCTACCCCAAACGAGGGCAGATATGATATAATAGAGGCACCAGAAAAGAAGGCGGTGCCGGATATGAAGCAGCAGACGTTCAGCGATTTTGAGTACAGCAATC
>Ga0129307_1001456_pt1 | contig 24896 bp, 22 predicted proteins | sample P1105metagenome_FD_94437 | JGI IMG/M metagenome (GOLD analysis project Ga0129307, IMG submission 94437) | Capybara group fecal microbial communities from Wisconsin, USA - P1105 metagenome | ecosystem: Host-associated > Mammals > Digestive system > Large intestine > Fecal | place: USA: Wisconsin...
ATTCTCCCGTTTATATTATATAAATCAACTCTCACATGAGGAAATCCCTGTGACAATCTTCTTGAAATCTCTATCATATTTTCAAAGCTATTGGGTTTACTAATGCTTTGCTTGCTATTAGGGTGCCCATTTGTGAAAGGAAGGTGATTCCATTCCAAATCAAAGAAATCAAACTTAGTTTCTTCCCCTTCTTTTCCACGATCAGTAGCGACAAACAAACACTTTGGTTCGCCATCAAAACAGAAAAATTTATAGTCTTTTAACTCATACCCACTCTCATCCTCCATGTATTGCTCAATAATAATACGTGGCTTCACATTCTTATATGGATATTCTCTGTTTTTCCAATAAGGATTCACTTTCAGCCACTTCTCTAATTGCTTACATGAATTCTTAATATCAAGTTTTTGCTTATCTTTACAGACTATTATACCTCCTGAATTATGTGTACATTTGATAACAAACTGCTGAGGAAGATATTCGAAGTCAATCTCCTCAATAGAATCATAAACACCTATTGTTGGTATAATATATTCTTTTCCAATAATAGATGCAACAAATTGCTTAGCTTCATACTTGTCCACCAGTTGAGTATATTCTTCATGCTGGTCATACAATTTCAGCCATTGCAGTTTCTCATTGAATGTCTGTGGATTTCTCAAATCAAGTCGTTTGTGAAAATTTAAATAGTATTTCCATTTAACGAAATTCTCATCACTTACATACGGAGCGAGTTGGTTAAGCACCAACTCACAAGCGTAATAAGGATTCTTTAAAGCTTTATTTATTTTAGGATTCATGATTATTCAATTGACCTATTAACTGATACCAATTAGCAATTATAGTTTCTAATTTAAAAAGTTTCGCCGCATTCTTCCCATTGACGCACATTTCCTTTCTTAAAGAATCATCACCAATGAGTTTCTTTAATGCTATTGCCATACTGTCTACATCATTAAGTTCTACTAACAAGCCTGTACCTTTCTCTTCCACAAGTTCCTTTGTCCCAGAAACTTTTGTCGACACAATAGGTAAACCCACACAAATAGCCTCTATCATCGAATTGCTCATGCCCTCATAATCACTCGATAGACAGAAAATCTTTGATTTCCGTAACTCCTCAACCACATGCTCCGTCCGTCCAGGCAATAATACCTTCCCTTCCAACTTGAAACTAGAAACTAGAGACTCAAGCTCTGCTCGCAGCGGTCCTTCGCCGAAGATAACCAATTGCCAATCAGGGAACTCATCCGCAATCTTCGCGAACGCCTCAATCATCATCTTCTGGTTCTTCTGCGGATACAATCTCGCCACCGATATAATCCGATTCTGTTTTGAACTTTGAATTTTTGGAGCAACGAGATCCGTCAAACTAGTTTGTTTGGACGAGTTGTGACAAAAATCATGACCAGAATGGTCATAACTATCAGCTCTTTTGCGTTTTGAACTTTGAACCCGAGAATCCATTCTAGGATTCTCGAAAACTTCATCATTGACCGGATTATATATCACGCTCGTTTTCTTCTGAATGCTTTTAGAGAAGTAGGCTTTGATACTCTCAGTCTGCACCACCAGCCAATCTGCGTATGGCAATAATAGTCGCTTCAAAATCTTCCTTGGCAACGACATGACCGCTGGATCCAAGCGTTCTGAAGCAATAATGGGAATCCCCGTACCTAATAAAGATAGAATCGTAAAACAGTAAACCCCTTCAGTAAAGGGAATCACAACATCTGGCTTTTCTGTTTTAATATACTTTCGAAGCCAGAAAAGTTCCAACATCCTGTTGGAAGCATGATCTGTAGCCGCAACCACCTTTATTTTTTCATGAAGAGTATAATACACATCATTATATTTCAGACAGACTATCTGAATATCATGGCCATCCTCACACATTCTATTAGCCAACAGCGAGACCACTCTCTCCGCTCCTCCACTACCTAACGATGCCAGTAGAAAAATAGTTCTCATCCCTATCTTCTAGCCCAGTTCAAATAAAAGATTGCTGTCAAAGCAACACCCATTACTATAAATGCTAACCACCTGTTCTGCTTCATGAATGAAAACGCCAATGAAGGAATAATGACCATCTCCAACGTGGCAAACATCGAAGATGTTCGCCCAGACAATGCCGTATAGCAACTAAATGTAATTAATATCAAAGTTGAGTAGAAGTAGGCATTTCGTATCGTTTCATAATGCCCAGTTGTCAATCTCATCCTCTTTTCTGAAAATGTATAAATCATCAAAAGAAACAGTTGGAAATAAATAACAGGATTTAACAATCCATATTCCCGTGTATACTCATTTGTAACATAAGTCGTCACATTTAAGTCTGATGCATTCTCACCAACGATGAGTTTAATAGAATCAGAGAAATAATACGAAGCAATAAAAGCAGCCATAATTCCCATAACAATGTGTTTCTTTTTTATTCTGATTAAACACAAGAAATAAAGTGGCACCGCGATTAAAGCACTATGGTGAAATAGGTAAGCTATAAACACAAGAGCAAAATAGCGTTTCCAGTCTCTTTTAGTGATATATTGTACTGCTACAAGAATGACGGCATAAGACAATCCTGCTCGTATCTGCATAAGGTTTCTTGCCAAATAAAAGCGGGACACATAGGCACAGACACCCAACAGCGGATATAAACAATACTTATCAAAAGCTTTATATAGAAAATAAAATGACAACAATGCAATGAATAGGAAATATATCGTTACATTATCGGTAAAGGTCTTTACAAATACACCTAAATAGAAGAAGCCTCTTTCTGCATATCCAAATGGTTTGTCTGATAATGTCAATTTACCAAAGGATGGTGTATAATCCTCAAAGCACATTCTGTAAATATTTGTATCTGCCCATGTCATATCTCGGAACCCGGCAAATAATACTAATGCTAAACATGTATACATCAAAATCCTTCGTTTGTTCTTTGAAGATGCGCCTTCTGCGATCAAGGCGAAAAAATAAAAAAATACGTATAAAAAAACTGGAAACATTTTATCTGACAATTTGATTTAACAATTCTTCCCAACGATCCATGGTATTCTCTAAAGAGTAATACAACGACCGCTCAACAGCAATTTTTCTAACCGACTCTTGATACTCATCATCCGTCATCATCTTTCGCATAGCCTCAGCCAACGCATCAACATCATCCGGCTCACATAGAATCCCAGTCTCGCAAACCTCAACATGAGAGTTCCGAGTTTCTGTTTCTGTGTTTCTAGTTTCAAGTTTCGAGTTCCGGGTTTCTGGCTCTGCAGCTCCGCTTCCTTCTGTGGGCAACTCTCCCTCGCCTTTTGGAGAGGGGTTAGGGGTGAGGCTCCTTAATATCTCCTTCTGCCTTCCTTTATAATCACAAGCTATGCAAGCACAACCTTGGCTCATCGCCTCTATCAGTACCAGTCCAAAACCTTCATACCGACTACTCAAAACAAAGATAGATGCTTTTTGATATAATTTCTCGATATCTTTTTGGAAGCCCAGGAACTCCACATATTCCTCTATTCTATTCTCTTTGCAAAGTCCCTTGAGGTAGTTCAAGCTCTTCTCACTTCCCGTTCCAGCAATCTGCAGTTTCCATCTCTCACTATTCACTATTAACTCTTCACTTTTAACTATTTTTTCCCAAGCTTTGATGAGCACATCAAATCCCTTATAATGCCAATCGTCCAATCTTCCTGCAGCCAGAATTATCTTCTCTTTTAAAGGCATATCTTTTACCGGCTTTAATGCTAAAGGATTGGGCATAACTACCACATTATTCAACTTGTTTCCTATTATATTCTTATCTGCTTGTGTCAATACTGTCACAAGAGGGAAAAACTTATTCAAGTAGAACTTAGAAAAATAGCCTATTTTCGATAGAGGAGCAGATGCTGGTCGCTCAAAGGAATTATGTTCTGTCATAACAACAGGTATATTCATTCCAATACCAGCTAATTTTGACACAAATGAACACAATTGCATGATACCTATCACAACATCAGGTTTTTCTATTTTAAAAACTTTCCGTAAAGTAAAAATAGAAAGGAACCATTTCACCCCACTCTGTTTCGCTTTATTTACAAAGTGGACTACTTTTACATTATCATTAGGAAAATAATGCCCAGAAGCATTCAAGTCTGTAGCTATAACAACTTGATGCCCTCTATTTGCCAATCCATTGGCTAAAGACACTCCAACTCGTTCGGCTCCCCCACCTCCAAGATGAGTAATAACAATAACTATCTTCATTTCTGCAAATGGGACTTAATTCTTTTTATTAACTGCTTTGTTTCGTACAAAGCCGAAAACAATCTCCGTGCTCCTTGGTAATAACCGTTTAATGACCATCTATAAAGCAAAACTAGATATCTTGGTTTTTGTCCCTTAAGCAAATACTGATAATCTCCAAAAGCCTCTTTAAAGGCTTTGGACGAAAAAGTCTGTTGTCCTAACATAAATGCCCGATGCAATATGTAATTGGATTTACTGTCGTAGGCCAAAGATTTATAATCCGTATTATCAAGCAGTTTGCAAAACATTGTTCGCATCTGTAAGTCCATTTTGTATATTTCTAGATTATACCTCCTTGACTGTGACTCATTGCCAAAGTGCATATAGTGATAGTATGCCTTTGGTAAATAGGCTATCTTGAGGTCGTTCTTCAGCAATTTACACATCGTATATTGATCCTCACATCCATACATGCCTATAGGATAATGAATACCATATTTCTCGTATAACTCCCTGCGGATGAGTTTTGTCACTGTAAACCCATAAACCTTTCCTGTTATCAAGTCTTTCAAAACATCCAGATGATTTAAGGATGTCGGTTCCTGCTTACTATAACGTTGTCTATATGGGTCATTATTATAAAGGTCGCACATCACCATATCCGCATTGGTTTCTTGAGCCTTTGCATACAAATCTTTTAGGCAATCCTCATCCACCCAGTCATCGGGATCAAAGAAGATAGTATACTTGCCTTTTGCACGAGCCAGCCCGTAATTACGGGCATCACTCAGACCACCATTCGGTTTATGGAAAGCCTTGAAACGACGATCTTTCGCCGCATACTCATCACAGATTGCTGGCGATCCATCCTTACTACCGTCATCGATGAGCAGACATTCATAGTCCTGGAATGTCTGAGCCAATATGGAGTCGAGGCACTTCCGCATCAGCTTCTCCATATTGTATATCGACACTATAATTGATATGAGAATCATTATTCTACTTTTTTAATAATCTTGTGATGGTCAATCGAAGTTTTTGATTGAATGGCAATGCTGGCCATACATAATCATAAAGAGTCTTAACATCAGTATTTCCATACCATTTTGTCTTGTCTGTTTGCCAATCACCTTTTGAAATACGCTTAAAATAGCCGATATAATGGAGGAACAAAGACTTATCAATATGATGCGTTTTTACCAATCCATCAAAAGCATCCTGCAGATAACGCAATGACTGAACTGCATAATCAACAGATATGGCATATTTCACCTCATCAGGTTGCTCTGCGAGTCTTACCATATAGTCACCGCTAGAGACGATAGCATAGTTCCTACATCTTTCCAAATACTTGAAAACAAACCATGCATCCTCACCTATTTTCATTTCAGTAAGGAAACGTAAATCCCTGATTAATGACTTTTTGTAGAACTTAGCCCAAGGACAACGAAGTAGAGAGTCAGTGATGTATTGATTCAAAAACTCATTAAATGAAGACTGATTTCCTGATTCTGTCAGGGGCATATTACTTTTTTTACCTTCTATGTCAAACTTCTGATACCCTTTGATGATGATATCCTCATCGCGCTTGCATATATCATCAAAAAAGCCTTGCGTTATATAATCATCAGCATCAATAAATGTGATCCACTCTCCCTGTGCATGTTCAATCCCAAAATTCCTAGCAGAGCTAACTCCTCCATTTGGTTGATGATAGGCCTTTACCCTATTATCCTTTATGGAATACTCATTGCAGATAGCAGGGGACTGATCTTTGGAGCCATCGTCAATTAATAACAACTCAAAGTCCCTATAGTCCTGGCAGAGAATACTATCAACACATTCTCTGAGCGTTTTATCAGCATTATAGACAGGAACAATAATACTAATTGAAAGCATTGGGATTTATTTAAAACGAAAAACTGACTTTACAAGTGTTGCTATTTTCTTTCGACACCAGAAATATGCATATTCTTTTCTTGTTATTATATAGAACAACTTTTCTTTCATTTTTTTCACAGTATCATAATCCTGATACTGCTCGAAGTATTTCTTTTTAAAAAAATAAGAATTCATCATTTTAAAACGAGCCCACCACTCGCATTTTTTGCTAAATCCTCCATCCTTCACCATCTTGTAAATGAGACATTGTCCGTCAAAAATAGTAGCAGTTCTTTTATCGAATTTTTTCTTAATATTAAACGACACCCCCACACCTAAATTATAAATATAGATGGGCTTAGTAGTATGGAATGCGTTTCCTTTCATGGCACATATATATGAAACCATAAATACTCGATCGTCTATTGTATGAATGGCTTGATTAAACCATAGATTATTCTCATGTATAATTGAGGCTTTATATAAGTTCGTCCATGGCATACCTAAAGAATGGTACTTGGGTAGCAGTAACTCTTCCATCGTTTCATTCCTTGAAAAGATACGGCTTGTAGGGGCTTCTTTTGGCATTTCATCATTAATTCCATCACGAGAATAGACATACCCACCTATTACCAAATCTATGTCATCTGTTTTCATTCCGGAAATCAGCGTCTCTAAACATTCTGGCAGAAGCTCATCATCACTGTCAACAAAATAATAATACTCTCCTTGCGCCTTCTCTATGCCAAGGTTACGAGCAGAATCAACACCACCATTAGGTTTATGAAAGACTTTAACTCTGGCGTCTTTTGCAGCATATTGGTCACAAATGCCACCAGAATGGTCAGTGCTACCATCGTCAACTAATAACAACTCGTAGTCCCGGAAGCTCTGATCCAAAATACTCTGAATACATTTCTCAAGGAACTTACTTGTATTATAAACTGGTACAATAATTGATAGTTTCATATTATATGGTTTTTAATTTAAAAGGGGATTTACTAATCAAAACTGCCTGAATAGATTCTATTCTTTCTTGTGAAGCAACAGTTGTTTTACAATTCTCCAAATCATCCAAGCTCCTAATAATTAAAGGAGCAACAAATTTGCGATTCACTGATGAAGCATAATCGTAATATTTAAAATGACCGCCTGATATATTCCCGGTCAGCTCAATCCAACAGTTGGGTATCTGATAAGCATCAGAGACAATCAGCCCATGAAGCGAACTGGAAAGAATCTTTTCACATGAACATATTTGGTCTATCACGTCCGTCCACTTCTCGTAACGAGCTAAATCTATCATCAAAATCTCATCAGCATACTTCTCTTTGATTTCTCTAATTACCGGATGCTGTTGGTCCACCACATGCGGGATAATCCCAAGACGGTATTTTTTTGAGGCTCCCTCCCTATTGGGGAGGGCGGGGGGAGAGGCTTTGTACACTAGCGGCAGCAGCAGTGCAGGATCCCCATAAACCTCAGGGCAATCGATACCATATCTATCACAAAACTCCTTTGTCTTTGGTCCACGCACAGCCAATATGTTATTTGGATGAACAAACGTCCGTTCTTGTCCTGACACACCACTCCCCCACACGACTGTTTGAGGATTAGCATAGTTCACAGCATCAAGGAGTGTTCCAATGCATAAATAGTTCTTGAAGTGCAGCCACTTTGCTAATTTAAAGTTATGATACATTACAACTGGTCGACCTATCAGTTCCCGAAGAAAATAGTAATTTAGGTCATCTCCCCAGTTTCGATGCCGTATTCCTCGCCATGTACAATCATCCACATACCCATTCACAATGATGGCATGACGAAAAAGATACAGATACAAATCTCGTATTTGCACCCATAGCGACAAAGCTATATTAATTATAACAGCCAAAATCAAATAAATAGAGTGTGAATAAAAAGAAAATGCAATCTTTCACCTTGAAATCACAATTTTGCAATGCGGTATATCTTTTGTAGCAATCTATACAATTTCCCCTCTCTGTTTGGGAACAACCATCTTACAGTATCTCGGAGCTTGATATTTATATATTCTTTAATAACAACAAATCTTCCACGCTTCTCTACAAATTCACCTCCGGTGCTATCATTAATAAGTCTAATCATATCTTGAGCAATCTGGTAATATACATTTAATGAAAAATGACTGATGCTATCATAGAAGTCTGCTTGACCTTTTATATATTTATTTACATCTATCAATAACACCTTACCATTACTTTTATTTGCATATTCCCTAATAGCATCATTAAAACTCTTATTCTGCACATGCCTATTCTCATAAGCCTCACTATCCTCCTTTAAGAAAGGAATCTCGGAGCCTAAAAATATAATAAATCTTGTATGAGCATCTGTCTTACTAATAATATAATCAATATTCTCTATGTATTGGGATGGCGTATTTGAACCTATAAAAACATAGTTATCAGAAAACCAAGATAAAAACTCTTCTGAAAACCTATTCATGCCATGATATACTCTACCGTGTATATAATCACTCCAAAACCTTTTATCTGTTAATGGATATACAGCATTTGCAAATGGCACATATAATTGGGTCCCCTTTTTTTGGTATATACCCATTCCTGGTTCTTGAAGAGAAGACAAGAAAATGAAATCATATTCCTTCGTGAACAAATTAGATTTATAATAGTCTTTATCCATGAATATACAATCATTCACCAGTTTCTCCTTTTCTTGATTTGAATAATCATATAATGCCCTCATAGAAACAGAATGATTATGAGACTCGATAACATTGTTCTTTTCTCCAACATATGTGAATTCTGTATCTATTATTCCTCTTTTTACCTTTAGATACTTAGTCAATGCCATTAAGTCACATGGACCTTTGAACAATATCCTGACATCATCTAATTTATTAAAACTCTTCTCTGCATCCGCATTAACTTCTTGATTAATCCATTTGGGACAACTCTTTTTATCAACCATCGAAATAACATCACCGACAACTGTCAAATGGGGAAAATCCAACTTTGAATAAACATACTGTTCTACACCCTGCCCAATTGTTCGACACGAGAAAAGAAAATGCTTCAAATTATTATCAGGAATAAATAAGGCAAAAAATCCAATGATTCCATAATCCCCGAAATTATCTTGTGCTTTAACATACCCACATTTATAATCTTTGTCTTGCATAACTGCCCTCAATTCATCTATTGAGGAGCGATTCTTTGTATAATTCAATTGATTCGTTCTGAGGACTAATTCAGAAATACGATCAAGTTGATTAAGACAATCATATTGAATGTCCACTCTCATATTGCAGCTAAACAAGAATTCCTCATTTGACGAAAACTCTGATTTTGCTTTGTATTTTTTCTCTAATTGCTTATACGACTCTAATCTACCAGCCCCCTTACTACTTCCCTCCATCTTTTTAATCTCATTAAACAAATGAAGGAGGTTATCATTCGTAGGTTCCAATGTCATTAAGTCCTTATTATAAAAGAGAGCTTCTCCTATATTATTCTGATTGTCATCCAAAAACAAAGTATTGGCCGAACGTAACCCCATATTCGAGAGCATGCTCTTAATACGTTTTCCTTTAGGAGTCCAATCAATAGAATTAAAGACAAAGAAATCAGCAATTTGAGCATCATTTAATACTGAAGCTACATCTTTCTCTTCATTCTTCGAACAGATAGCATTAACGATTCCTTTTGCAGTTGATATCTTGACAATTTGAAGACATATATCTTTCATCCTAACTTCTCCTTCAGAAAGAGTGCCCTCCCAAAATGTCTCATCTAAGTCCCATATAATCAATTTTATCTTGTTAACATCCATAACCATAATGTTTTATTTGAAATACTTAAAAAATATCATTTCATGTATATACCGTTATCATCTATAATTCTCAAATGACGGCATAATCCCTTTATTTTTGAGCAATTTCTCATGATACTTTAAACAAAGAGGATGAAAAACGCCACCTAATAATTCAGTCCATGCTATAGGATAATCCTTATTTGTTCCATAAGGATCCGATGCTGGATGATTTCTTAGTATGTCCGTTTTCGCTATCAATCTCCGTTTAGCTTCAGAATGCCATTCTGCAGTAAACCTTGTATGAGGGCGACATATATAAGCACCATTTCCTACCAAATAGCGCCAATGATAATGCAAGTCTTTTTTCAGAGATTCATTCGTAATTGTTTGATTCGCAACGCCCTTGAATCCGACTTCTGGATATCCTATGACATAAGCATCTGACTTTTCAAGTTTTTCAAATGCAGGAATCCAACTCTTATAATAGGTTTTGATATCTGCATACCCACCACCATAATGGTACATAAAATAGGAACGTAGATAATCCGCCCTATGCACAAAAGAAAGATACTGATAGGCCTCAGGAAGAGGATCATCTTGTATGATATAATCTGGCAAGTTCTTTGGTGTAATCAATTGCACTTTCACACTACTCACCTCTTCCAAAGAGTGGATACCCTCCACCCTATTAGGCGTTAATTCATTATCTCCTGTCCAGAAGATATAGATGACACGTTCAATATGATTACTAAAATCATCAGAATACTCGAACTCACAAGGATTCTCCAAAAAGGTATCACCATAACGTGAGGGATTATAATGATATGGATGAAAAACGGAATAACAGTACGTCCGCAACTGCCGATGTTGAACTGCTAACCAACTATACTTTTCCCCAAAAAGATTATATGCTATTCTTTTTATCATACTATTCGCCAATCAGGCACTTTAAACCTACTCTTCTAAAAGCAATCGTTAACACAATAGAAATACCAATTGATATCAAGAAGACTATCAGACTGAACAAATATGGGGAAATTCTGAAAGTATGAAACCCATAAAACATCAAATAGACAATTGGCACATGAATCAGATATATTCCAAAAGAGTTCTTTACAATTAAGCCCACAACAGAATTACCCCCCCCGACTATCTTAGAAGAGATGCTATATATCAACATAATACCTGCCATTGCTGTGACAGTAGCAAACAAAGGAATCCTCACATTCAAATGCTGATTCTCTATCAGATATAACATCAATATCATCCCTGGAAACAAAACGCCCAACACAAACATCTTATAATTGTCCTTATGCATCATAAAATCATAACCTATTGCAAACCAGAACAAATACTTCGCAGTCATATTCAACTGAAAAATATATGGAATCTTGCTTGAAAGAAGCATCAAAACAAAAGATAGAACGAGTAACGTCCATTTAGGCAATTTGATTATCTCTACTATCTTTTGCATCACCCAGAAAACGATGAAAACCTCAAACAGCATTAAAACAAACCACAGATGCCTGCTGTCTTTGGACAAAAAGATCCCATTATAAGCATAACCAACTAAGCTCTCCCTAAAGCCACAACAGACCATTATAGGCAACATAACAACGAAGCCAAAGAAAAGGTAGGGAATCAAAAGCCTTTTGGTTTTGGTTGAAATCATCCTTTTCAGTCCATAACGTTTCCCAAGTATCTCATACTGATACGAGTAGACCGCCCCCGATACAAATACGAATAAAGGCATATGGAATGAATAAAGGAAACTTGAAATAAGCATCAATCCTTTTGGATGCTCTGCCATGGGAACGAGACCGCTAGGGAAATACATATTCGCCACATGTCCGAGAACAACGAACAGAATGCCCCAGAATTTCATCATGTCAAGTTCGGATACTCTAGATTGCATACACCTAAAATGCTTATTTCATTAAAAACTTTTTGAGTTGATTTAAACGGTATCTTCTTACTTCACGTTTAGCAGCCTTGCGCAAAGTAGGCAAATACTCTTTAAAATCTTTTTGGTCGTCAACAACCAAAAATCCGCCATGGAATGTAGGGGCCTGCACCGGCTTCATATACTCTCCGTATTGTGTTTTTAAAATAGTATCATAACCATATGGTATCGGAATCGTTATATCTTCGAAGGGTACATATAGCGTTTTATCATATAATGTCTTCGCCCTCAGAAACCTCTCAATATTTGAAGTAAAACAGATTAATGCCACATAAGACCCTTTATGTTTCTGCAATTGCTGATCAAATTCCTTAAAAACATTTCGATATCCTTTGATATGTGTCTCTATCCTATACCTCAAAAGCTTCATCCATTTCATAGGATGCATATATGGATAACGACCATAACATATTTGAAATAGTTTATCTCGCAAATAACCAATTTGAGACAAGAACTTTACTCGCTCTATGGGATTATCCGGCAACTCATCATAAACAAAAATATCAATGAAGATTCCTAGATGGGTATCATGCATCACATCATCTTTACCAATAGCAGTAGTATGATCCATCCTCAACTGAGCATGTCCACGAGGGTATTTATCCTCTGTATATCCACATTGGAAAAAGTATGGAGATTTGAAAACATCAGGAGCAATTTCAAGCAATTTATTATAATCATCCCTCAGCATGGCCATGTCTATATCGTCATCCCAGGGAATGAAGCCTTTTTCTCGTACTGCACCCAATAATGTACCACCCTCAGCCCAAATCTTCAAATTATATATTTCACAAACTTCCAAAAGTTTAGACAACAAATTCATTTGGACGCTCCACATCATCTTTTGCGTAGTAGAAATAAAATACCCGTTACGGGTTTCTGGCTCAATATTCATTCTTTATCAATTATGTTCTTAGAAATCATCTTTGAAGTTTTATTCTCTCACTATATCTTTTGTAATCAATTTGCTAATCTATATGTCTATTAAAACCTTATGTTTTTCCTTTTGTTATTCATTAATCTTTATTTTATATACGGATCGATTTGAAAATGACATAATAATATTTCCCTCATATTCTTCAAGTCCTTCAGGTTCACCATTCAATCCATACTTTGTTAAATCTATGACTTTTGCTGTCTTGGTTTTCATATCTATCTTCCATAATTCTCCTTCTTTACTATATCCACAAACAAAATAAAGACTACCGCTACCAAAGGCTGTGTCTTGCACAACTTTAGGTATTTTAATTGCATAAGTCTTTTCGGCCTTAATTAAATTTAAAACAACTTCACTAGAAGAGAAATCTGGAATATCTGAATATCCTATGTATCTCCCACTATATGAATATATTATATATAATTTATTGTTATCTCTGTCTATAGCAGTAAGAGAATGAGTACATGGTGATAAAGATATCATTTGAATCTTTTGAGCAGAATAAGAGCTGTCAACATATTGAATTCTATAAACATTCACTTTATTCTCCAATCCCCCTTGCTGAACATAAATAAGAGGATACTTATCATCATTTGAATAAAACTTATTACTAAAACTAACTGTATTACAGTGGACATTCGATTCAGGTTCTAAATCAATTGAAGCGACAACTTTACATGTTTTCATGTTATATACGTCAATCACATCATTTGCATCATGAAAATTAAACAATTCGTCTCCATAGATAGCAAATCCCTGAGTTGATCTAGTAGACTTACTTTTAATGGTAAAAAGTCTGGTAAACTCAATCTCTGACTGATGTGCAACTGTAAGTGAATCATCTACCTTCATGCTATCTTCATCGTTTGAAGTGCTGTCTTTAGGCATGATTGTGCTATCATTAGGAACTCTAATTGTATCTGAAGGATGTCGACCTGTACTGTCAACGGGTGAAGAAGGATTGACAAGAATAGAATCTATCACTCCTGCATTTTCAAGCTCTTCAAAAAAATCATCGGCACTGCCACAGGCTGACATCAAGAGAAGGAATATGAAAATTAGTACAAGTCTATTCATGGGCAAAGTGATTATTTATATGAATATCCACCATTTACCTCAATAATACTACCATTAACAAAAGAATTGTCGATACAAAACCTGAATGCATCAACAATTTCGTCTACAGAAGCGAAACGATGAATTGCTGTTTTTTTATAGATATTCTGACGAATCTCCTCAGGCTTTTTCAACTGCCAAGGAGTCTCTACAAATCCAGGGGCTATTGCATTAATGGTAGTTCCTGTTCCCTCAAACTCCTTGACAAGGTTCTTTACCAAAGCATGGACTGCCGCTTTCGTCACTCCATAAGCCAATACCGTACCATGAGGGTATATGCCCATAGCAGACCCTGTGAATATAATCCTAGACACATGAGGAATAATGGGGAAGAACTCTCTAATCATGATGTAATGAGAATTAACAGCAACTTCCATCATGGCATCCCAATCAGAGTCTTTCGTTTCAACAAAAGAACTTCTTCGAGTAATACCAGCATTGCAGATGATGCAATCAACATGATTCGTTCTCTTTTTTACTTCTGAGATAAAGCTATATGTATTCTCTCTGATTGTTTGATCAGTTTCGAAGAATTCCACATGATGAGAAATAGTCATCAGTTCCTTTTTTGCTTCTTCGATATTTGCATCAAATGCATAGGTGATATAGACTTGATATCCTTTTTCAAGGAGCATTTTGGCTACACCTTTGCCTATACCACTAGACCCTCCTGTAACGATCGCTGTTTTCATGTTATTATATCTCCATCAAATTATTTCGATTCATAAACTGTTGCATGATATCTGCCATACAAATACTTTCTTGCTGACGCAAACGGGCAGAAGACATACGTTTGTTATAAATGCAGGAGATAAACTCTTGAATTTCGTAGCGCAAGCCTTCTCCATCCCATTTATAGAAGAACTTCTTATTCTGGTTCTGGTCTTCATAACGAAGCTCAAAGTAGTCAGTCTTCCACCAAGGGGCTGGCACGTATGCATAACCTTTTGTACCAGAGATAACGAGGTTACCTTCTGTCTTTACTCCTAAACCTAACTTAAACGAGCAGACGGCTTTGGGATATCGGATAACGCCCTTGGTATAAATATCCACTCCATTCTCAATTCGAGAATAGAAGTTGACATTCTCATAATCTGTTCCCATCAACTTGATAATGGGCAGCAGAGGATAAGAACCCATCTCATAGAGTGAACCGCCCGCCTGGTTAGGATCTAGTTCGCGCAGTGTCTTGTCGCCCCAAACCTTTGACTCGGAGGCTTCTATATCGACTACTTCGCCAATCAGTCCGCTTTTAATCATTGTCATGAGATGGTTGAAGGCTGGGCAATAAGCTGTTTTGTTCGCCTCCAAGAGTACGAGATTTTTCTGCTCAGCAAGGGTAAACAACTCTCTTGCCTCGTCGCCATTCAGCACTATCGGGGTCTCACAGAGCACGTGCTTGCCATGCTCTAATGCATATTTCGCCTGCTCATAGTGGCATAAGTGCGGAGTAGCGATGTATACTGCATCAACCTTGTCGACCAGTTCTTCGTAACTAGTAGCAACATTATTGATACTATTGGTATCAGCCAATTGCTCGGCATGAGAGCGCTCGGTGTCGAAAACACTTTCAATGGTGACAGCACTGACAACAGCGGCCTCTTTTGGGAAACGCTTGGCTATACGTCCACAACCCACAACGCCGATTTTCACTTCATCGTCCTGCTTTTCTCGAAGCATAGTAGATGAAATTCCCTCGGTGCGTGGCAGGTAGACCACCTCACAGAATTCCTTCAGGTAGTCGAACTTTCCCTCCCAGTCTGAGCCGACGGTGAAGATATCCACATCATATTTTTGGATATCATCTATCTTCTGTCCGACATAATCCTCAATGATAATCTTGTCTGCCAGTCCGGTCGCTTTGACAGCCTCTACGCGTTCCAGCACATTGTTCTTTACGTTGAGTTTTCCACGCTCACGGTCAAAATTATCGTTGGTGACTCCTACAATTAGGTAGTCACCCAAAGCCTTAGCACGTTTCAGCAAGTTGATATGGCCTTGGTGCAACAAGTCATAGGTGCCGTATGTAATGACTCTTTTCATAATCTGTTTAACCTGACGTTCTTATACTTCAAAAGACGACTTTATAGGAAACTTCTTATCAAATGCACAACGTAATTGCTCCTTAAAAGAAATAAACTCGTCATCAGTGCAAAAAGGGGTATCATTAATACATAATGAATACACATTCCTATCCTCCAGTGCACTTATGATCAAAGGTATTCCTTGCTTAACAGCCCTAATCTTTTTTACTCTATTTAGTTTTACGGGATAAAACTTATTCGAAGCAAATTGCCAATAACGGAAAAAATAAGGATTCAAAATGACATCTTCTCTAAATCTTGTACAACTATTATTTAGCATTTCTGGCTCCTTACCCCATGCCTCATCCCATACAGATTTCAAATAAGGTTGTTCTACATGACGCCAATTAAAACCAACAAAACGTGGATCATTATATAGTTTTAAGAACAAACTTGTTAATAATCCTCCCTTTCCCAAGTGTAAGCCATACCATCTTTTGGGGGATTGCTTAACAGATTCCCTTCTATCAAAATATCTATTAATAACACAGATATTTGTAAACATAGATATATAAATATTAAATCTGTCTATAGGATTGAAATGTGCAACATTAAAAACTGTTTCTTTATTGTTATCACATGGTAAACCATCTCGGAAATAGTATTCAGGAGTTATTGGAGCATTAATAAAGCAATCATCATTAAAATAGACGAAATGCTCAGAAAGCCCTGGAATCTTATTCATGTGCAATTCGATTGTACAAGAATTAAATGTGGGTAGAAACTCTTCAGGAATATAGTCTGAGTGCTTAATCAATACAAGTTTAGGATGATTCTCGTTTATCCAATCAGGAAACTTGCCATTAGTCACCAAAAAAACTCTATTAACCCAAGGAACAAAGTTCTCCACGGCGCGAAACCAATACTTAAACAGCTCCCAATCGCGGAATCGAGCTTTTGTTTGGTCACCTTCATCCACTGATTTTTTATATTTATAATATTGTTCCTGCCAATCCAAATCACTTGAATCAAGCCAGGTAACAACGAAATCTATAGGATAGTCCATGATTATTAATATCTTATTATTCTTGAACGATATTTACAATAAATGCGATTAGCATAAAAATAATACTTCTTTAATACAGGGATTCTAGTGGTTCTTAAATACAAGTCTATCCTCCACCAAGGACGAAACTCTTTTATTTCATTCTTAAAAGATTCCTTAAATGCATCTAAAGCCGTTTCGTTTTCATAACGATTTGGAAGTTCATTAAGTATATACATTGCTATTCTATCTTTTAAAGCATGCCGATATTGAGGATAATCTTTTGCGAAACCTTTGAGCATGTCTATAATAGAGTGCAACGTTTTCAATCTTGCAGTATCTGCAACTCTACGTTTCTGTCTTCCTATCCATGACTGTGAATTATGAACTCGATAAACACATGTCAAATCATTTAAATAAAACACATAGCCCTTAACAGCAGACATTAATTGTAGGGGATGATCTCCAGTCGCACATCTTTTACAATACTCAGGATAATAGTCTTTTATTTCTTTTCTATAAATAACACTGACTGTTGGGATCGCACCACCTCCACGCCTAATAATTTCTTTTGTTTTTAACTTTTGATTATGATTATACCAATATTTTTCTCCTATTATTCTCTTTTGTTTCTCTGAGTACATTGCAGTCCTACTACAAACCAAAGAACAGTCAGGATGCGCTTCCATATAATCTACTTGCTTTTGGAGCTTATAGGGGTCAGTCCAGTAGTCGTCCCCTTCACATACAGCTATATATATAGAAGAAGGTGCGATGGCATCATCCATGATTCTACGAAGAGAGCCATTACGCTTGGAATACTGGTTCTCTGTTTCATAAATTGGTTTAATAATGTTCGGATACTTTTCTTCGTACTCACGAATAATTGTGGCAGAGTTATCTGTAGATGCATCGTCATGCACTATTGCTTCAAATGCAAAGTCAGTTTTTTGCATCACGAACCCATCTAAACATTGTCTGAGATAGGGTTCATGATTATAAACCATGCATTTTATGGAAACTAATACTTCCGACATGTATCTGTAAATTAAAAATTACGTTTCCTTAATATGTTATTGGCCATTTTCAGCATAGGAGGTCCAATAAATTGATTATCTTTTGAAAGCGCAACACCTTTGCCATTTTTGAAAGCTTCTGCAGAAAGTTGAACCATATCCTCTGCCCATGTAAACTCTTCCTCTGTGGGGGTGTAGTATTTGTGAACTAATGGCAATTCTTTTGGATTCAAAACCATCATTCCTTCAAAGCCTAATTTCTTAGAAAGCATGAGATTCTTTTCCAAATCATCTAAATCGTGTACTCTGATATGAACAGTATCAATAGGATAAACACCAGCAGCCCGAGCACCCATGGCTATCAATGCTCTAGGTACTTGTATACTGATGCCCTCTATATCGTGTTTCCCCTGAAGGTCAGTTACAAAATCTTCACACCCAAAGGCAACAGCAATCACACGTTGACATGCATTACAAATAGCCTGAACGTTAATAGCCGCCCCCGTGGTTTCTATCAATGGTATAAGTTTAAAAGTACCAACAGGAATGTGCTTTTCGTACTCAATGGTTTCTAAAAGTTTACCAATAAAGTATATGTCTTCCGGGCAAGTTGCCTTGGGATAAACAAATCCTTCAATACCTGGAACAGTTAACTGGTAAACATCTTGAAGTAAAAAGCCGCTTTCTCTGTCATTGATACGAGGGTATATGGGTTTACCTTTAAACTTTCCTTGTTGTAAAAACTTAAGAATATTGTCGCGAGCTTTTTGCTTGTTCTCAACAGGTTGGACAGAATCTTCTATATCCAATAATAAAACATCTGCATCAAAAGTAACAGCTTTTTCCAATAGATGCTCATTATGTGCAGGCACGAACATCAAACTCCTGAACAAATGCTGAGGAATAGCTCTAACTATTTGCATTCTTTTTCTTAATTAAAACATGACGGCGGAACGATAATACATCTTCTCCATTTTGGTTGTAGGCAATTGATTCAACATAAATAATACCACGATCTGGCTTGCTTTTAGATTCCCGCTTATCTAAAATCTTAGATCGAACATAAATAGTATCATTGAGAAAAGTCGGAGCTAAATGCTTTACATCCTCATAGTCTAAATTAGCGATGGCTTTTCCACTGATATCAGGGACTGTAATACCAACAGCTAATGAAAAGACAAGAGTACCAACCACAAGAATCTTACCATGTTGGTTCTTGTTGGCATAATCAATGTTAGTATGAACAGGATGATTGTTCATGGTCAACAAACTGAATAAATTATTGTCGCTTTCGAAAATAGTTTTCGATAGCTCATGATAAATAACCTCACCAATTGTGAAGTCTTCATAATAATGTCCTATGGGAAAAGGGTGCATAATACTATCGTTTATTTTGGCTAAATACGAGTTTGTTATCTATTTCTTCTTCAGAGTATTGCTTGATTATTATATTGTCAGAGGCAGTTGAATACTTTGAAAAATCAGGCATGTTCCTTTTAACGGCAGTACAAGCACCGATGATGCATTTCTTTCCTATGATAGTATCATCGAAAATGGTTGCTTTTATACCCACGAAGGATCTTTCTCCTATTGTACTACCTCCACCAAACACTGTTTGTGCACCAAAGAAACAATGAGCTCCAATATGGGCGTTTGCACCAATTAATGAACCTCCCATTATAGCTACATCAGACTCAATGGTGGTGTTATTCTGAACTATTACATAGTCATGAATCCAACAATTATCTCCTTTCAAAGGACTACGCAAAACAGCTAAAGGTGAAACTAAGTTGGCAAGTTTGAGATTTTGATTCTTACAATAATCGTATAATTGTTTCCTATCCCTGTTTAAATGATTCCAAAGCATGGCAATAAACACAGAAAAATCATCTTTGACATCTGTTTTTATTGTTTCCAAACAATATACAGGAAGGCCGCAATAAGAATCAATAGTTTTATATTCCTTGTTTACTGCAAATCCAATTATATTGAATAGCTTGTGGTATTTTACAAAAGAAAATACATGATTGGCGGTTTTGCTCAAACCTATTATTATCAAATTTTCCATATGAATAAAAATATCTGTTGACGTAAATCTAGTTGTTTTAAGATAGAACTCTAAAAGACTCTATCAACGTAAAAACACTTTAACGTAATTATGATAGTTCTTCATAATATAATCCATTTCCTCACGAGATGAAAACTTTAAGAATAAAGTGCCGATGGCAGTGTTAGCACCTGTGAAGGATTCAACATAATCATTGGGCTTAACCCTTATCTCTTCTTCTATGACATATTCTTGCTTGAAAAGCTCATCTATTTGAACTCTTTCAAAGGAGCCTGCTTTTTCATTATGCAAAACGAGGATTGCATAATGTCCGGAATAATTCGGTTCGTGAATATCTTCTATCTGCTCCCCAACAGCTTTCTGAATTTCGGCATCAATAATATCAACATCTGCAGCTATATTCAACATTTCTGCCAGACGATTTCCTCCTGCTCTAGGAGACACTTCCATCAAATAACACTTTCCGTCTGTACAAACACGCCACTCAACATTGAAAAGGCCAGTACGTACATTCAGTAATGTAAAAAGACGTTGTAGCTCAGAACGAACCTCTGTCAGATAGTTCTCATCTTTATTAGAAGGCCAACATTCTGCCGAAGGGGTAAAAGGATTTGCAGCCTCATCATCAAAATATTGATCATAAAAACCATTGTATAGCAGTTTACCATCAACAGCAAAACACTCGGAACCACACGAAAGACCTTCTTTCTCTAAGAAGTCTTCTATAATAAAACGGCCGTTATGGGAAGAATCCAAAGCATGAATGATAGATTGTTCTAACTCCTTGGAATCATCGACACGTGAAACCCCCTTGCTACCAGCCGAGTCAACGGGTTTTACAATAATCGGCCAATGGAACAAATCAATATCTTTTAATGCTTCATTAACATCCGAATATCCCTTGGCCGTAGGGACATTAAAACCATGATCAGCAAGGAATTTGCGGAAACGGGCCTTGTCCTGTAAAATGCAGGCAGCCTCGTATGAGCATGTAAAAGGTAACCCCATCTTTTCAGCAACGTAAGCAGCTGTTACTACACCTGGATCCACAGCAAAAGAAAGTATCCCATCGATTTGCAACTCTTGGGCTAATTGCAGAACCGCTTCTTTATCAATAATGCTCACATTATGGTATTCGTCAGAATACTTGTGGGCAATGTTATCCGGCAGGTAATCTACCGTAATAACATGATATCCATGTTTATGAGCAGCCTCTATAGCCGGGAGCAAATAGCGGATGCCACCAAGGAGCATCAGTTTTTTTTGTTTCATTTATAAGGCATCTCAATATAACGTATTTTTATCACACCGTGTTCTATATTTCTGAATGAGAGCAACCGTGCGTTCTGTGTAACGGGTATGATTTCTTCATTGTTGTTTGCGAAAAGTATTTTGCTTGCTGTTGACGCTGACTGAACAGGTGCTCCGTTATAGTCACAATACTGGACAGTATTCATACCAATCACAATATGGCTTTGTCCAAGATAGCGGACAACAACACCACGATAATCAAAAAAGACAGTTATCGGGCCTCCAAACAATTCGAAGGTCTCTCCGGGCTTTATCCATCGTATGTCATCTGTTCGTCCCAAAAAACGTAGGACAAGGGCGTCTACATCGGTATAGGGGTTGCGCTGAGGTATTGGCGTATTGGGGTCAAGACTGCGTACCCAAGCGGCATTGACAAGAGCCTGTTCGAGACGGGGCAAGGTGTATGTTTCAAACACCTTTGGTTTACTCTTACTCCAATCGGATATATAATGCTGTTTACGTATATGGCCAGCGATACATTCACGCCCTTGGCAATCGGGCTTGACACCAATACCGCAAGTCTTTGATTCGCACTCTGACCGCTGATAGGCAGTGGCGTTGCGCTCGAAATGGCATAGAATCCATTCTTCAACAGAGAAAGAAGAATAGGCTATGTGCAAACCTTGCCCCCCTGCGGCCAAAGAGCGAGCAAAGTCATGGTCGGGAAAGTTGTCATTGTCATAGACTGCCCACCCTTCCGTATAGCCTTCATCGCGCATCAACAACTGAGCCTCGCGCACATAGCGCGTTGGCTGCTTACGATATTTATCATATTCGGCCTGACTGCTTTCCTTGGCAAGATAATACTGCCACAGGGCTGCACTGGGATTCTGCATACTCTTGACAAGGTGCTGGCGGTTGGGATTCTTTCCAGCCCTCTCTTTCTTGGTGGGCAACACCAGTATTCTATCAAATGAGTCAGGACACTTTTCTTGCACATACTTGGACATTTCTATGAAGTACTGGTTTTCGGTCTCCGACCCTTCGCACACTATGACGATGCTATTCTGCCGTGTTTTCCGTGTTTTCCTTGCCATTGATGCCGAATATATAGTCTAAAGATTTTGGAGAAGGCAAAGCGCCGAAACGACCGGCACGATACCAGTTCTCGAAAGGTACATTGATATCGATGTCATCGAAGTCCTGTGCGGAATATAGCTGGGACTGACCGTCATCACCTTTTTCGGCAAACCATATTTGGTCGGCACGGAAATAAGGCTCGTTGCCTATGATGGATACGTCGTGTGAGGTAAACATAAGTTGCGCTCCTTTGGTGTTGATTTCGGGTCGATTGAACATTTCGATTAGTAGCCGGAACAGGTTGGGATGAATAGCGAGATTCATCTCATCGTAAGCCAGTACGGTGCCCTTCTCCAGCACGTCAAGTATGCGGGCACCAAGCTCAAAGATGTGCTTGGTGCCTACAGACTCGAGACCCATATCTAACACTACACGAAGTTCCTGGTGATTCTCGTCGTAGCCCTTGTGAGCTGTTTTGAATTCCCAACGGTACTGCTCCATAAGGGCATTGCGCACATTGCCGGGGATATTGTCTGGGAAACGAAACTCCTCGTCCTTATGACGCTGCATAAGCAGCCCTTTGATACCCAAGTCGGATACCTCTATAAGCTTCTGGAGTTTTTTGAACGCATCGCTCTTCTCCGACTGAAGGATGGTTTGTGCCACGTAGGCATTGTTGGCTGTGAGGTTGATGTTATCATCTATGGGCAACACCTGCATCTTCGCAATCTCTTGATACACTTCAAGCACATTGCCAGACGGCTTATTGGATATTTCGGAAATGAAAAGATGATTGGGAAGGAATAGCGTTTCCGACAAGTCCAGTTCCTTGGTCGTCCATGCGGGGCCACCTTCGAGTTTTGCCTTTTGTTGCTCGTCGCGTGTCACGCGATAGACAAGTTGCTCACTGTCATCGTCCATCACTTGTGAAAGGGTTTCTTCTTGGATGGAATGGGTATAGGCAATTTTGAAACTGTACAGATTGCCTGCTGCAATAAGCCTCAGGACAAGCTCGGTAGGCTTACCGGGCATTGTCTTGTCTAAAGCGAAGGGCAAATAGTTGAGAGGCTGGTTGACCCGCCACTCACGCGAGTTAACAACCATATTGGCCATTTCGAAGAATGCCCAGATGACATTACTCTTACCTGATGCATTGGCCCCGATGATGATGGCGGTTTTTAAAAGACGCAGTTTGCGGCCACTGTCAAGGATAACCTCCTGAACATCTGTTGAGCGATATTCGGAGTCAAGTGCCTCGAAGGTGAATTGTGTCTCGTCTTTGTAGGAACGGTAGTTTCTTATTGTAAAATCAAGTATCATGGTAGTACTGTAAGGGTTATTACTATCAATTCGTCCTTATCAGTAAGATTAACTTCGTTGACTTTCCTCTTACTCGGCCAATCATACGAGCATATTGGCTCTCGCTTATTCGGAAAGCTCATGATTATTATCTTACTACAAGTTTAATAACTCTGTTAATTTCCTCATCTGTCAGTGCGTGATGCATTGGTAGGCAGATAACACTATTCGCCATCTTATGGGCAACTGGGAGATTCTCGGGTCGGGCACTGTCTAACCCGCGGTAGGTGGAGAACTCACTGATTAATGGATAGAAATAGCGGCGGCCAAGAACGCCCTGCTCTTTCATCTTGAAATAGAGTTCGTCGCGCGTCATGCCGTACTTTTTAGCATCGACAAAGATGGGGAAGTAACTGTAGTTGTGCTTTACACCGGGAAGGTCATCCCAATATTCAATGCCAGGGATATCTTTTAGCGCTTCTCTATATTTGATAGCAACCTGATGGCGGGCTTCGATAGCAGCATCCACTTGTTTGAGATTAAGCAAGCCGTAGGCACTACGCATCTCGTCCATCTTGCTGTTAATGCCCGGGCCGACGACCTCTGTCTCACCAGCAAAACCGAAATTCTTCAAATAGTCAATGCGCTGCTTCGTTTTGGCATCATGCATTATCATGGCACCACCCTCAATGGTATTGTAGACTTTTGTGGCATGGAAAGAAAGAGTGCTAATGTCTCCAGCTGTAAGTATGCTGGCAGTTTCTGGTTTATTCGCAGAGCTCATCAGCGAGGCAGTCAAGTTTCTGGTTTCAGATTCTAACCCATACTCTTTGGCTGGTACTTCAACTCCAAATGCATGGGCTGCATCATAGATAACTTTTAGTCCATATTTATCTGCAATTTCCTGAATTGCTTTGGTATCACAGGGCTTGCCATAGACATGGACTGGCATGATGGCAGTTGTTCTTGGAGTGATAGCTGCTTCGATCTTATTGGGATCCATGCAGCCTGTCTTCCAATCGATATCCACAAAAACGGGTTTGCATCCGTTCCACCATATGCTATGTGTCGTGGCGACAAAACTATATGGCGTGGTAATGACTTCTCCTGTGATGCGGAGGGCCTGCAAGGCGGTAATCAGGGGAAGGGTACCATTCGTGAAAAGAC
>Ga0129307_1001460_pt1 | contig 24802 bp, 20 predicted proteins | sample P1105metagenome_FD_94437 | JGI IMG/M metagenome (GOLD analysis project Ga0129307, IMG submission 94437) | Capybara group fecal microbial communities from Wisconsin, USA - P1105 metagenome | ecosystem: Host-associated > Mammals > Digestive system > Large intestine > Fecal | place: USA: Wisconsin...
CGAGGATACTGCGGTTTATCTTCGGAGAGGCAAAGATAATCTCGGCCTCCCGCGCATCCAGATAGCCATAGATACACATAGCGGTCCGCAGGCACTTCGTGATGATCTTTTTTATTGTCGTTTCCCGGTCGCCGTAGTTTACGCCGGCTTCATGGAAAGCCACATCTACTGCATAAATCTTATTGACGCCGTCCTGCACGGCCACTCCAAGGGCGTCGCATTCCGCCTGCTGGAGGAGCTGGGACAGCGACGCAGTTTTCTTATAGATGTCATAGCCGTATTTCTCTGAAAAGAACTTGTCCGTCACGGACTTGATCTCTTCCAGCTTATCTTCATGAAGCAGCGTCCACTGCCCGGATGTCGTCCAGTTGGTCTGTACAATCTGGCATTCCTTTACATGGCGCAGCCAGGAATAAAAGAGGGATTCACCCATTTCGATTTTCATTCGATGCAATCCTCCTTACTGCTTGCCGCTTTTTACGGTCTGACGGTATTCATCCCTGACAATGGAATATGAAATCAGGTTTACAACGAGATCGACCATGTCCGGCTCATCCAGCCTGAGCGGGTGGTCGCTTCTTACCGAGCCGAGATAATACTGATCCCCTTTGATGATTTTGGGATAGCGTTGGCGCACCAAATTGAGCAATTCAGACTTCTTCCCGCTGCCTATGCGACCGACTGCAATTCTGCCGTGGTGATAGAATTTCAGAGTGTCTCCGCTGACGGTTACATTATCCTCGGCTACGAGCTGAAGGGCGTGGTGAGATGACTCTTCATCATCGTGCGCCACACAGATACAGGTCTTCGGGAGTTTCCCCTTTTCAAGCCATCCGTCTTTCCAATAGCTCGTTACGCACAGAGAATAGAACTCGGTGTTTCCGTCAATCTCTACGAGGAAAGAACGGTAAGGCCCGAAAAAGTGGCCGCCGCTTCCGTTTCCATAGGTGAGCATACGAACTCCGTAATCTTCAATCAGTCGGAACATTCCGTAATCCCCGACGGGCATTTTCACGCGGACATCGAGCAACCCCTCCCAGAGATTAAACAGCGGAACTGCAAGATTCAACGGAGTGCCATAGCTGATATCGCCAACATAATCGTTTGCTTTTGCGTCTTCAAATGCCAAGAGGAGCTGATCCTTCAGCTTGTCCAAAGGAATGCGGGGAGGGGGAGCTTCGATTTCTTCGGCAATAAACTCACCCGTCAGCATATCCTCATAAGCCGGCAGTTCCTTTATCTCGATGTACTGGTTCTCCGCTTCATCAAATTTGAAGCAAAAGTAGGACGCCCCGTTGGTAATCAATGTATATGTGGTTTCCATGGAGTCACTGTATCCCTGGGCTTGGAAAAACGCTTTTTCATCCAGAGGAACTGACTCCGCCTTGCACTCGACGACTGCCAATGGAGCAAGTTCGTTATTCTTCGTCAAAGATCGGATAACAATATCTGCCCGGTCTTTGGTCTTTACTCCATAGTGGGACAGAGGCTCTTCCACAATAATCATATCTGAGGGAACCTTCAAAACAGAAATCAGGTAGGATATGACCTTCTGCCGTATGGTTTCCTCCGGGGTGATGTATATCAGTTTTTTCCTGACAGGGTCAAGATAGCACTTTCTTCCATTTCGCATGTATATTGGCGGAAGCTTCACCTTTGACAGATCCATCAATCACCCTCCATAGGTGCCATTTATCGTTATTAAGTGTTTGACGTGAAGATTATTGGTTGTGCTTCACTCATTATTCGTCTTTCTCAACAATCAATAGTACTGCTCAACGTAGCTGTATGCCTTCGAGAAGACTTCCTGATCCTTGATCCGGTACTTCCGCATGATAACGTCTCGCAAATTCTTGCTGACTTCTTTCCTGCCGGTCGATGTGTTCTGCCATCCCGGGAAACGGACGATCCTGACGATGCCGTCGATGTCATTGACGATTCGTTCAACGATGACCGGGGTGTTGTCATTCCGCACGTTCTGGAACAGCTCGGTCAGCGCTGCTTTGCCCTTGTCCACTTCCTCTTCGGGAACAGTCTCTTTTTCAACCTGCGCGACGTCCTTCGCCAAGGCGAGCAGCGCCTTCAGAAATTCCATACTGGTCAGCAATCCGGCCTCGTGTTCTTCGCGGAGCTTTTCCATTCTCTCGCCCAGAGCAATGAAACGCGGGTCGTCGGGGTGCTTCAAAATGATGGCGGCCAGATCGATTTCAATCTTCCTGCGCTTCTTCTCAGAGTCAGGGTCGCCTTCAATGAATTTCTGGATGATTTCTGCGTCCATTGCAAGGACTTCTTCATCCGTCGATACCGATTCTACAGAAATGTTCTCATGGACGAGCTGTATCGTCTTGGGACCGAGAGCAGCCCAGATCAGTTTGCCGCGTTCGTCTGTCGGACGAATTGAGTCGTATACCTTCGACAGCCACCGGTAATCATCCTTGTATGGCTTCAGACAGTTATCCGGAGACAGCGCATTCCATACTCGGTTCAGCACCCGGTACTGGGCACCGAATTTGTCCTTCATCTCATCATCGGGCAAGCAATCCTGCGCTGCAACGAGGCCTTCCCAGTCATCGCGTGTTCTATCAACGCCGGGGAAGAAGTTGATGCACGCGGCTACGAGCTCCGGCACCATTCCCTTCACGCTCTCAATATTGCTTATGATTTTCTCAACTGCTTCCGCATCGAAGGACAGTGCCTTGGCCACATCGTCGAAAATGCCGACGTAGTCAACGATGAGGCCGTATGTTTTGTCTTGCCCGTAAACGCGGTTCGTGCGGCAGATTGCCTGCAGCAGCGTATGATCTTTCATGGGTTTATCGAGGTACATCACCTGAAGAATCGGTGCGTCAAAGCCCGTAAGCAGCTTACTGGTAACAATGACAATCTGAAGCGGATTGTTGGGATCGCGGAAGTCATCCAGCACTTTGGCTTCCTCTTCACGTGTCCGCCGCCACATTTTATACGCATCCGCCTTATCGTTATTCGTATCCATAACGATCGTGGAAGTGGCTTCGCCGAGGAGCTTGTCCAACTCTTTCTTATAGAGAACGCAGCACTCCCTGTCGAAGCATACCACCTGCGCCTTGAATCCGTTCGGATTCACCTTCGACATGAAGTGCTCGGCGATATGAGCACAGACCGCTTTGATCCGCTCCGGATCCTTCATGATCGCAGCCATTCTCACGCGCTGCGCGACCTTCGATCTCTCTTCCTCTGTAAGGCCTGCTTCATCGGCAAGGGCTTTAAATGCTTCGTCGATCGCTGCCTGATCCACGTGGAGCTTCACCGGTACCGGCTCAAAGTGCAGCGGCAGCGTAGCTTTATCGCTGACGGAATCCGCGAAAGAGTAGCGGCTCATATAGCCGGAGCGGTCCTCTGTAGCTCCAAACGTGGCAAACGTGTTTCGATCCAGTTTGTTGATAGGCGTACCGGTAAGGCCGAAGAAGAATGCGTTGGGGAGGGCCATGCGCATCTTCGCGCCGAGATCGCCTTCCTGCGTTCTGTGCGCCTCATCCACCATAAGGATGATGTTGTCTCTAAAATTGATGGCTTCGTTGATCTGGGCAAACTCGAAAATCTTTGTGATAATGACTTTACGGGAATCTGCTTTGAGCAACCTGATCAGCTCCGCATTCGTGTCTGCCGGTACAAGGTTCGGCACGTCCGCCATAGAGAAGGTGCCGAATATTTGTCCGCTCAGATCAATGCGGTCATTCACTATGATAACCGTCGGCGCGTTCAGCTCCTTCACCATCCGGAGCTTCTGTGCTGCGAACACCATCAGCAGAGATTTACCGCTTCCTTGGAAATGCCAAATCAAGCCCTTCTTAGGATAACCCGCCTTCACGCGGTCAACGATGAGGTTTGCACCTTCATACTGCTGATAGCGGCATACGATCTTAATCTTCCGATTGTGTTTGTCTGTCGAGAAAAGCGTAAAGTAACGGAACAGATCGAGAATGACCTCTTTCCGCGTGATTGAAGATACGGCACGCTGTACCTTTGACAGATCGCCTTCTTCATGGGGAATGTTGGAAAACCACGGGCCCCACAGCGTGACGGGCGCACTGATTGCGCCGTACCGGAAGCATTTGCCCTCCGTGGCGAAATTAAGAATGTTCGTCACAAACATCTCAGGGATGGATTTTTCGTAATCAAGGATATCTCCCGCTCCATCCATCCAGCTGATCGCCGGTCTGACCGGTGACTTCATTTCACCGATGGCAACCGGGAAACCGTTGATGAGGAGAACGACGTCAAGCCGCTTGCCACCAACCTTCTGGGGGTACACCCACTGGTTCGTCACAACGAACGTGTTATTCTCCGGATTGTCATAATCGAAGAACTTGATGCTGATCGAGCGCCCGTCCTTATCGAACGGAAAACTGTTTTCCTCGAAAATGAGCTTTTTGAACCGTTCATTCTGCGTAACGAGATCATGCGGGCGTACTGTGGAAATCAATGCCCGCAGCTTGTAAATCACCGTATCCGCGTGCGCCGGGTTCTCGGCGATGCAGGGGTTCAGCCTGATCAATGCATCCCGAAGGTGCTTTTCCACCAGCACATCGGATTCCGCCCTGGGAAGGTCTTCTGCACGAATATAGCTCCACCCATTGGCCTCAACGGCATGGATGACCATATCCTCAACATTCTGTTCTGTGAAAGTACCCGGCATGGCTCATAACCTCCTATGGTTTTCTCTTATCGTGAATGCTTCTGCTATATGCCGAAGCAAATATTTTGATTTATCGCTTTGTTCAACAAACGAAATAAAACGATCTTGATCCGCCAACGGCGGAACCAGCAGCCGTAATGATCTGATCGAATCGAAGTTCAGTCCCGCTTTTACCGAACTCAGATTCTTCTCAAAAAACTGTTTTTTCCCAGCATCGCTTTCCATGAAGAATGCGACGTAGAGTGGATTGAGCACATCTCTGTCAAGTCTAATGCAGGTCAAGTGCTGATTGATATACGCTCCATGCTCTGCGATTTCCTTGGTAACTACTCCTGTACGCCCCAAATCAGCGGTAATGCTGATTAGAAGATCACCTTCTCTGAGCCTTGTGCGGTCTGCTTCTGCGTTGTGGGGTGCGGTGATACACTGTACATCATCCAAAGAAATCTTGCAGTCCTTCACATTCTTGATTGTGATAAACCACTCACCATCATCAGAATGATACTTTGCCCATCCTCTTGATCCAGAGGTCAAGAATTGGATATGCTCCGATAGCTGACAAACAGGCAACCTCTTTGTGTTACTTACAGGATCCCCGAACATCTCGATAAATTGCGATTTGCACCGGCAAATTTTGATTTATCGCTCTGTTCAAGGAATGTTACAAACTCTTCCTGCATTGCCAGTGGCGGCAATGTAATCATTATGTTCTCAATAATGCTTTGGTTGATTTTGTAGGTTCCGTTCGTAGTTCGGGCTTGTTCTTCGATTTGCTCTCTAACGGAAGACATCCTCCAAGCAGCACATAAATACGGCATCTGAATTAGGCTTTCGTCAACCGTGGCTGCAATAACAGTATCAGGGAAAACCAAATCGGAATGCGGCATTTTCGAATATACAGCGGTCCCTACAAGGGTTTTGTTGCCATTTCCACGGCATATGTACAGCTCATTTTGCTTTATCCTTTTATCTTCGGGGGGACATTCATCAAATTCACCGTTCTTCCACGCTTCTGGATCGAATGTCCCTTGCGTAATCGCCGATAAGGTCAACACCTTTTCTGAATGTGAGCCATGCTTCGACGGGGATACTCCATTCCTTAATGAGCGCAAAACAGTTTTTGCTGGCACATCATCATATTTTTTGCCTCCGAACATCTCGATAAATTGCGACTGATCATGCAATATATTTTTTGTGCGATTGTTTCACGTTCGCCTGGTTGACCATCGCATACTGAAGCGTCGTATCCACGCTTTGATGTCCCAAAAGCTGCTGCACCTGCTCGATCGGCATGCCTTTATCGATCGCCATGGTAGCAAGCGTCCGCCGAAACTTGTGTGGATGCACCCGGCACAGATTCAGCTTTTCTCCGAGCTCATGCAGGCGAATTTCGATTCCGCGTATCTGGAGCCGGTTATGGGGCTGCTGGAGGGAGACGAACAATGCGGGGTTTTCATCCGTCCTGCTGTTCAGGTAGTTCTGGAGGTGAATCTTTGCTCTGGCATCGAAGTACACCTTCCGCTGCTTGTTCCCCTTGCCGAGCACGACGCATTCTCGGTTGGTGAAATCAATGTCGTCCCGATTGAGGAGCACCAGTTCTCCGACGCGCATACCTGTGGATGCCAGCAGGTCAATCAGGGCTAAATCCCGAATGCTCTCACAGTGGTCGCGCATGATTTCCAACGCCTCATCAGAGTACGTTTCCTTGACCGTTTTGCACGTCTTTACCTTGTGGATCCGGCGAACAGGGCTTTTCATAATGTAGTCCTCATCTTCGAGCCAAGCGAAGAAACTGGAAAGTATCCGTCGGATATTGTCAATCGTAGTTTTGCCTGCTGCTCTGTTCGTCTGATACGAATCCAGATAGAGTCGCAGATCATCGGTTGTGATCTGGAGTACGTCTTTTCCTATGGCTTCCAGCACGTTCCGCAGGGTGGACTCATAGTATCGTATCGTTTTCTCCGAACAGCCTTCAACCCGTTTTGCTGCAAGAAACAGCTGCACGTGATCGACATCTGGTTCCACGCTGGTTTCCTGAATGCAGGCGGAAAGCACCGCGTGCAGTTGCTTCATCTGGCTGTTGTCGAGGTATGCGAGCATTTGCTGCTCAATTCTGGCAATCGTCTGGCTTGTCATGCTGGTTTTCTCCTTTGTACCAACATCCTTCGCCATGTAGATTGTCATTCAAATATTTTCTTCATCAATGCTTTCTGCGCATCGGTGACTTCTTTCAATGCCTGCTGGGCTGCAAATTTTGATTTATCGCTCTGTTCTACCAACTGCAAAAACCGCTGTTGTTCCTCCAGAGGTGCAAGCGGCAGCTTGAAGCCTGCTATCTTGCTCAGGCTCAAAGTGTACAATCCAGAGGTAGTTTTCGCGCTGCTGAGTATCTGGTTCCGACCGGCCTGCGTCATAAAGAAATACATGCAGTATTTCGACAAAACCTTCCTTTCGTCGGGGCGTGCTTTAATAATATGGTTTTGGTGTAGCATCGGCTCTGATTGACCATCCCATACTGCAACGCGGCCTATCTGGTCGGGGCTACCATTGCCTTCAACAAACAAAACGTCGCCTTTTTTCAGCATAGTTTTCTCTATTTCGCCCTGTTGCACGCCGATTGTCTGAACATCATCAAGGTCGATGTAATCGAAAAACACGTTTGCAACCCGGAGATATGGCATCTTGATTTCAAACGTGGGGCGCTTAGCGTTTTTGGTCAGCCCACTACTGACCGTTGAAACCGCATCCAACCGAACGGAAGGGTATCTTTCGCCATGAATAAACCGCTCGATAAATTGCGATTTCACCAAGTCGTCAGTAGCCGAAATGAGCTTCTTATATGCTTCCTTTGTTCGCTCAAATGCTGCTAACAGCTTTGCATACTGCTGTTGCTCCGGAATATCCGGCAGATTGAATTCAAGGTTCTTCAGTGTACCCCAGTTGACTGTTGGGGAAAGCGATCCAACGGAAATACGGATTGCTTCATCCATAAAGTAATCTGACGCAATGAAGAATGGGAAAAAGCCCGGATCGACAACATCTGTCTTGGGCCGGTAAATCATTCCATGCGCCGAAAAAATGCCGTCGTGGGGGGCTATGGCAGCTCGTCTCAAATATGTATTACGGCGGCCAAAAAGGATATCGCCTTTTCGCATAACGAGCTTTTCGCCCTTTAATTCGATATCGCCGCCCCACCGGGACACTTGAAGGCTACCGCTGTCAAGGTGCTCCAACCCAATGTATAGTTTCTCGTCACCGGGAACAGGCATTTTCTTCTCAGTGATGTTGTAGGCGATATCTGAAAACTTATAGCGCTTCATTGGGGATCACCATCCTCTATCATTGCAAGGAGCTGATCGTACTCTTCGCAAAGAGACGCCGAGCTTTCCAGCCATTCTGCTAATGTATCCTCTATCGGTTGAATCTCATCTGCTTTTTCACCGCCGCCTACATATAAAGGTATACTTAATTTGCCTCCATTTTCCATGATCTGGCTGATCGTTGCGATGGCGGAAAAGCCTTCAACCTCAACAAATTCATGGTAAACGCCAGCAATCTTTTGAATGTGACTGTCTTCCAAAAAACTCTGTGAGTTTTTCCGGATTAGTTCGTTTTTCGCATTGATGAAAAGTACTTTTCCTCGACGATTCAGGGGTTTTGTTGTCCGGCAAATCAGGATACATGCTTCCATCGGCGAATTGTAAAACAGGTTTTTACCAATTCCAATTACACATTCCACCAGATCACTTTCCACAAGTTTCTTGCGCATGTCATTTTCTTCATCGCGGAAAAGCACTCCATGAGGAAATAGAATGGCGCATCGACCGGTATCAGGCTTCATACTTTTTAAAATGTGCTGCAGGAAAGCGTAGTCCGCACGTCCCTGCGGAGGCGTGCCCAAGAAATTCCGCCCGTACTTATCATTCTCAAAAGCACCGCGATCCCACTGTTTGATGGAGTAGGGCGGATTGGCGAGCACAATATCGAACTGCTGTAACTGGCCGCGCTCGATGAACGCCGGGTTCTTGAGCGTATCATCGTTGACAATGTGGAAATCCTCGACTCCGTGAAGGAACAGATTCATCCGTCCGATCGCACATGTCAACTGATTGATCTCTTGTCCGTAAGCCTGAATGTTGCGCCATTCCTGTCCGTTTGCTTTCAAGTGTGCGATGCAGGAAATGAGCATGCCCGCGCTGCCGCAGGTGGGGTCATAAACCGACTCACCGCTCTGCGGCTGCAGTATCTCCGTCATCAGGTGTACAACGGTTCTGTTTGTGTAGAATTCCTGCGCCGTATGTCCGCTGTCATCAGCGAACTGCTTTATCAGATATTCATACCCATTGCCGAGCTCATCCTCCGGGCAGTTTTCGAGGGAAAGCGATCTGGACGAAAAATGCTCCAGCAGGTCTTTCAGCAGCCTGTCCGGCAGGCGGTTCTTGTTCGTCCATGCACCGTCACCGAAGATTCCGGTCATCTTTTCGCCGTTGGCCTTCTCAATTTCTTTGAACGCGGTTACGATCGCCCGTCCAACATCCTCCGTGACCTGACGGACGTCCTTCCAATGGTGTCCCTTCGGCACGATGAAGGTATGAAGTTCTTCTTCGGGGTAGAGGTCAATATCATCGCCGTATTCGGCAATGGCCTTTTCCGTCTCTTCATCGTAAACGTCGCAGATCCGCTTGAAAAACATCAGCGGGAAGATGTACTGCTTATACGCGCCTGCATCAATGTTGGTGCGGAGCAATACAGCCGATTGCCACAGGTACGACTTGAGCTCATCAATCGTCATACGTTCAGCCATCGATGTATCCTCCTTCCTTGAGCAACTGCATCAGTGCCTCTTCGCTGTTGTGAACCTCTTTTAGTGCCGCGTAGAACTCGGCGCGTATCTTCTTTGGATCGATCGGAGGGGCGGGAGTTTTTTCTATGTAAGCATTGACAGAGAGCGTGTATTCCTTCGTTTTAACGGTTTCAAGGTCTACAATCGCGCATCTGTCTACCACTGACTCATAGCCCTGCCAAAGCCGGAACACCTGATCGGTGTCCGCCTCGGTCATAATGTTCTTTGCCCGCTGCGCTGTATAGATGCCTGTTGCGTCGATCATGCAGATCTTTCCGCGATGGGCAAGTGGTTTATTATTGTTCAGGAACAAGATACATGCGGAAACGCCCGCTCCGTAGAACAGATTGCCAACAAGTGCGATCACGCACTCGACGCAATCGGTCTCGATCATCTTCTTCCGTATCTCACCTTCGCGGCCACCGTGGAACAAGACGCCCTGCGGCATGACAACGGCACAGCGTCCTTTTCCGGGACGCATGGATTTGTACATGTGCTGCAGCCACGCAAAGTCTGCGTTGGAGTCCGTGGGGCTGCCCCAGATGTTTCGCCCCCACTGATCGCTCTCGAAAATCTCCGCGCCCCAGTGATCCAGCCCGAAAGGAGGATTGGCGAGAACACAGTCGAACTGCTGCAATTGGCCGTTGTGAATGAACACCGGTTTGCGCAACGTGTCTTCGCGCACGATTCTGAATTCTTTGGCTCCGTGGAGGAAGAGATTCATTCTCGCGATGGCCGACGTGGACAGATTCTTTTCCTGCCCGTAAATTTTCCCGTATGAAGCCTTCTCATCGTCCATATTGCGAATGGCCTCGATGAGCATTCCTCCGGTTCCGCAGGCGGGATCGTACACAGACTCCCCGGATTTTGGACTGAGCAGTCGCACCATGAGCTTGACGACGGATCGTGGGGTATAAAACTCGCCCGCGTTCTTTTTGCTCATATCGGCGAACTTCTTGATCAAGTATTCGTATGCGTCACCCATGACATCCGCCGAGTAGTTGCGGTTGCCAACCGGCAACGCCGACATGTGCTCGATGAGGTCTTTTAGGCGCTCATCGTCCAGCTTCGTTTTGTCCGTCCAGTTTGCATCGTCGAAAGAGGAGAACAGTCCCGCCATCGTGTCTGGGTTGGCGTGCTCGATTCCCATCATCGCGTCAACGATAGCCTTGCCCACATCTTCACTGGTATTCCGGACGTCTTTCCAATGGCATCCCTTTGGGATAACAAACGTGTGCAGCTCTTCTTCGGGGTAGAACTCGATATCGTCACCGTACTGCTGCTCGGCATCCACCGTCTCTTCATTGTACACATCGGAAATGCGCTTGAAGAACAGGATCGGGATGACATATGATTTGTAGTCGTCCTGATCGATCGGGCCACGAAGGATGTTGCAGGCTTCGTAGAGGTGGTTGTATAGCGCGTTTGCCGTGGTTTCCCGATCTTCAACCTCACCCGCGTGCTGCGCTTCTTCCGTTACTCTGACAGCTTCCGTCATGGCATCCTGCCGTTCTCCGGTGGGTGCTTCTGTTTTGGCTGAGTACGCTGCTGCTCTGGAAATGCCCTCTCCGGCCTCTTTCTCCAGTATGACGCCATACTTGGATTCAAATGCGTTTACGATTTCGAGCTGTCTTGCATCTAAGAACGTCAAAGCCAGCTTCCGAATGTCGGCAGGAATGCCGTAATATGCCTCGGCTATTCCACCCGCGATTGCTGCGATCGTATCGCTGTCGCCGCCGATGGAAATGGCATTGCGGATGGTGTCCTCAAAACCAGTCGATTCAAAGAACGCCTCCAGCGCCTGCGGCACTGATCCTTGGCACGAAACGTCAAAAGAGTATGTCGCGCGGATATCTGCCAGCTTGAACTTGATTTTGTAATAGTGCGCCTCAATGTAATCGCGGATTTCGACCATGCTCTTTCCGCTACGGGCGAGGAAGATTGCAACTGCGGTCGCCTCGGCACCCTTCATTCCCTCTGGGTGATTGTGCGTGATTTTCGTTACATCTGCTGATAAATCCTTGACCTCATCGAGCGTTGACGCCGCAAAGCCGCAAGCGCTGACCCGCATAGCGGAACCGTTGCCCCAGCTATTATACGGACGAGGATTGCTGTCATATATCCACTTGTGGAACTTCCCACCATATCCGGCGTGAGGGTACAGCCGTCCGAGCTCCTGCATCCGCTTCACGGCCTGCTGGCTTAATGAATCGTAGTTGTCGTTGCAATCCAGAATTGCCTGCGCAACTGCGAGCGACATAATGCTGTCGTCGGTCGGCCTGCAACTCTTGATATGAGAAAGGAGTTCAAAGTCCTTAGACTTTTTGTTGTTCCACTCAAATCTGGAACCCGATATATCTCCAATAATTGCACCTAACACAGTTCACTACCCCTTGCTCAAATGAATTCAACAAAATCTTCAATCTTAATATCAAGAGCCTGGCTGATTTTCCCGAGTACTTCGGTGGTGACATGTTCATTGTTGGTCAGTTTTCGTACCATGTACTCCGTTATCCCAGCCATTTGTTCCAAATCTTTTTTCTTCAAATCCCGATCAAGGAGAATATGCCACAGTTTTTTATAGCTGACCGCCATGGTATCAACCTCGACTTTCATAGAATAGTCAAAGTCATTATACCATGCTATCTTCCGAATTACCACCGAAAACCGCGAAATATCAAGGATAATGTCTTTTTCTCAAAAGCGGATGATTGAAGTGGTAACACAATTCTGCTATACTATCTACAGAAGCTACTCAAGGAGGAAGGACCACGATGCGAAAGCCAAACCGCACCCTATGGGTTTTCAAGTTTCTTTGGGAGCATACGGATGATGAGCATCCGGCTACTATCGCGGATATTACCGCTTATCTTGAATCACAAGGGCTTCCAGTCAAGGACTATCGCGTGATCCAGGCTGACATTGCAGAACTGGCCTCTATGGGTATTGACATCATTGAGGATCGCTCAAGGCAATATAAGTACAGCATCGGCACCAGGCACTTCGAGGTGCCGGAGGTCAAACTCTTAGTGGACGCGGTTCAGTCCTCCCGATTCATAAGCCAGAAAAAGAGCAAGGCGCTAATCAAGAAGCTATCGGCTTTTGTCGGTCCCCAGGATGCCAGCATAATCAAGCGGCAGCTCTATGTCGATCAGCGTTTCAAGGCCACCAATGAGGGCATAATGCGTATCGTTGACTCCATTCAGGACGCAATTACCACGCATACAAAAGTCACATTCCAGTATTTCGATTACTCGCCACAGAAAAAGAAGGTGGCAAGACATGATGGGGCATTCTATGTGGTATCTCCCTATTCGCTGATCTGGAACGGTGACAACTACTACATGGTAGGTCATTCAGAAGATAAGGACCAGGTACAGAAATTCCGCGTTGACCGCATAGACCATCTTTCTATCGTGGCAGAGCCTTGGGTAAAACCTCCAAGGGACTACAATGTTGGCGAGTTCTTTTCTCAGGAGTTCTCCATGTTGAGCGGAAAGGAGACCGAGGTTGAATTGCTCGTCGAAAACGCCCTTATGAACAACATCATTGACCACTTTGGTGAAAGAGTAAAGACGGAGATAGTAGATGAGAGCCACTTCAAGGTTCGAGCAACTGTTGGGCTTAGCACGAATTTCTACGGATGGGTCTTTGCATCAAAAGGAAAAATTAAGATTCTAAGCCCAAAAGATGCTGTGGATGATTTTTATTATATCATAGACGGCTTCGCTTCTTCCAGATAAAAAAGCTCTGAGACCTGCGTTTTTGCGCCGGTCTCAGAGCTTCTCCGATTGTATTGTGTGAATTCATCCAAGCATTTTTCATGATGCAGTCATTTATCAATCGTCCTCTAACAGCTTTGAGGCGGGGATGCCCAGCACATCGGCCATCCTGAACAGCGTTTCCAAAGAAACGCCTCGCGTTGTCCCCGTTCCCTCAACTTGCGCCAGAAAGTTAACGCTCTTGTTAATCTTCTCGGCAAATGCTTCTTGTGTATATCCCGCCTTCTTGCGGAAGTATGCGATTTTCAAGCCGAGCGTTTTGTACTTTTCAGGATAATCGGTCTGCATATAGCCTTACCTCGCTTTGCTATTATGCTACCAATTCTCCATTTCAATTAGAATGTAATACAAGAAAATAATCATTTACTCATAGTAAATGTAATGCTACAATGAAACAATGATCCAAGCTATTGAGCATCGGAATTGTCTAGATCGTCTGGGATAAACTCTGCGACGGCATCCAGACGGCAATGCAGGATGTTACACAGCTTGTTGAGCGTATGCGTGGAGACGGGCATATCCTTTTGGAGCCGCTGGATGGTTGCATGACTCATACCGCACTTAAAACGCAGCGTGTATGTCGTGACGCCCTGTGCCGCCATCGTCTCCCAGAGAGGTTTATAGTGAATCATAATTGCAATCCCCCTTTACAGGGGACATTATGCCCACTATAATAGCCATAATAATATGGCTATTGTTTAGCCATACGAAGGGCGAAAAATGCGTCTCAGCATGAGACGCATTTTTGGGAAAGGGCATGGTATGGAACAAAAGACCTGCTTTTTCATCGGCCACCGGGACGCGCCGGAGGAGCTGCGCCCGCTGCTGGCCGAGGCCGTGGAGCGCCACATCACGCAATACGGCGTGACGGAGTACATCGTCGGTCATTACGGACGCTTTGACGCGATGGCGGCATCGGCAGTCAGAGCAGCAAAGCAGCAACACCCGGAAATCTCCCTTGTGATGCTTCTGCCTTACTATCCGTTCCCATACGACACGGATGATTACGACGCCACCTTTTACCCGCCGGGGATGGAGACGGTGCCAAAACCCTTTGCCATCGTCCGCGCAAACGAGTACATGATCCGCAATACCGATTATCTGATCTGCTATGACCGGGGACAGATCGGCAAGACCCGCGACTTTATGGAGCTGGCCAGGCAAAGAGAGAGAAAGGGACTGATCCACATTGAAAACCTTGCGGATAATCCGTAAACAGATTGCCACGGTTTTCACCGTCCTGGCGCTCATGCTATGCGCTTGCGGGCAGCAAGCGCAGACGGAGCTGGAGCGCGACTGGAAAGCGGAGGCCGAGGCAGCATCCGTTTACTGCACCGCCAAAGCGGATTGTTTCCTTTGCGGTGCGGACGCGGGATACTTCGGCCAAAACAATGTCGGCGTCATCAGTCTGAACAGCTTTTCGTTCATGCCCGTGGAGATCAACCGCTACGACCACAGCGGCGAGCTGATTGAGGAAAACACCGGCGCAATGCAAATGCGCTTTTTCCAAAACGGCGACGACGGCATGAACGCATCCGTCATGCTGGAGCCCGACAGGGGCATCGCTCATGTCAGTATATCCATAAAAGCGGACGAAACGCTTGACCTTGTAAACGCTGCCGCCCATCTTTGCCCCGACTGCCTGACAGAGCTTGCATCCCAGTTCTACGGCAGAGTTAGCGGCGTCGGCGTTGTCAACTTCAGCACCCGCCGCCTGTATGCCTTACAGGAAAGCGTCACCGGCTTCGGCGCGGGGGATTATTACATCCATTGTGACCGCGATACGAAAGACAAGCTCGATATCCTTATTACATACACCCCCTTACGATTTGAAGATACAGCGTAGAATTAAACGCAGCATACGACACAGCCTTTAGTAAAAAAGCGCATTGTCGTTAATCAAAGTAACGGCAAACTAAAAACATATAAACATATATTGAAAAAAAGTGAAACTGTGATACAATAAATTATTAAAGTTATTTCAAAGAACTGTTTGTTTGAATCAGTCGAAAATACGTCTCACCGTGAGACGCATTATGATAAAAGGACGGCGATAAGCATGAAAAAACGAATCTTATCCATCACGTTGGCGCTCTGCCTATGTGTGGCGCTCTTGCCGACCTCAGCGATGGCAACCTCAAAAACAGCGGACGAAGCTATTCAATGGGCAAAGAGTCAAGTTGGAAGTTCTGTCGGATATGATGATGGCTCTGGGTACTATCAGTGCGTTGAGTTCATCCAAGCATATTATCGATGGTTAGGCGTCGATGAAGTAAAAGGAAGTGGAAAAGATTATGCGACAAACGCTTTACCAAGTGGCTGGACAAGAACAGCTGGCGGAAAACCGCAAAAAGGTGATATTCTTATATATTCAAGATATTCTGCTGACATACAGCCAAATGGTCATGTTGCGATCTATGAATCGGATAATTCTTTGTATGATCAGGACGGAACCGTTTGGCACGCAACTGTAAAAAACGAGTCCGCAAACTACAAGACATATACTTACAATTATTGGGGCTGCATTCACCCTAATTTTGCTTCAGATACCCCTCGCCCCAAAGCGCCGAACAAGCCCACGGTCAGAGTGAATGGTACCGCCGTCACAGTGTCGTGGAATGATGTCGCCAACGAAATGAGCTACAATGTGTATCTGGTACAGGCACCTTGGTCTTGGGAGGATATAAAGTATTCGGCGTCCGTAAATGCAAATGTGACAAGCTACACTTTCGAGCGCGTAGAAGCGGGTACATATAACGCATTCGTAATAGCGATGCCAAACGGTGCAGAGGTGCAGAGCGCGTGGGCAGAGTTTTCCGTTGCAAGTCCTAAGCCGAGTGTATCTTTTATCGCTTGGGATAACAGCAATTACACCTACATCCGTGAAACCGATGCTGCCATCGGTCAGCAAATTGATGTTTCTGGTGGCACCTGCACAAAGACCGGCATGATCTTATATGATAATAACCGAAAAGAGCTTGGGCGCGCAGAGAATCCCTCATATACGGATCATCGTGTTTTTTTCAAAGTGAATGATGAGGTAGGGATAACTCTTTCTCCGGGAACGACCTATCAGTACCGTTTCTGGGCGGCTGTCAATGGTGAGATTTATTATAGCGATTATAACTCATTCAAGACGAGCGGTACTGCTAACATTGCAGTTACTGGCATTTCGGTCAGCAAAAACACTTTGTCTATGAAAACAGGGGAAAAGACGTCCTTGACCGCCACTGTCAGTCCCTCTAACGCTACAGATAAAACCGTGACATGGAGCAGTAGCAATACGAATGTCGCTACTGTGAGCGGCGGCAAAGTAACCGCCATTGCCGCAGGAACGGCGACGATCACGGCAAAGGCCGGGGATAAGACGGCAACCTGTACCGTAACCGTTACCAACGCCACAGTCGAAGTATCAGGTATCAGCTTAAATAAATCAAGCCTTTCTCTCACTACTGGCGAAAACGCCACGCTCACCGCAACGGTTAGCCCCAGCAATGCCACAGATAAAACCGTAACATGGAGCTGCAGCAATGCAAATATCGCCACTGTGAGCAACGGAAAAGTAACTGCTATTGCCGCAGGAACGGCGACGATTACGGCAAAGGCCGGGAATAAGACAGCGACCTGCACTGTGACCGTTTCTAATGCTATGGTTGCGGTTACGGGGATTAGTCTGAACAAAACGACACTTACCCTCAATATCGGAGATACAGCGACTTTAACCGCAACTATATCTCCCACCAATGCCACAGATAATAATATCATCTGGACAAGCGATGACGAGGCTGTTGCAACTGTCAACAATGGCGTGGTGACTGCCGTTTCTGCCGGCACGACCATCATCAGAGCGCAGGCAGGCGGCAAATCGCAGAGTTGCACCGTAACTGTCACTGGTGGAGAATACCTTTTTGAAATAAGCGCCTATGTTGATGGTGTGACAGAGGCAAACTACGGGTATTATGGCATGGCGGATATTTATATAAACGGTATGTTGAGCGCCCCAAGCTGTGGTTTTTACTCTGCCTTTTTGCCAGCTGGCACGACCTATGAAATTAAGAACGTGACACCCCAAGACGGGTACAAGTTCGATGGAGTTTACAGCGGCGCACTCAAAGGCACGATAAGCAACGAGCCAATCTATATTATTTTGCAGTTTTCAAGAATGGGCTCTACGTCTGGCAACCTATACCTTGATCAAGTCGGTGTAACTATGATGGTAGGCGGCGGCACCGTGATTCTAAACCCGTCAAACGGGACATCCTTCCTTGCCGGTCATGTAGTGACATGGAGCAGCAACGATCCGAGTGTAGCAACTGTTTCTGAAGGCGTAGTCACACCTGTTTCTGCGGGTACGGCAATTATCACAGCAAGCTATCAAGGTGCAACAGCGACCTGCGTTGTAACAGTAAGGGATTCACAGAACAGAACAGATACCGATATTCCGTCGTCATGGGCAACGACAGAGGTATCTGCAGCGATTGTTTCCGGGCTTGTGCCGGAAGTTCTGCAAAAGAATTACACCAAACCTGTCTCTCGCGCTGATGTCGCACAGATGTTCATAAACTTAATTGAACAGAGCAGCGGAAAGAGCGTTGACAGACTGATGAACGAAAAAGGTGTATCTATCAATAAGGATGCGTTCACCGATACGTCCGATTATTCTGTCCTGGCCGCTAATGCCCTGGGGATCATCAATGGTACGGGAAACGGCAAATTCAGTCCGGACGGAACATTTACCCGCAGTCAGATCGCCGCAATCATTAACCGTGTAGCGAGGGTACTCGGCGTCAATACCGACGGTTACACCCATAGCTTTACGGATGTCGTCGGTCATTGGGTAGATACCGAGCTTGGCTGGCCCTCCAGCGTTGGAATTATCAACGGCGTCGGCAACAACCAATTCAGCCCGGATACTGACTTAACTACGGAACAGGCAATAGCGATAACTTACCGCGCATTACAGATTTTGAAATAATCATAATTGTCTCTATGATTAAATTATTTGGAGAACACATTAAAAGAGACACAAGCAAAAATACGTCTCACCGTGAGACGCATTTTTGAGAGGATGCACTTTCAGTATTTGGAGCAACAGACCTACGAGGATATGAGGAGGACTACAAATGAAGAAGATAGTATCAATAGCACTGGTGATAGCGATTAGCTGTGCCCTTTGCATTCCTGCGCAGGCCAAGGAAAAAACGGAAGTTTATGTGGACGTTGTAGATTCCGAACTGGAAAACGTAATTCTACAAATGTTGAATGAGTGCGTACTGGGGGCTATTTTTGCTCCGAATAAGGAGACAAAAACAATCTCTTCAGATTTTGTTTATTCGACCCAAGAGTTATACGCTTCGGCGCGTTGGACAATTCAAAAAGCATTGCATGTTCTCCAGCCAAACAGGGCAGAGAATGAACTTCCAACATATTCGGCAGAAGTACTCCAGCGGATTGTTCCATATTATGCAGACGAGCTTTTTGAAATAGAAATCAATGGGCAAACACCAAGCACTTATTGGAAATATACAGAGAAAAACGGCATGGGGAATACTTTTGGAGGAAGCGGCAAGTACGATGTAACGGGCAATCATATTGAAGTAACTTTTTCATTCCAGCGGAGCAATGGCGATATGATAGACCAGCTCACCGAAATCGCGGAGGAGGTCAAGACAGCTTCAAGCACAACGGAAGGGCGTCTATCATATCTAAACAGCTATATGATAAACCGTTTTAGTTATCAGTATAATCTGTTTATTGCTTCAAATAGTGTAGATGATTTGCTGCGGGACAACATCGGCGTATGCGGCAGTTATGCCCATATGGTGAGCTATATTTGCCTCATGCTTGGCATTCCTTGCGTAGAATTATCTGCTTATTCGACGGACTTCCACGGTTGGAATTATGTTTATGTCGATGGAGAATGGAAAGAGCTTGATGTGACATGGAATGATACAACAGGAAGTCCTCACAAGTATTTTCTTGTCGATTCAATAAATGACGATGTACACGACTGGCTAAACGACGACGATACAGCACTTGTTAGATACGCGCAGCAAAAAGCGATAGAGATTCAAAAAACGATTTCGCAGATTATGTCCGATGAAAACACTACGCTTCCTATTCAAACAATCTCAGTCGCTGTGAACGGCAAGACTATCCAGTGGACGGATGCTGTCCCTTTCATCGACGAAAACTCTCGCACTATGGTTCCTTTGCGAGCGGTAGCAGACGCTTTGGGGTTGGTGGTCGAATGGGACGGGGTAAAACGCGAGGCAATTTTCTCCAACGGAACAAAGAGCATTATCTTCCCGATTGGCAGTTCCTTTGCACGTTATGAGGACGGAACTACAAAGGAGATGGATACTGCAGCAGTTATCGTGAATGACCGTACTTATGCTCCAGTACGTTATCTTGCAGAGTATTTCGGCTATGCCGTGGAATGGGATGGTAATTCAAAAACGGTAATTATTCAGTAATGACAGAAAAATGTGGAAGATGAGTCGAGCGTGTGGCGTGACTCTATGGCCGGTCAACTACAGCTCAGACAACCGGACTGCCTATATAACAGGCTATTACGATTACCTGCCGCGCACAAAGAATGAATAAGTTTTGAGGTACAAGCGGCAACGGCTAAACCAATTATAATTATGGGAAGGATACTTTATGGCAAAAAGCAAATTAAGTGCAGTTCTACTTGCGCTAATCATTTCTCTTTCATTGATAGGTTGCGGGAACACCACAAAGACCGCAAATCCCGATTCAGTTATTACTAACACGAATCAGATCGAGGAAAGCACTGATAAAAACGATGAAAACCCGTCATATGGAGATAAGGGCTACGATGAGAAGAAGGTTCTTTCTGTATTTACCTCTCCTGAAACAGTGGCTGTCCTCAAAAATGATTCTAGTCTATGGATACTAACTAAGGAATACATAGAGAAAAATGAAAGAAGTGGCTCATATCGAGAAGTGTTTGTTAAGAAACTGGAAGATGTTAAGTACGTTGACATTTATAAAAATGCAGTCGCTGCTATTACAAAGAACGGAGAAATATGGCTTTACGGTTCGAATAACTACGGAATAACAGAACCCTCATCCACAGATAATCAGGGTGACGATGAACAGTCGTTCGTAAAAATCATGGACGATGCTATTTTGGTAGAACTCAGTGAAACCAACATAGGCATTGTTAAATCCGACGGCAGTTTATGGATAGGTGGATCAAATGTTTATGGACAAATCGGGAACGGCAATTCTGAACCGACCGCATCAGAGCCTATTCAAAGAGTCTTGGATGATGTCAAGGATATAAAATTCGGCGACGGCAATGCTGTTGCACTTAAAAACGACGGAAGCGTATGGACGTGGGGCAGTAATCTCAGCGCATCGTTAGGAAACGGGACAAACGGAGACAATGGTATTCATTCAAATCCGACAAAAATACTAGAAGGCGCAAAGGCCATTCATGTAGCAGGATTATGGGGATTTCAGAAAACTCTTGTGATAAAAACTGATAATAGCCTATGGGCTTGGGGCGGAGCTTTGGATGGAGTCGATGAGTATCCGGATAATTATTTCAGCAACGGTACTGATTTTTGGGATAGAGCGACACAAACTACACCATTGAAAATAATGGAGAACGTAGCGCAAATTGGATCAACTGTATATCATAATGTTCCGACAATAACAATTATAACCACTGGAAATGAATTGTATCTTTGGGGGCACTTAATATCTGGAGAAGAAAAACAAACCTTTATTGAGCCTACAAAAGTCATGGATGATGTTCAGAATGTAGATGTGCATGGAGGCTATATAGCTGCGGTTCAAACAAATGGTAGCCTCTGGTTTCGAGGAGAAATAAACAGAGGCGCTTATAAATCTCAAGAACAGTTCACAGAAATCGGAAAAGATGTGGAATCTGTTTATGCCTATAAAGAAACAAAGCTTTACGCGCTTAAAGTAGACGGAAATCTCTACTGGTGGATTGGTGGTGACACCTTTGGCAGTGAACTGTTTTGATATCACGAGTTTCTTGGTTTTCCTATAGTAGAACTGCAACAAATGGCGGAACAATGTAGCTCCGTGTGGAATAAACACCTACCTAGCTAATCTAACCCAATTCAAACACCACATCCATCTGAGGTTTAATAGGCAAACAGCAAATAATAACTATCACCAAAAAATGAGACCTGCGCAAAAATGCAGGTCTCATTTTTGCCACTTGATTTTCAGATCCTGTTACGCTATAATTCTAACTGCAACGATACGTTGCAGATTGTGATCGGGAGGTATGGCTATGAGACATAAGGATACGGAACTGATGAGACGCATCCGCGAGTACGCGGAACAGTTCTACATTGAAAATGGCCGGTCTCCCAGCAAGTCTGAAATCGGAGCCGTTGTTGGAGTTAACAAAGCCACAGTTCAGAGATACCTTGTAGAAATGGCCGAGAATGGTGATGTTGGCTACGACGGGAGAAACATCATGACGCATAAGACCTCCATCGCCAAGCATGGAGTGACGACTGCGAGAATATATCGGGAGGCAATCCCCTGTGGAACGCCAGAGGCAATTGACGCAGCTGTTGACCAATTCGTTCAGTTGCCATCCGTCGTTTTCGGGGAAGGTAATCTTTACATCGTTCCTGCCCACGGCGATTCTATGATTGAAGCTGGAATTGATGATGGCGATATGGTCATTGTTGACGCCGACAGAGAGCCGAGTATCGGGGATAAAGTCATTGCGCTTGACGGCGAAGGCCAGAACACCTTAAAGACCCTGCTTTATGACACGGAACAGTCCAGATACTATCTCCATCCAGAAAACCACATGCTGAAAGACATCTATGTGGATGAACTGACTGTTCAGGGCGTCGTCAGGTTCATTATCAAGAAAGGATAAGGCGGGGTCAATGGCAAAAAGGAAAAATGGCGGGGCGATGCTTCCGGATTACCCTCCGGACGAGCCGCCCTGGGATGGATGCGCTCCTTTCTTCCTTGCAAAAGAGCTGGATCGCCTCCCATTGGATACGATGGGGCCTGTTGTTTCTATGAGAGACCCCTTCAATCCTGAGTTTGAAATCATCTGTGCGAATCCCTATCACAACAACATTGAACGGATCGGCTCGTTCAAACAGTTCCTAATGGGTCGATTCTATTCCGACTACATCACTTACCTGAAAGCCAAGATTGAAGACGGCACCTTAAAGATTGGAAAGCGCAGCTCCATCGTCCCATTGCCAGATATTGTATTGGTTAGCGAGGCAGAAGTCCAAAGGATCGACCTTTACCGCAAATCCCCCGAAGAGGTCTATGCAGACATTATTATGAGTGCGAAGATCTGCATTGCTTCTGAACGGGATGGTGCATTACGGACAGATAGGCTGACGCAGTGGTATCGAATCAGAACCTGCTCAGACCTCAACCGTGAATCTCCCGGCTTCAATGATCTTGTCTGTATCTTGGTTTATGACAAAGCTGAACCAAACCCAGGAATCCCGCTTGATGAGTATTTGGTTCCCTATACCAGCGCATCCCTGCTTGACGGTGAGTGTACCGGCATATTGTCCGTCTACTATCCGGAAGCTCTTGAAGGCCCCTGCCGCGTTAAAGGCGAGTTGCTTGCAAATCGTATGGGTCTCCGCATAGAACTCTTGCGACTCTGTTCGTCGAATGACATCCGGGGTCAACTCTACTTTGAAGGGCACGAAACGGAAATCAAAAACGAGGACGGGAGCGCGGTTCCCCACCGCATCCCTGCCAATACCATCGTTGTCAACATCAACGCCTGCCTTGACGATGACGGCATGATAAGTGATGACAAACTGAACGACACCATCATCCATGAGTGCTATCACTTTTATCGGCACAGACTGTTTTACCTTGGTCAGCGGCTCTACAACGATGACCTGCGTTGCCTCTCCTGCACGGTTGTTGGTCAGCAAATCGGAGCAATGATCGACTCCGGCCTGGAGTTACGAGGCAACACTACTCTGGAAGAGATGTATCTCGCTGCAAACTGCTTTGACGGGAAGACGCCGGTTGATTGGATGGAATGGCAGTCAAATCGCGCTACACCGAGAATCCGTATGCCGGCACGAACCGCTGAGATGAAGATTGACGAGTTGATTCTCCATCATAGACGCCGTTATCCGGGAATCACGACGCCGCATCTGTACTCACGGGTGGTTTCGGATCTCGCAAAGTTCTATGGGGTCTCCAAGCAGAGCGCAAAGCGACGCATGATTGAGCTTGGCTATTCCGAGGCAAAGGGCGTCCTGAACTATGTGAACGGGCGGTATGCAATCGACTATGCCTTTGCTCCGGGTAGCCTTGGGAAAAGCCAGACCTTCACTATTGACTTTGATGCTGCCGTTGACCTCTACCAAAGGGACAGTCGTTTCCGCGAGTGCATCAGTAGCGGCCTCTATCAGTATGTTGACGACCATTTTTGCCTGACTGACGCGAAATACGTTTATCTGCGAAACGGTACGCTTCACCTAACATCCTATGCCAAGGGGCACATGGATGAGTGCTGCCTGATCTTTTCCTTACGGAACACAGGGCCGGAGTACATTTATCAGGCAGGAACGCTTCAAAAGGAAACGGCCAAGGATCGTACATCCGCAGATTTTGACGGAGACCGCTTTGATACGGACTACTTCGCCGCAGCGCAGAGGATCTCCGGCATTATGAACGATTTACCGGGGTCTCCATGCGGGACACTGAAAGCACATATGGACCGTCGAAAGCTTACTCAAGAAGCTTTGATGGCAAAGAGCGGAGTTTCCTCAAGAACGATTTCCCGGCTAAGAACCGATCCTGATTTCAGGCCATCAAAACAGAACGCGATAGCCATTTGCATCGGTCTCCAGTTAGAGCCAATGCTCCAGAGAGACTGGCTGAACAAATTGGGAATCATACTGACTGCCAGCACAACCGATGTTTTCTATGAGCTGCTCATGGGAAGCCTCTACAAGCAGCCGATATCCGTCTTTAATGATAAGCTCATTGAACACGGTTATCCGCCTCTAAGCAGAGGTGTTGACGAACTGGATAGTTGAGGAGGGGGTGTCGTCGTGACGCGAAGAAAAGTATATGTTGCGGTCAATGCGGAGCATGAGTCCGACGGAACCTGTCGCCCAAGGGAGATCCGCCTTGCAAACGGAAGCAGATATGAGATCGACAAGATTTTACAAGTCAGTCGTAGCGCATCCGTTGTCGGTGGACGTGGAATTCGGTACAGAATCAGGATTGGACGTGCAGAAACAAATCTCTACGACGAAGAAAACGGACGATGGTTCGTAGAGGCAAAGTTCGGATAACTATGGAAGGCGGTGAGTGTAGATGCCCTTGAAAAAGCAGTTTATCGCAATCGACCTCAAGAGCTTCGTGTGACACGAAGTCGCACGGTTGAATGTTCCCCGAGAAGTCGAGGGAACCTATTGTGCCATCAATAGCGCCTATCGCTCACAAAGTGGCGGGCAACTGCCATGAGGA
>Ga0129307_1001462_pt1 | contig 24787 bp, 22 predicted proteins | sample P1105metagenome_FD_94437 | JGI IMG/M metagenome (GOLD analysis project Ga0129307, IMG submission 94437) | Capybara group fecal microbial communities from Wisconsin, USA - P1105 metagenome | ecosystem: Host-associated > Mammals > Digestive system > Large intestine > Fecal | place: USA: Wisconsin...
ATTCCTCGATAGCTCAATGGCAGAGCACTCGGCTGTTAACCGAGGTGTTGCAGGTTCGAGCCCTGCTCGGGGAGTGAATGGCTCCATGGTCAAGCGGTTAAGACATCGCCCTTTCACGGCGGTAACTCGGGTTCGAATCCCGATGGAGTCATTTTTTCATAAGGCGACGTAGCCAAGTGGTAAGGCGTGGGTCTGCAAAACCCTGATGCACCGGTTCAAATCCGGTCGTCGCCTCTCTTCTTCGAAACAGCCCCGGAAAGATCAGGGCTGAAATTGGGAAGAATCTGCTTTGCGGTCCTTCACCCGCGAAGACAGCCGGCACAGCTTGCAAAAGGGCAAGAGGTGCCGGCTGTTTTATTGACTTTTCCTTTTTCTTACTTTACAATCTTAACGGAATTATAGCGGCACATTCCGCTGAAAGAAGAGGAACTGCGGATGGAAACAGTACTCGTGACCGGCGCCTATGGCTTTCTGGGGCGCTATGTGGTCAGGGAAATGCAGGAAAACGGCTACCGTGTGATCGCTTTCGGGCGGGATGCGGAAAAGCTGGCACAGCTGAAAGGGGAGAATATAGAACTCTTTCAGGGCGATTTCTGCAATCCCGAGGACATCACTCAGGCCTGCGCGGCTGCGGACTACGTGATCCACTGCGGTGCCCTGCTTAAGGGCTGGGGCAGGCGTGAAGACTTCATCCGCACGAATGTGGAGGGAACACGCAATGTGCTGCGGGCCTGCGAAGAAAATCATATCAAACGCCTCATCTACACGTCTTCTCCCAGTGTTCAGCCTCTGAAAAACAATCTGCACCTTACGGAAAAGGACTACAACGAAAATAATCACCTGAATTATTATATTGAAAGCAAGATCCTAGCGGAAAAGCTGGTGCGCGGCCAGGACAAAGTCCCGTACGCCATCATCCGCCCGCGCGGACTGTGCGGGATAGGAGATAAGAACATGCTCCCGGTCCTCATCCGCGCAAACGAGACCATTGGCATCCCGCTCTTTCAGAAGGGAAGCGTGATGGCAGATCTGTGCTGCATCGAGAACGTAGCCCTCTCCTTAAGGCTCTGCCTGGAAAGAGAGGAGGCGCTCGGCCAGGTGTATCATATCACCAATGATGAGCCGCGCAGCGTTCCCGCCCTCGCAGAGGAGATGTTTGCGGCGCTGGGGACGAAACCGAAGTATCTGCACCTGCCCTTTTCTCTGTCGTACGGCGTGGCAGGCCTGCTGGAAGGAGTTTATAAACTGTTTGGGATCTGGGATAAGGCCCCGGCGCTGACACGCTACAATGTCTGCACGCTTGGCAGAAGCCAGGTCTTCGATATCACGAAGGCAAAGACGGAGCTTGGCTACGCCCTGAAGGTCAGCCTCAGTGAAATGATCAGGGCCTATGCAGAAGCGTATCAAAGAGGCGAAGCGTAACTTGCAAAGAGGCACAATGGGGAGATTCAGACCGGATGAAAGGCTGGAAGGATAAATTCAGATATCGTTTGTTTTACCGCATGCTGCATGCGGTCAGTCCTCTTGTTCTGAAAAAATATGACTTTCAGACGGATAAACTGAAAGATTTTCAGGGACCGTATCTGGTCATGTCCAATCACCTGACTGAGGTGGACATGTTTATTCTTGCTGCGGCATTTCCGAAGCCCATGTTTTTTGTGGCGGGGGAGCATTTGCTGCGCTCGAAAAACGGACCGTTCATGAAATGGGCTCAGGATCCGATCTTCGAATTTAAGGGCTCGGTAGCGCTGGACACCGCCAGAGAGATCCTGGACCGCCTGAAAAAAGGCAAAAATGTGATCCTGTTCCCGGAAGGAAGCCGCTCCTTTAACGGCGAGACGCTTACCCTTCCCGAATCCGCAGCGAAGCTGGTGAAGCTGGCCGGCTGCGGGCTGGTCACGTATCATATGGAAGGCGGCTATTTTGTCGCGCCACGCTGGGCTTATACCTTCCGCACCGGCCCCATGCGGGGGCGCATTGCCGGAACCTATACGCCGCAGCAGATCCGGCAGATGAGCACCCGCGACCTGACAGAGGCGATCAACCGGGACCTTGCCGAAAATGCGTACCAGCGTCAGCGGGGGACCATGGCGGCTTACCGAGGAGAAAGACTGGCAGAGGGGCTGGAGAATTACCTTGTCAAGTGCTCCCGCTGTGGTGCGTTTGATTCCATGAAGACGGAAGGCGACCGCTTTCGCTGCCTGGCATGCGGGCAGAGCGGCGTATATACCGAGCAGGGTTTCCTGAAGGGCGAAGGCCTTCGCTTTGACAGCGTATATGACTGGGGAAAATGGTCAGATCAGGAGACAGAAGCGTATATTGCCGCCTTTGAGGGCGAAGGACCGGTCTTTCAGGACGAAGACCTGCTGCTGTATGAGATCACTGCAGATCATCAGCAAAAAGACCTTGTGAGAGGGAGCCTCAGCGGCTTTAAGGACCGTCTGGAATTTGCCGGAGAGCGTTTTGATCTGCAGGATATTCCGCTTGTCGATATGCTGTACTATGGAAAAACACTGCTCTTTAGCTGCCATGGGCGGCACCTTGGGATAACAGGGGAAGCATTTCATGCTATTAAATACGCTAAGCTGCATAAGGTGTTTAAGGAAAAAGAGCGGGAGTGACCGGGATCATCCGGAAGCCGGAGCATGATCGCAGAAGAAAGAAATGGTGAGATAAAATACCGCGGCGACGGATGACCCGTCGCCGCGGTATTTTTGAGTTATTATGCAGGAAGGTTATTCAGAAACCGTGGCCACCGCCGTGGGAACCGCCGCCCCCGCCGCCTCCGGAGAAGCCTCCACCTCCTCCGCCGGAAAAGCCGCCGCCTCCGGAGGAAGAATTGGAAACGGTATAGCGCTTGATGAGCCGGGTGGACGCATTGGTCAGGACCAGTTTCTTTGTTATATTCTTATCCAGCAGATAGACTTCGCCGGGTTTTTTGATCCTGGTCTTCTGATTGGCTCTTGTAAAGACGATCACCAGAGCAAGACAGACGGCGATCAGCAGGTTGCTCATATGCTTCATGGGCTGAGGGACCGGGCGGTCGTCCAGAATATCATAGATCTGCGAGAAGCACCTCCGCGCGCATTCATAATACTTTCCGTCCCGGGCGTAGGGATAGATATTGTCAGCAATGGTATCGCATTTTGCCGTCGAAAGCTTTGTCGAGCGGTTGGTGACCCGGATATAGAGCTGGCGCCCGTCTGAATCGGAGGTATCAAAATCGATCAGGAAGAGAACTCCGCCGCGGGAATCAAACAGCTGATTATAGAGCTTTTCGGAATACCTGACGGCGGAAGTTCCGCCGGTATCCTCCGTGGTCGAAAAGGCCACCGGATAATAGGCCGTGACCGGCAGCATGACCTCCTGAAGCTTGCTGATCTCCTCATCGCTCAGCATGCCGGCATCATCACGAATGAACACCGCTGATGGATCGGTCTGCAGCTGATCCCCTCCCTGACTTTCCCGGACCGCCAGAAAAGCGTCGTAGGCAAACGGGAGCAGCATGATGAGGATGGCCGCCGCGAGCAGCCGGTTCAGCATTTTATTGGAGATGGGCTCTCTTACTTTTTTCTTTGCAGTCTGACTCATTCCGCACCTCCTCTCTTCATGGAAAAGAGGGGAATATCCCTTGAGGCCAGGAGGTTCTGCTTGGTGATCACGTCAAAGCCGGACCAGACCGAGACCAGAATGTTCAGGACCCCGGCGCCGTAATACCACGGGTCCTCGACCGTTCCGGACATGATCACGATGGCCCCGGCGGCAAGGGCAAGCCAGATCTTCCATAAAACGGAAAAGGAAGCCGCACGGGATCTGCTGAAGCGCCATTTGGTGTGCCGGTACGTAGTGGAGGCAGGATTCGACGAGCTCGCGGCGCTGCTGACGAGCCCGGAGATCACCCCGAAAAGGATGACGAGAATCACGATGGGGACGATCAGCAGCATGAGATCGGGCAGCTCCACATTGAGAAATTCTTCGGCAAAACCGCTGATGAGCGGTCCGAAGATAAACAGGCATACGCCCCAGGACAGGATGTTTGATCCGCTTTTTCCGGAGGCAGGCTTGTTGACCCTGCCTTCGTTGTTTTTTACCGCCTCGGCAAAAGCCTGATAGCCGATCCGGCCGATATCATCCAGATGGTTTTCCCTGATATAGACCTGCTGGCTCAGATTGCTTAAGATGATCCCGAAGATCGTGGTCAGGATCATGGAGACCCAGAGGAAGGGCAACGGCTTGATCGTCAGGAAAAAATTCATGATCGTACAGATCACAGCGGCGACAATAAGGCTGACTTTAAGAAATTTTCCCCGGTCCAGCGGGATATCCGCCGCAACGTCACCGTTCTGACCGTTTACCGCCGCATAGCAGATCCTATCCTTCACCCGGTGAGTCAGAAGCCATACCGGCAGCAGGACCTTTCGCTTGGACAGGCGGATCTGATCGGCGCTTGTGGCTCCGTTTAAGGGGAGAGAGATGCCGTCCTGCTGGACGGAGTCTGTGGCATTGATATCATCGCTGACCAGCCTGGCCATGACCGGGTCGTAGGTTTCCGGAGAGACATCGCTGCCGTCCGCGTAATAGCCGGCTACGTAGGAAGGCCGGAAGGGCTGCGCTTTCGTCCAGGCGTAGGTATCGATCGATTCACTGAGCGCATCCGGAAAGGCGACGGCGGCGTCAAAACGGCTGCCGGAATAATCCGCTTCCAGCGTTCCGTCTACCTGATAGACACTGACCTCGGTGCGGCTGCCCAGGCTCCTGCGCTTTTCTCCTTTGGCAGAGACCCGAGCGCTGCATTCCGCCTGGTATTCATAAAAGGGCATATAGATGCCGGTCAGCTCCTTCGTCCCTTCTTCCCGCATCCAGTCGGGCGCAAGAAGGACGCGGTCTGTCCGCTCACGGTAGCGGTTCAGCGCTGCCTTTTTCTGGAAGGCAAACGGAATAATGCCGTCCGGCTTCTGCTCTTCCTTGACTCTTTGGTCAAAGATGACCGAGGAGCCGCAGTAGCTGCAGAAGGTCGAGATGGTGTTGTCGTAGCTTAAGACGACGGCGCCGCACTGGGGACAGGAAAGCTCCGTTGTCTGATACTGCCCTTTCCGGTCCAGATAGGCTTCATATTCGTCCAGCGTGATCACGCTGTCGCAGTATTCACAGCTGACAGCGCCATGAGAAAGATCGTAGCTGACGCCCGCACCGCAATGCGGACAGGTGAATGCATACATGGCCTTTCCTTTCTTCAGGATCTGACGAGGTTGCGAATAGGATCACTTCAGGCGCCTGCGACCGGAACGCCCGGGATCAGTACCGCATACGGCCCTTCGTAGTCGCCGCTCTTGTACTGCTCCCTTGAGAAGATGAGTTTGCCCTGCACGTCCAGCAGACTGCCGTTGATGGATCCGCCGCAGAGGGGGATCGCCTTCCCGTCCTTGTGAAGGATGGCCAGACGCATTTCCCCGCCGAAGTGGCCGTCAAAGAAATCCGTCTGGAAATCCGAGAAGGTCACGGTCTCGAGCACGCCGTTCTTCTGCATTTCGGCGAAGGGAACTGTGCCGTTATCCACCCGGAACTTGTGATAGCGGCCGGTCGGCTCCAGATCCATGTAGCGGCAGAAACGGGTGGATCCGTGAATGGTCTGCAGCATGCCGTCCCGGATCAGCTCGCGGTCGCGCAGAGGGATCCCTTCGGTGTTGAAGGGAGCGTCGGCGATCAGCGTCAGGTTCAGGCGTTCGCCGCCCTCGCTTTCTCCCTGCACATCATCACCGATCTTCCAGGTGGAATAGCCGGAGTAGAGGATATCAGCAAGCGATCTTGCCGTGTAATAACTGAATAGTTCGGGGATATTGTCGCCGGTGATGAGAATATCATACGTTCCGGAGGCGGGCATCTCTTTGGCCTGCGCGCGGAGACGCACGTCGCGGAGCCCCTCTTTGATCTTCTGATGCAGGGAGGCAAGATCCAGGGAATCGTAGCGGAACTGACGGTACTGTTCCACATCCTCCGGCATCTTGCACTGGGTAACGAACTCGCCGAACACGCTGTCGCTATCGTAAGAGACGTGCAGACCGTTCGAAGACTTCACTTCAAAGCTCCTGCGGTAGATGAAGATCTCCAGAGAATTCAGGAAGGCATCGTCTTCGCTGTCCGCAGCGAGAGCGGTCTCGGCAAAGCGGGCAGCGATGTCTTCAAGCGGCAGATCCTTCAGATCGGAGGCTGAGGGGCAGTGCGGCGCAGTGACCTCGTCCGGCAGCTCGTAGAAGGGATTTTTCACAAACTGCGCGGCAAAATAGGCGTCCGTGATCTTCCGGGTGATCTCTTCGTCGGTCATCCCGGGGACAATATAAGTGACGGAGCTCCCGCGAAGCTTTGTGCCTTCTTCCTCTGAGTCCCGGCAGATGGTGACTTCATACTGCACGATATCGTTGAAGCGGGGAAGATCGAGTTTCTTTTTGATGAAATAAAGCTCCGCGGTGCGGGTATGGTTCATGGCGATGTTCCAGACAGTGACGCCGGCTGCCGCGAGCGCTTTTTCGATTCGTTCAAACATAGTCCTGCCTCCTTAACCCAGCCGAATGGTGGCCTTGATGTAAGGGCCGCCGTCGGAGACCTTGACCCATTCCTTCCAGCCTTTGCCGCAGAAGCCGCCGCCGGCGTGTTCCACGGTGCCGGAGATCATGGTGATCGATTTTAAGAGATCCGGAACATAGCCGGAGAGCACGATGGGCGAGAAGATGCGGCCGGTGAGCCTGCCGTCTTTGATCTCCCGCGCAAAGCTGACCATGCACTGGATGCCCCAGTTCTTCGGGTCTTCCATACCGCTGGAGGGATCTTCCAGCAGCAGGCCGTCCTTCACGGAAGCGATCATGTCTTCAACCTTGTCATTTCCTTCCAGGAAATAGGTGTTGGTCATGCGGGTATAGGCCTTGTGATCGATCGCTTCCCGCCGGCCGTTGCCGGTAGGACGGACTCCAAGGCGGCTCGCGCTCACTTCATCGCAGATACCGGACACGAGCATTCCTTTGTCGATGATCAGGGTATCCTGCGCCGTGTTGCCTTCGTCATCGAAGAAGAAGGTGGCGACGTCGTCATAACCGGTCGCGGCACCGTCGCGCATGGTCACGAGCGGTGAGGCCACCATCTTGCCCACGTGCGAGGCGGCGAGCGCCCTGTCTTTGACGAACATATCCATTTCTACGCCGTGACCGAATGCCTCGTGCACGATCATGCCGGTCACTTCGGGTGTGCAGACGCATTCATACGTGCCGGGGACAAGCGGCTCACTCTTTAAAACGTCTTCAAGCGTCGCAAGGGCGCTGTCCAGTTTTCCGGGAAGCTCCTCCAAAAGCTCGGCGCCGCCCAGCAGGGAGAGGCTCTTGTAGGCATTTTTCACTTCCTCGCCGCGGCGCGCCGTAACGGAGAGGCCGGCGGAGGTCCAGAGGCAGTTCTGCTCCAGATCGCGGTGCGGGGAGAGGAACAGCTTGTGATAGCACTGATAGGAAAAGCGTACGCTGCAGTCGATCAGATCCGGCTTTTTGGCAAGCCCTTCCCGGCGGACCGCAGAGAGCTTTTCGATAATGGCTTCATCCCCGAGCGTGTGCGGATCGGTCTCATATTCCGTTGCCCTGACAAAGCAAAGAGGTTCATCCTTTGAAACGGCAGTCTGGTAACGAGTGAAAATTTCAGAAGATTTTTTGATGTTATGAGATAGATTGTTCTTTATCTCGGGAAACTTTTCCCGGGAAAGCTCATTCCCGCTGTATTCGGCATAGCCTTCTCCCGTATACACGCGTACGACAAAGCCCCGTTTGCCGAAACGCACATTTTCGGAAATGCTGATGCCGCTGCGGGCAACGCTGTAATCTTTTGCATCGACATCCGCTGCCAGAACGGAAGCATAGCCGTAGTCCTCAAGCAGCGAGTCCAGGAGCGCCCGGTACAGCGGCTTCATTGAAGTCAGATAAGCACTGGAATCAACTTGCATGGCATTTTTCCTTTCTTTGCTCAGATATGAATATTGTACAAAATGACGGAGACTTTGTAAAGAAAGAGGACAGAAAAACTCTTGTGCTGAGGTCGGATCTGCTTATATAATGTTATCGGAAATCACGTTTTCTGAAACAGCGCAATGCGGGAGGACGACATGAATATCGGTTTTATCGGTCTTGGTACGATGGGGATGGGGATGGCCCGCAATCTGCTCAACAAGAACGGATCCCTGCGGGTCTATACGGCTTCGGAAGAAAAGCAGAAACTGCTTGCGGAGGAAGGCTTTACCGTTGTGAAAAGCTATGAGGGCTTCAGGGGCTGCGAGATCGTTTTTCTCTGCCTTCCGGATGATCCCGTGGTGGAAAAGGTAGTCCTCGGGGACGGCGGCCTGATCCATGTTCTGCAGGAAGAGGGAACCATCCTGATCGATACCAGCACCATCTCTCCGGACAGCGCGAAAATGCTGGCCTCAGCCTGGGAAGAGAGGGTCGGTGCCTTTTTGGATGCGCCTGTTTCGGGCATGAAGGCCCGTGCAGATGCAGGGACCCTTACGGTCATGGTGGGAGGAGAGGAAGAGGCCTTTGTCTTTGCCAGACCGTATCTGGAGATGATCGGAACGACCGTCCTTTATATGGGCGGCTCCGGCTGCGGACAGGCCTCCAAGATGATCAACAACGTGGCTTATGACATCAATGTAGCGGGAATCGCGGAGCTTTTGCCGCTTGCGGTGCGGCTCGGTCTTGATCCGGAAAAGATCGGGCAGGTCATCAACAGCGGGACCGGCCGCAGCTATGCTTCGGAATTCTTCATCCCGCGCATCTTAAGGGACAGCTTTACGGACGGCTATCCGATCGAAAAAGCGTTTAAGGACCTGGCGCACGCGGAGGAAACGGAAGAGGCGGAAGAGGTGGTGCTCCCCATGACGAACGCAGCCGCTGAAGTCTTCCGCAAGGCGATGGAAGAAGGCTTCGGCGGCCTGAATAAGGGCGGTCTGATCCGTGTCAAGGAAGAAGAGATGGGGGTAAAGTTCAGGTCGTGAGAGACCTGCATGGTCAGCGAGCAAGTACGGCTTCGATCTCGGCAGGAGAAGGCATGGAGCGAAGAGCGCCCCGCCTGGTCGTGACCAGATAGGCAGCGGCATTGGCAAAGCGCAGCATCTCCGCAAGCTCGCTGTCGGTCAATTCCGTGCCGAAGCGAAGCACATGCTGCAGCATGCAGCCGCAGAAGCAGTCGCCGGCGCCGGTCGTTTCGATGATGCCTCCAAGACAGAAGGCAGAAGCGAAGGCAGAATGGCTGCCGCAATAGGCAAAGCTTCCATCCGGTCCTGCCGTTACGCAGAGCAGGCGGATATTCGGATAACGCTCTCGCAGCAGGGCAGCGCCTTGTTCAAGATCACGCTCGCCGGTCATGAATTCCACCTCATTGTCCGAGATCTTGACGATATCGCTCTCCCCAAGCCCCCATGCGATCTGCTCTTTTGCATCCTCCGCGCGCTTCCAGAGCGGAGGGCGAAGGTTCGGATCGAAGGAGATGAGCGCGCCGCTCTCTCTTGCGGTCCGCAGAGCTTTTTTTGTCGCGGAACGAACAGCCTCATGCGTCAGGGAGAGGCTGCCGAAATGGAAGATGGCGGTATCACGAAGGATAGCTTCCGGAAGCTCGTCTTCGCGAAGCATCACGTCCGCACCCGGATCGCGGTAGAAGGAAAAATCCCGCTCACCGTCCGCTGCCGTGTGGACGATGGCAAGCGTCGTAGGGACGGACGGATCCGTCAGCAGGCCGTCCGTGCAGATCCCCTCGCGGGCGATCGTATCCCGCAGGCTCCTGCCGAAGGCATCATTGCCGACCTTGCCGATAAAGGCGCAGCGTCTGCCGAGTCTGGTCAGCATGGCCAGAACGTTGCAGGGAGCGCCGCCGGGATTGGCTTCAAATAACGGATTGCCCTGCTTGCTTAAGCCGCTGCCCGTAAAATCGATAAGCAGCTCGCCGAGCGCGGTCACGTCAAAGCTTCTTTTCATAAGTCGGTCTCCCCATCATATCTTTTTGCATTCAGCCCCGTCACCGGCATCCCGGCGGCGGGGTTTCTCTGTCAGGCTGTTATTCGTTATAAAGGGATGCCTCGGGAGGGATGCTGTCCCGGTAGATGCCGAGCTCGCGCACGAGCGGGCGGGAAACGGGCAGGAGTTCGTCAAAGGCAGGAATGCGTCCGATCACACTTGCGGGCAGCCAGTCCATGCGCAGAAGCTCAAGCGGTGTAAGGGCCTGGCTGCCGTCGCTTTTCAGGCTGCCGTCCTGCGCATAGAGTCTGGTGCGGAAGGGATCAAAGGTCTCCTCGCGGAGAGCCTTCATCATGTGCACGGCAAGCTGCGCCGTGCCTTCCGGAATAAGGCCGGTCAGTTCCACGTCGATCGCGCCGCTGCTCATGCCCCACCAGTAGTTGACGGCTTCGCCCTTCTTCTGATTCCAGCTGCCGGAGAGGATGGAGCGGACGATGTGCTCATACAGACGGTCCCAGACCCAGACCGGCGAGGCAAGCGGAGACAGCGCGCCGCCGTTTAGAAGATAGACTCCGTATTCGCCGCCGGAAAAAGAACCGGGCTCCTTTACGGGGATATCGCGGTTCGAAAGGATCTTCACACCGCGCGCGATCAGCCTTTCCGCCGCATTACCGGGCAGGCAGGACCAGTCGAGCAGGATCTTTGCGCGCGGGTTGGTCATGCGCGCGCCGATGGCAAAGGCGCAGATCGAAGCCGGTACGCCCAGGATCGGATAGGAGCCCACATAGCCGATGAGGTCATCCTCCGCCATGGCGCCGGCAATGAGCCCCGTGATGAACTTGCCCTCATAGGTCCGGCAGTAATAGCTGCGGACGCTGGAGAGCGGCGTATCCACGGAGCAGTTCAGAAAATGCAGCTTCGGATATTTTACAGCGGCTTTCAGACATGGCCGCAGGAAAACGGGGGTCGTGGTGAAGATCAGCTCCGCGCCGTCCGCCACCGCTTCCTCAAGCTTTTCATCCGCAAGAAGCGGGCTGTCTGCGTGATCGTAATGGCGCACGTTTACGGCATCTCCCAGGGCTTCCTGCATCTTGTCTGCACCGAGCCTGTGGGCACGCGTCCAGGGGCTGGAGGCGGCATCCCCGCGGTAGATAAAGGCGATATTCAGGTGAGACGGGGAAGGAGAAATGATCTTTTCAAGAACAGAGCGCGAAGCTGTTTCAGGCTCCGTCCGGAGGGACGGCGCATCGCTTCCCGTTTCCGCGACCACGTCGCCCCAGAGACCGGCAAGGGAAGTCTTGAGCTCCTTTGCGCTCATGCTGCTAAGCTGTTCATAAGGGTAGACTTTAAGCCACAGCAGGAGGGCTTCTTCCGGGAGAAGGTCCGTCGCTTTTCCCTCCAGACCGGTAAAGGCATCAAGAAAATAATGGAAGCGCGCGGAAAAGCTGCGGCGCTCCGCTTCGCTCCAGTCCTCTTCTGGGACCTTATTCAGAAAGGCCAGAAGCCTGGCGTAATCGCCGGGCTTTCGGTACTGAATGTCGTAAAGCTTTGTGTGACGGTAGAATTCGAGAAATTCCGCATAGGCGCGGATGCGGGGCTCATCTGAGGGAAGCGGCAGGATCCGCCGGATAACGGCGGGAATGCGGGGAGAGCCGGAATATTTCAGCACGCTGACCCGCTTGTTGCCTTCCTGTACGTAAAAATCGCCCAGATACTCATAGCAGTGCACGGGCTCGCGGATGCCGGTATCCGACATGTGCGCGTCATACAGGGAGATCCACTTGTGGGCAAATTCGGTCTCAGCCTCCAGCAGCGGAAGAAAGCCTGCGGAAAAGGCGCTCACGCGGCCGGCACTCACCGTGCCGATGATCCTTCCTGCAGGGATATCCTGCACGGGCAGATCCTGAGTGCTGCAGCGGGAAAGCTCAGGAAGGATCTTCTCCAGAACAGCCGGATAAGGATCAAATCCGGCGTCGGTGCGCTCTTTCTTCTCCGCCCGCCCAAGGCGGAGCGCTTTGGTATATTCATTAAGACTGCTTGTCATGGTTTTCCTTTCCTGTCCTCCGGAATACGCCCTGTTTCAGCAGGTGAAAGCGATAAAAAAGGCCCTCAGGCCTTGCCGGTGAGGACCTCGTAGTAGATCTTGCAGGCTTCCTCCCCATCCAGGTCCGAGCCGCTGTTTTCGATCATGTAGCCGATCAGCTGAGAGGGGATGACGATGCTCTTTACCTTCAGCTCTTTTCTGCGGGAGCGGGCCATTTCCGCGATCACCTGCCTTAAGTCTGCGCCGCTGTAGGCGGCCCGGTAAAGCGCCGCGTCCTTCTTCCGCCTGCGCAGGCAGCATTTGTTGTGCGCAAGCCGCAGCAGCGTCGCGATCCCGAAGGAGAGCGGCATGATCAGGGTGGCGGGGATCCACACGGGGATCCTCGTCGCAAAGCCGTAGAAATCGTTCCAGCCGCCGTTCTCCTCACCGATGACGACCACCATGATGAAATAGAGGACCGCGTAGATAAACACGGGGATCAGGGCAAGGAAGGATTCCTTAAGCCGCACCAGATGGCTGCAGATAAAGCCGCAGAAGGTGAGGATCGCCAGAATGGGACAGACGCCGTGCAGGAAAAAGCGGGAACCGCTGAAGATCAGACCAAAGCCCTTGACCGGTGCCAGGATGAACAGCGAGACGAGGAAGGTCAGGGTGGTGGCAGTCACCGCCATGTGCATGAGGATCACGACCCAGTCGGGCAGATGGTAATAGCCTGTGCGCAGGCCGTCCACGGTGTACGGGATGCAGAGCATCATGGCAAGCGCCGTCAGGATGTTGGAATTCACCGTGAACATGCAGAAGGTCTGGAGCCCCATGTGGTCGAAGTTCTCGTCGTGGAGCGTGGTCAGGTTCATGGTCACGCCGATGCAGACGCCGATCACTACAATGCCCGCGCTGATCAGGGCACAGAGACATTGCATGCGGTTGCTGCGGATGGCAGGGTCTTTTATCATAAGAGGCTCCTTTGCGGGAGGAAAGGCTTTCGGTTCTTTAAGGCGCTGTCTGCACGATGGTCCCGGTGCCGAGAACTTCGTTGCGGATCTTGATCAGATCGGACATGCGGATGTAGCCGTCATGATTGCAGTCAGCCGCTTCCAGAAAGATCCCGCTTAAAGGGTTGGTCCCGAGCACGTGATTGCGCACCTTGATCAGGTCGCTCATTCGCAGCAGGCCGTCACCGTTCACATCGCCGTAGAGCAGAACGGTGCCGTCAAGATACACATCGCCGTTTTGGCCAAGGATCTTTACGCTGTCGCCGGTCCGCATTTCGGCATCGGCTGCTTTTTCCGTGCCGTCCGCATTAACAACGGTGCAGCGCATGGAAGGAGAGAGCCCCAGCTGCTGGATAAACTCAGCGGCCGTGGTCCCGAAGCGGAGACCGGTCACCCGCTTGTCTGCGGTAATGGTATAGTCTGTGGACAGGCTCTCCGGGATCTCGCCGGTCGGTGAAAAGACGGCCAGATAGGAGGTCACCGTATCGCTGAGCAGGCACTGCAGCGTGGTATAAGCCTTGGTGAACAGAATAACAGGAGCATTTGAGCCTTCCTGTGAGGAGGAAAGAGTGGCGGCAGAAACGCCGCTTCCCGTCCTCACGGAAACAGTCCAGCTGCCGCCTAAGGTCTGTCCTTCGGCTGCGCCTGTCTGCTCAAGAGCAAGGAAACCGAGCGGGAAGATCAGTTCGCCCGAGGCATTTGTGTAAAAGCCGTCAGTCCCTTCGGGCGCTTTTTCCACGGCGGCATCCGTACCAAAGGATACGCCTTCGGCAGAAGCGGTCAGCGTCCAGGATGCAGCCAGCGTGTAATCGGCAATATAGGAAGGATCCGTGCAGGCATAGAAACGCAGGGAGAAGACGGCGCCTTCAAGGGAAGCCGATCCTTCTTGAGGACGGATCGTCGGCTTCACCTGGATCGTTTTGGGCGTCATCGGGATCGTCAGGGTGACGGTCTCATCGGCCCGGATCTCAATACTCTTGACCTGGGCGGCTTCATAACCCATGGCGGCGGTCTTCGGTTTGACATAGACCGTGCCTGCCGCCAGATGGTGGATGGTCGCGGAGCCGTTCGCATCCGTAACGGCGGCGGTCAGGGCCTTCGTGCAGGCGGCGTCCGTATAGACGCCCAGAGAAACGCCGCTTAAGGAATAGTTATAGTTGCCGCCTGTCACGGCGGGAAGCGAGGAGGCAAGGTCAATCTTCAGATCGCCCTGCGCAACGGTCGGCTTGGTATCGGAGGTAGGGATCAGGACGTAGCAGGAAGCATCCTGCATCGTTTCGTCGGCGCGGTCATTGTCGATGATGCATCCGCCATGCACGTTGCTTGACCAGCGGGTGGAATGGACGCGCCAGATCCCATAGTTCGGATATGCCTTCCAGACCATGTTTTCATCATTCGTCGCGATCTTGCCGCCAAGGGCGCCTTCACTCAGCTGATAATAGCTCTCCAGCCAGGCCTGCATCGCTGCCGCACTCATATCCGGCGCGAATTTTCCCAGACTGATCCAGCAGTGACCGTAGGTTTCAGAAGGCTTGGTCAGCAGCGCCATCGTGCCGGCCACATCCATCGCGCCTGCGGCAAAGGCGGCGTCCGCATTGTCATATTTCTGATAGAGGAACGTGATCGCACCGTTTCCGCAGGGAATGGTGACGGTGTCGCCGGGCGACAATTCGTCATCCATACGCTCACAGAACAGCCGCACGTTGGCATAGGGATAATAGCTGGCGGGGTGTAGATTGAAGCGGGAGATCAGATCAACGCCCTGCGACTGGTAGGCATCCAGCATATAGCCGATGCATTCTTTCAGCTCACCGGTGCAGGGGATGGTGTCATAGAAGGAATAGATATCGCGGGCAGCAACATGATACAGAAAATGCTGGATCGCGTTATAGACCGTGCCGTTTTCGGCGGGGAGCGCAGTCTCCGTGGGACCGGAGGCAGATTCCGCGTAAGCAGTCCGGAGACTTCCTAAAAAGGCAGTCCCCATCATGATCAATATCGCGGCCAGAAGGGCCGGAAAATGCTGCGGTCGCAGTTTCATGAAAGCTTTCCCCAAATAATCCTGAAGGTTATCAATCATTATAGTACAAAACGGAAAATTTCGCAAGAAAAACTGATGGATCGATTTGGCCGCAGCTTAAAGCGAGGCCTTATGCGTCCCCAAGCCGCATTTTGACCCCGCGGATGGTTTTCCGGAAGAAGATCATGCTTAAGATAAAGGAGACCAGCTCGGCAACGGGGAATGCCAGCCAGATGTTGTCCAGAACTCCCGTCAGCGAGAAAAAGTAGGCCACGGGCAGGAGGACCAGCACCTGCCGGCAGACGGAGATCAGCAGGGAATGGAAAGGATTGCCGATCGCCTGGCAGACCGATCCGGCAATGATGCAGAAGCCGGCAAGCGGAAAATGCAGGCAGATGATCCGCATGGCGCGGACGCCGATCGAGAGCATCTCCTCGGTCGGATTGAAGATCCCGATAAGGACCTGCGGTACAGCCATGAATACGACGGCGCCGAGCGTCATGAAGCTGACCGCGCTCGCGATGGCGATGCGGACCGTCTTCCGGACGCGATCCGGCTGCCTTGCGCCGTAGTTATAGGAAATGATGGGAACCATGGCGTTGTTCAGACCGAAGACCGGCATGAAGATGAAGCTCTGCAGCTTGAAATAGGCGCCGTATACAGCGGTCGCAGCTTCCGTGAAGCCAAGCAGGATCTGGTTCATGAGAAAGTTCGTCAGCGAGCCGACGGACTGCATGAGGATCGACGGATAGGCGATGCGGTAGATGTCCGCGATGATCCGGCCGCGGAAGCGGATCATGCGAAAGGCCGGCCGCAGCACCGGATTGTATTTCAGATTCAGCAGAAAACCGACCAGAGTGGCGATGGCCTGCCCGATCACGGTCGCGACGGCGGCTCCCATCACCTCAAGACGCGGAAAGCCGGCATAGCCGAAGATAAAGAGCGGGTCCAGAATGATGTTTGCCGCAGCACCGGAAAGCTGGATGAGCATGGATTTATCGGTGCGGCCGATGGACTGCAGCAGCCGCTCCATGCAGACCTGTGCGTAGAGAAAGAAACAGATCCCCATGACCACGGTCAGATAGTCGCTGCCGTAGCGGATGATGCCTTCATTGTCGGTCTGCAGCACAAAGAAACGGTGCCCGAAGGCAAAGCCGAAAAGGCTGAAAAGGGCGGCGGTGAGGATAAACAGCAGCATGCCGGTGCCGGCCACTTCACGCGCTCTGTCTTCGCGCCTCTCTCCCAGCGTGCGGGAGATGAGCGCGCTCATGCCCACGCCGGTGCCCACGGAAAAGGCGATCAGCAGGCTCTGCATGGGGAAAGACAGACTGACGGCGTTCATGGCGTCCTGATTCAGCTGCGCGACAAAATAGCTGTCCACGACGTTGTAAAACGCCTGGAACAGCATGGATATCGTCATCGGAAGAGCCATGGAAAACAGAAGCTTTCCTTCCGGCTCCGCGCCCATGCGGTTTTGCGCCGGGAGGCTCTTTCCGGCTTCGTCTTTTTTCAGATCTTCGCTGTTCCTGCTTCCGGCCGGCTTCAGCTGTTCCTCATCAGATGATCTCTGCGTCATGTCTGAACCTCATCTTTCTTTACGTAAAGCAGGAGTATAGCATAAAGCGGCAAAGATGTATAGCTTTCCGTAGACTTTCCGGCCAACTTTTGTTATACTTTCGATTGCTTCAGTCTGCCCACCGGCTTTCGGAAGTCAAATGCAGAGAAAGGAAGAGAAAGAATGCGCCAGTTTTTTGAGCTCTTTATTACCTTCGTAAAGATCGGTGCCTTTACCTTCGGCGGCGGCTATGCCATGATCTCCATCATTGCGCAGACCTGCGTCGAGACGAAGCAGTGGATCACGCACGATGAAATGATGAATATCACGGTGATCGCGGAGTCGACGCCGGGCCCGATCGCGATCAACTGCGCGACCTACGTCGGCTATAAACAGAAGGGGGTTGCCGGCGCGGCAGCCGCAACGATCGGGGTCGTCCTGCCTTCGTTTATCATTATTCTGCTGATCTCGCAGTTCCTGGACCGCTTTCTGGAGATCGGCTGGGTCGCGAGCGCCTTTAGGGGGATCAAAATTGCCGTGGCCGTGCTGATCATCGACGCGGCGCTGAAAATGATCAAAAAAATGCCGAAGGATGCGCTGACCTGGTGCATCATGGGCTGCGCCTGCGCGGCCATGCTGGCAGCCACATTCCTTAGCGTCAAGCTCTCTTCGATCGTCCTCATGCTGATCGCGGCAGCTGTCAGCCTGACAGCCTTTCTGCTGCGGCGGATGGCCGGAAAGGAGGGCGTGAAATGATCTACCTTGACCTTCTGCTTGGCTTCTTGAAAGTCGGCTTCTTTGCCTTCGGCGGCGCCTATGCTGCCGTCCCGCTCATCCGTGACGTGGTTCTGGACTACGGCTGGATCAATGAGGACATGCTGTCCTATATCATCGCGGTCGCGGAATCGACGCCGGGGCCGATCATGGTGAATCTGGCCACTTACGTGGGCAGCACGCAGGCCGGAGCGCTCGGTTCCTTTATCGCCACCACTGCTGTGGTTTTGCCCTCCTTTGTGATCACGATCCTGATCATGGTCCTGCTGAAAAAGCTGATGGAGAATCCTGTGGCGAAGGCCGTGCTCGGCGGACTGAAGCCCTGCATTATCGGGATCATTTTATCGGTCGGCGTGGAAATGCTCCTGAGCAATCTCGGGATCAGGGCAAAAGAAGCCGTTGCCTTCGATCTGACCGCCGCCGCGATCGCGGCAGGCCTTGCCGCAGTCTATTACGGCTCCCGGAAGCTGTTTAAGAAAGGTCTTTCTCCGATCGGGCTGATCGCCGTCTCTGCGGTGGTCGGGATCGTGATCTACGGGATCTGAAAAAGATCGGTACCAATAAAAAAGTGCATCAGGCTGCGCTGCGGCGCCTGATGCACTTTTTGTTTGCGGGATCATTTCCCGAATTCTTCTTTCAGCTTCTTAAACGCGGGCAGGGCGCGTTCGATCATGTCGTAGTCCACGCAGTAGGAGAGGCGGAAATAGCTCGGGCAGCCGAAGGAATCGCCCGGCACGATCAGCAGATTGAAGTGCGTCTTCGCGTATTCGGAGAAGGCGGCGGAATCATCGCCCGGCGCGTGCACGAAGAGGTAGAAGGCGCCGTCCGGCCTTGCGCATTCGTAGCCCATCTCCTCGAGGGCGTGCCAGAGGCGCAGGCGGTTTTTGTTGTAGGCGCTGAGGTCCGGCCGCACCCCGTTACACATGGCGATCGCCTGCTGGAAGAGGGTCGGAGCACAGACGTGGCCGATGATCCTGGCCGCACCGGCGACCGCACCCATCAGCTCCTTGCTGTCGGTGCAGACGTCCGGCACACAAACATAGCCGATGCGCTCGCCCGGCAGGGACAGCGACTTGGAATAGGAATAGCAGATGATGGTATCCGTATAGTAGGCGGGCACGTAGGGCACGTACAGGTCGTCGTAGGTCAGTTCGCGGTAAGGCTCATCGGAGATGATGTAGAGGGGATGCCCGTACTCGCATTCCTTCCGGTAGAGCAGGCACGCCAGCTTGTCCAGGGTGGGTTCGGTATAGACCGTCCCGGCAGGATTGTTCGGCGAGTTCAGGATGATCGCCTGCGTTTTTTCATTGATGTACTGCTCCAGAAGCTCCATGTTCAGCTGGAAGTCCGGAATGTCGGGCGGCAGGATCACCAGCTTGCAGCCGGAGGCCAGAACGAAGGTCTTGTATTCGGGAAAATAGGGCGCTACGACGATGACTTCCGTATCCGGTCCAAGGCAGAGCGCGTGCAGTACCGCAAGGATCGCCGGCGCTGCGCCGCAGGTCATGAAGACGTTGTTCGGCCGGATCAGATGCCCGGAACGGATCGTCAGATCGGAAGAGACCGCTTTCCGTACGGCTTCAATGCCGCCGGCCATGGAATAGCCGTGAAGCTTTACCGGGTCCGTTTCGTGGATCAGCTTGATGATGCTCTCATTGACGATCTCCGGAGCCGGGATGCTCGGGTTGCCCAGGGAAAAATCAAAGACGTTTTCCGGGCCGACTTCCTTGGCCTTTTCCAGACCGTACGCAAAAAGCTTGCGGATGGCTGAGGGGGCCGTACCCATTTCATAGCAGTTCTGATTGTACATAATGCTCCTGTCTGCGCCGCTGCCGGCGCGGGTCTGTCAGCGCTTGTTGGAAGCGCGCCAGATGTGCTGAGCTTCCGCGGCTTTGATGAGCTCGTCGCGGAAGTCGGGGTGTGCGATGGAAATGAGCCGCCCGGCCCGTTCCCAAGTGGTCCGCCCGCAGAGGTTCACGGCGCCGTATTCAGTAACGATGTAGTACGCCTGGCTGCGGGGGTCGGTAATGATCTCGCCGTTAAACTGCGGCCGGATGCGGGAGCGGAGCGTCCCGTCCTTTTCCTTATAGGTGCTCGTCATGGCAATGAAGGCCTTGCCGCCGTTAGCCATGGCAGCGCCGGTCAGGAAGTCCAGCTGGCCGCCGGTGCCGCTGATGTGGCGCATTCCCGCGCTCTCCGCGTTCACCTGGCCGTAGAGGTCCACGGCAATGCAGTTGTTGATGGAGATCATGTTGTCAAACTGTGCAATGGTGCGCACATCATTGACGTAGGAGAGCGGCGCGGCAAGCAGATTCGGGTTGTGATCGGCCCATTCATAGAGCGCGGCGGAACCGAAGACCATGCCGGTCAGGCCTTTGCCGCGGTAGAGGGTCTTTTTCTTGTTGGTGATCTTGCCTGCCCGGTCTAGGACCATGTAGGCATCGCCGCAGAGCTCGGTATGCATGCTCAGATCCTTCACGTCTGATTCCGCGATCAGCTCGCCGAGCACATTTGGCATGCCGCCGATGCCAAGCTGCAGGGCGGCGCCGTCCTGAATATGCGGCAGGATATGGTTTGCGATCGCGATATCTTCGCGCGAAGCCGGCGGTGTGGGCATGTCGGGAAGCGGGGCATGCGGCCCCTCGACCACGGCATCCACCTCGCTGATGTTGATGGTCCCGTCAAAGGCACTGTAAAGGTAGGGCAGGTCTTCCCTCACCTCCAGAATCACATAGTCAGCCTTGTCCAGAATGCCGCGTCCCACGCCGGTCGCGCAGGAAAGGGAGAAATTGCCCTGCTCATCCATGGGCGGGACGGCCATCATGGCCACGTTCACGTCCAGGAAATGCTTGTAGTATAAGGTGTTGTTGCGGAAGACCATGGGGATGAAAAAGCACAGCCCCCGGTCGCAGAGCTTCCGCTCATAGCCGGAAAAATGCCAGCTGTTGTAGCAGAAATGCTCCTGGGAAGGGTCGCACTCCGCGGTCTTTATGGGCCCGAAGATGAGGTTTCCGCGGATCTTCACATCATGCAGCTCGTCCCTGCGCGCGGCAAGGGCTTCGTCAAGCAGGGGCGGAAAGCCCAGATTCGAGGTATAGTCCACCCAGTCGCCGTCCTTCACGATGCGGACGGCTTCTTCGGGGGTCTTGAGTTTTGAGCGATATTCCTGAAGATAGTTCATGGATTATTCCTTCCCTGCGGCGTCGCGGCCGGCGCGGAAGGCGGCAAGGTTCAGTTCCAGCGCCTTTGCCGGAACGACCTTACGCACGACCTCTTCCCAGTCGATGCCGTCCGTGCCCATAAGGCCGCAGCATCAAAAGGGTACGAAAAAGATGTACCCGGCAGAAAGCCCGATTTTATCGGGCTTTTTTGCTGCCCAAAGGCCGTTTTTCGAAGTTTCAAAATCGTAGATGAAAAAACGGCGTTTTCCCTTTGAAGATAGATACGAACCCAAGTAACAACCGAATACAGAACAAGGACGGCAGATAGTCACAGACGCTACCTGCCGATTTTTGTTGCCCTCGGAGCCAATCGTTTTGAAAAGAAACGGTTGGCTCTTTTTTTTTATTTCACAGACAAGGAGCAAGACAATGATCTTTTCAGATTCACCCCAGCAAAGAGCGTTGGAACGGATGATGACAGCCGTTCCAAGATTTCGGCCCAAAGGAGGCGGCATAATGGTGCTTCACCATTTCGAGTACACGGCAGAGATGTGCGACTGCCGGTACTGCCCATATTACCGCGGAAAAAGAAAATGCACAGCCAGCCAATGCCCCTGCATCGAGGAACGGATCGTCGCCGGAGCAGCAAGCCGAGCCGAGGTCATGGCTGAGACAATGAGAGACATCCACAACGCCGCCTTTCGCAGACGGCTCAATCAATTCATCAAAGAAAGCGAGGAACTCCATATGAACTTCAGAAACGAAAAACACAGACTGGCCTTTGTTGAGGCGATCCGCAAGCTCGACAAGAAAAACTTCGCCTTGATGTCTGCGCTCTACCTTCTGACTGCCGAGCACAAGCTCTGGATGCAGATCAGAAACTATGTGGAACGCAACGAGATAAAGTTTGAGCGTTTCAAGCCGAAGGACAGCACCGAGAACGGATATACCCTCCTCTGCTGTGCCAAAGACCTCTATCTCGGCACGAAGCACATCACCATCAGCGATCTTGCCGATACCGAGCTGATCGCGCCCAGGATGTTCGCTCTTATCTGCAATGCAATGGCAATCCGCAGATTCGGCCTTGGCGCCATTCACGCCATTCAATATAAGGAAAGGAACGCGCAGAAATGATCAAAATCAGAATTAAGAATGCCGATCACGAGATCGACGTTCGGTTTCCCATCAACGAAAACGAGCTGTACGCAAAGCTGGCTGAGATCCACGCTATTGAGGAAAAGGACGCCCCGCAGTCAGCCTTCGTGACAGAGGTCTACTGGCCGGAGGAATTCTCCATGCTGAAAGACCGCTTTGCCAATCTGGACGAACTGAACTACCTCGCCAAGCGGATGGAGAGTTTCGATTATCACGAGTATGATCAGTTCCTCATCGGCATCACAAAGCTGCAAAACCCGACCGAGAAGGATCTCATCAATCTGACCTTCAACCTCGACCACTTCACGCTGTGCAAGGACGTCAGTAGCTACGGCAAGATCGGCAGAGAATACGTGATGAACACGCAGGGCGCCGTTCCCGCCAACGACGAGGACGATCCGAAATACGCCGCCATCGGCAAAGAACTTATCGATAAAGGACTTGCACAGATCACGGGGAAAGGTCTTCTCATCTACAACCCCTTCGACGAGCTGACCGAAGTATACGACGGTCAGACCTTCCCCGAGTACTACTACGAGAATACCCTTGCCAGCGCGGAGGTCAGCTACAACGGCCGTACCGAGCTGCTCCTGCTCCCCGGCGAAGAACTCGCAATTCAAAAGGCGCTTGCCCGTCTCGGCGCTCCCTCCGACAGCGACTGTGAAATCAAGTTCTGCCTTAACCAAGGAGAGGATGACGCCTGGGAAGAACGCATCGAAGGCATCATCCGCAGTGAGGGGCTGTATGAGGCGAACAAAATGCTCCGCTCGCTGGACACCGGCGATATGGATTGGGGCAAGCTTACTGCCGCCGTCGAGCTCACCGATGTAAAGAGCGCCGCCAACATTGCCGCCGTCGCAGAGCATCTTGGCGAGTTTGCCTTTATTCCCGACGCAAAGAGCGAATCCGACGTTGGCCACTTCCTTGTGGACAACGTGGAAGAATACGAGATGAACATCGAGATGGAGGAATACTTCGACTTCTCCGGCTTCGGAGAGTATTACGCCGATGAGCACGACGGACAGTTTGTGAGCGGCGGCTTCGTCTATTTCGACAGCGACAGAACCTTGGATGAGTTTCTCGAGGAACTCGAGTCCGAGGATGAGGGCATGGATATGGGAGGTATGTGAGCATGAAAATCAATGCAGTTATCGAAAACAAAGACGGCGGCACACTCGTGCTGGACTTTCCCCGAAGCATCTACGACGTGTACGAAAAGATCCAGTCGGTGGGCATCAGAAAGTCCCCGCATCAGATCACTCTTTCCGATGAGGAAGGCAATGACGTGCGCGTAAAGCTGTATTCTGAGGACGAGGTCGGAAAGCACCTCCTCTTGACGCTCAACGAGCAGAACACATTGGCAGACGCCAATCTGCTGGCTTTCATGGTAGACAACGCCAAAGAAGATTTCCGCTCCAAGCTCGATCAGAAGCTGCTTCGCAATCAATACGGCTCCATGCAGGAGGTCACGGATGATATCAAGAAAATGCTCTATGAATCAGGACCGGTTAAGGCGGTGTTCTACTGCCCCCTCGTTGGAGAAGTGACCGATGATGAAGGCTTCAACTCTCCCGTCGACGGTCGTTTTCTCAAGAGCTATGCGTGGGCTGTCGAAGAAGCCCTGGAAGCCGATACTGCTGACGATGAAATGGACATGGCTGAGTTTTTTGACGAGGATGACGGTGTCAAAGCAAAGCTCGTATCAGCCAAATGGGGCGTGGAAACCTACCGCGGACGGCTCTTCGGCAGGATCGAGTGCAGCCTCAAGGAAGAACTCACCGATGCAGAAACCGAAATCCTCACCGACTGGATCAGCGGACAGAACTCAGACGGTTACGGAGAGCACTTTGAGCAGCAGCCGATTGACACCGAGGACGGCGATCTGTACGTCTCCTTCTGGAACAGCGGCGACAACTATTCCATCATGACTCGTGACGAGTTGGATGCGTATATAGATAATCAGGGCATGACGATGGGAGGGATGTGATATATGGCTGTGCTCTTTTCGGCGGTAACGCTTACCGCAGGCAATAACCAAGCAGAGTTTCTCGCTGCCGGTATTCCGAGGGACACCGACGATCTCGAGGGCTGGACTGCCTATGAGAACTTTATGGATGAGCTGGATTCCGAGCAGGAAGTCAGCGTCCATGTGGAAGCCTATCTCTACGGCGAGGGTGAAACTTTCAAGGCAACGCCCGAGGAAGTGGCGTATTTCAAGATGCGAGCGGATGCAGACGAAGAATTCCTGCACGACCACTGCGACAACATTGAGGACGCGGACTTCACCATCCATTGGTCGCCGGCCGAGCTGTACGGAGTGGAGTTGGAGTTATGACGGCAGAAAAGAAAGACCGCAGGCCGCTCCGCATCAAAAACCTTGCAGACCTCAAGCGGCATATCAAGCTCGGAACCGAGCTGGTGGCAACGGCGCACCAATACCACCCCGATATCGTCGGCCTCACTCGTGTGGTGACGAAGGTGCAGACCAATGGCTTCTATTCCAAAATCAAGGATCAACCGGATCATAAATGGTCGACCTGCAATCATGGAATGGGCTTTTGGTCGCCCTTCAACAAGGCCAACGCCTATCACTTCACAGATTCCACCGTCCAAGTACTCAACACCCGAAAGAACGACGGCAGCGTTCTCTATGAGATGGAACTCTACGACGGCAGACAAAGCATGTCAGAACAGAACAAGGAGGTACCCGACATGAACGAATGGGATCGCCTGCACAGACAGGCACAGCGATACAAAGAAGCCTATCCCCCCGGAACGAGGATCATGCTTCTCGGCATGGGAAACGATCCGAACCCCGTGGAGAGCGGCACGAGAGGAACGGTCAGAGTCGTGGACGACATCGGCACTCTGCACTGTGATTTCGACAATGGCAGGAGCCTCGGCGTTGTCCCCGGCGAAGATTCCTTCCGCAAGCTGACGGACGAGGAACTTGCCGAGGAACAGTATGTGGACATGGACGAGGACGAGAGCGGCCCCGTTATGGGAATGTGAGGCGCCTATGGGAGAAAGACTCGAAATCGAAATCCCGCCCCAGCTTACCGAACCGCTTCTGCAGTATGCCTCTGAAACGGAGCTTCCCGTGGAGGACATC
>Ga0129307_1001463_pt1 | contig 24758 bp, 20 predicted proteins | sample P1105metagenome_FD_94437 | JGI IMG/M metagenome (GOLD analysis project Ga0129307, IMG submission 94437) | Capybara group fecal microbial communities from Wisconsin, USA - P1105 metagenome | ecosystem: Host-associated > Mammals > Digestive system > Large intestine > Fecal | place: USA: Wisconsin...
CAGATATAAAATGAGATAAAACATAGGCAGCATTACTTTAATACTGTCCGCCCAGCTTTATCATAATAATCATTTTCAAGAATACCTGTAAGTGAATCGGTAACCTGCCGTGAATGGCTCATTGACTTCTATTCCTGCGACGATTATAATACCGTGGATAAGGAAGATAAGCACCTGGAATTGCTTAGAAAGCTTATATAACAACACCGCTCAGGAGTATCCTGAGCGGTTCATTTTTATCTGACTTTGCGATATTTCTGGTTTTTGCTGTTAGGCTTGTCAGGGATCGTTCTCTCGATTATTCCCTTATCCAATGCAGGAGCAAGATAGTTTTTGCGGAATGTAGGACGATGAGAGAGTCCGAGTCCGCTCATAATATCAGTCGCCGACATCTCCTTGTCACCGAGGACTTTGATCAACCGACTAATATTATCATCTTGGTCGGTATCTTGGTCGCTAACTTGGTCGGTCGAGCGACTAACATTCTTCATATCTTTCAATTTCCATTGTCAAATTCAAACCTTGTCAAATATACCGTTTTGAAGGATGTTCTCCAATGCTGAAACCGCCGTATTATATGAAACAGCTTCAAACAGCAAAGGGACTGTTATTGTATCGTAATCCTCTTTATAGGTTTTCTTATCAATGACCTCTCGGAGGATCTCGGTCACATTTTTACCGTTCTGAACTGAAAGGCACATCTTATGTGGTCTGCGCTCTTCAGCGACAGATAATGCAAGCTCTTTCAGCGTATCATCTACCGTTACAATCTCAGACAGCTTGTAAATATCGTAGATGTGCCTTGAATGCTCGGTAGTGGTATTCAGCAGATAGTAATCCGCCAGAGCATACATTTTGTCGATCATTGTACGTTCAGCGGTCTGAACATTAAGTGTAAAAGGCTCTAAATCATATTGCTTAATAAAATCACCATAACCGTTTTCGTGAAGATATTGATAGATCAGGCTGTCTGCTGACATTACCTTCGTTGGATAAGCTCTTTGATATATCGCAGTTTCGACGATAAGCTGTTCCTTCAGGTAAGCAGCTGATAGTGACGAGGGATAGTCGATAATATAACGGTTATAGTCACGTCGGCTTTTGACTGCATCAGGGTTGGTAAGCTCAAACTCTAAATCATTGATTATTTGGATTATATTTGCTTTGAGCTGCCTTCTTTTTCGTTCAGGCGGTTTTATTTCGGACTGTAAATTAAGGTCAATATCCTCGGAAAAACGCTTTATAATATGATAGCACTTTGACAATGACGTGCCACCTTTGAAAACAATATCCGGCATAACAGCGGCGATTCTTTTCAGAAAAAGCGTTACAAAATAGTCCTTCTCAACTATCTCTGCCTTGACTCCGAGATATTCAGAGGTTCGCAGGACAAGCTGCTCAAAGGTATCCTTTTTGTTATGCAACATAATAGATCACTCCGCTTTCTATGAGATTTCGCAAAGCCTTGTCAGGAAAAAACGGCGCATATTTTGTAACAAGTTCCTGAGAAATATTACATTTTCTGATCCAGTTTTTGATGACAGCTTTTCTTTCATCGTCAAAATATCCTGATGAGGTGCTGTTCATTATTTCAAGGAACTGCAAAACAAATATATTGTCATTATCTATTGTAACTCTTGCCTTTCGTAAAATAACTTCCTGATTTCCAATTTTAACTCTGCGGAGCTTAGAGTTTTCATTATTCGTTTGAATTTCGGGGATATTCGACATCTGCGTAGAAAGACCTGCCTGTTGCAATGCAGTGATTCCGGTGTAAAACCCGATTCGCTTTCCTTTTTCGGATAAATACTTTCGCTCAATGATCCTGTTTGGATTCAGAATACTGTTTCCAAACGGTGTTTTGATAGGGATATAGTAGATACCTCTTTCGTAGCGAATGATCTGGCCGCTGTCACAGAGCTTGGCAAGCTCTTTTTTGAGCCAGATATCAGAGTAATCCTTATAACGAATATCCGAAAGGAATATCGGTTCATTCTTACCAAACGTTTCAAGAAGATAATCATACAGCATATTCAGCACCTCCCATGTTGTACTGAATTTATTATACCATATTCGACTCTACAAGTCAACAGAAATATATTTTTGAAATTTAATCTAAGTGTTTCTTAGTATTGGCGGAAAAGCTCAAAGTTTGGAACGCAAATCGATCATAGTGATGGTACTGTTATTAAACGGCTGTCCGTGATCAGACATATTGATCTCTCTGTAAATAAAAAACATGCTATTATTTTATTGTAATAGAATTGATTTATGAAGTCTGATATGATGTAATATGTGAAAAACACGGAGGTAAGCCTATATGGAAGAATTAAATGAACTGGATTCAACCTGTGGAGTAAGCGATGAAGAGCTCACAAGACGCTTTATTGAAGCAGTCAGAATAGAGAACGAGATACGTCGTATCAAGGGACTCCCTATCTCCGGATATGATCATGATAAGAAAATGCCATATATTGAGTATCCTGATGGAAAAAGAATATACAACGGAGAACAGGTAGTTGCAGATACAGAGGAGGACTTAAATGGCTAAAGTAGTAAATATAAACGGAATGACAATCAAAGTAATAGATTCTCAAGAAAAAGATGCTTTCCTGACTCAGGATGATAAAGATATGGATATAAGGGCAACTGCCGCTGTAAGAGCAGCACTTAATAAGGCAAAAATTTGCGGAAAGCCAATTGCACGTTATGATACTGTCACTCATAGAGTGTACATTGAAAATGCGGACGGAACGATAAAGTACGTTGAATAATTCTGATTCTTCTCATCAGATATGACCAATTCGTTAGTATAAATATATAACAAATGCTATGCTGAAATAATGACAACAGCCGCGCAGTGAATCAGACTAATAATAGTCCGAAATCACTGTCACAGCTGGAGAATTATCATATGACGTGAAAGGCGCTGAATAATTAAGATTGAAATTGTTATCAATCTACAATAGTAATAGACTGCAGTTGATCTTCATATTCGAGATGAAGATCACAATAATCTAGATAGCTCTTTATTGCCTCTAAGAGTTGATTTTTAATATACGAGTACGCTTTTCTATTTTGACTTTGCCAGGCAAAGAACAACCTATATTTCATTTATTAATCCTCCGGTCTTCTTTTAAAATATTATAGCACATTCAAATTGAAAATGTAAAGAGGACAACCATGTTTTTTACTTATTCTTGAAAATCGGGGCGGTTACCGAGTGGACAACGCCACGACTGCCAACTGGTATATGGCCGTAAGGTGGAGGATTTGAATCCGTCTCCTGGCACGATTCGCACCTCTGGCTAAAATCTGTTTTTTTATATAAGTATTAATATATAATTTAATGCAATATGGAGTTGCAAAAAAACATGTTATTAATTATGTATTAAAATCCGCGTTAATCTATTGAAAAATTCGTCTGATTGTGATATAATAGAATGGTAAAAACTATATAAAGTGTTATTCATTGTTTTACGTATTGTACTATAAACAGAAAAGGGTGTAATCTATATTGGCATCATCTAAAACTAAAGAGCAGATAACCAAGAATATGAAAAGTGTAAGAACTAAGGATACTGCTCTTGAAAATAAACTATATCAAGCACTGCTACGTCAGGGTATACGAACGTTTATCCGGAATGATAAAAGTGTAATAGGAAAACCGGATTTTGTTTTCCATGCACGCAAAATCGCTGTGTTTTGCGACGGAGACTTTTGGCACGGCTATAATTGGGATACTGCCAAGGATGAAATTAAATCAAATAGAGAATTCTGGATTAACAAAATTGAAAATACAATGCGGCGAGATGACTATGTTACTCGCCAGCTCCAAGAAACGGGATGGACTGTACTTAGATTCTGGGGAAATGAGATCAAAAAGTCAGCTGATGACTGTGCAATAAAAATCGCACACGAATTACGAAAACTACCACGATTTCCTTATAAAACCGTCGACCTCTGTGCAGGAATAGGTGGAATAAGACGCGGTTTCGAAATAACTGGACACTTTAAAAACGTACTATCTGCTGAGATAGACAAACAAGCATGTAAAACATATACTCATTTATTTGGTGAAGAACCAAAGGAAGATCTTACTGATGAGAAATTTAAATGTGCTGTTGAATCCTTGTCATATGAAGTGCTACTTGCTGGATTTCCTTGTCAGACATTTAGTAGAGTAGGTTTACAAGAAGGCTTTGAAAATGCTGAAAAAGGGCAGATTTTTTTTCATATAGCTGAAATTATACAAAGGACAAGACCTGTAGCTATTTTTTTGGAAAATGTTGATCATCTATTGACACATGATAACGGCAATACTTTTAGAACGATTATTGATATTCTTGTTAAAAAGCTTGGATATCATGTAATTGGTGTTGATAATGATAAAGAAGGCAATCTGATTTATAAACCAAGTGATTTCATACGGAATTCAAAAGCCTTTGGTGTCCCACAAAACAGACCACGCACATATATAATAGGATTTGATACCGAACGTTTTTCGCCAGCTCAACTTGCTTCTATTCCATCAAATATCCCTAATGAAAGCGAAAACGAACTATATGCGGATTTAAATGAATTGCTTGATCAAGAAGTAGAACCTCGATATTATATGGCATCTGGTTATTTAAATACATTAATTAACCATAGAGAGCGCCAGGAAGCGAAGGGATATGGTTTCGGTTATAGGATTGTTAATGAAATTGGCATTGAACATCCTGTAGCAAATACTTTGCTTGCTACAGGCGGATCTGGAAAGGAAAGAAATTTAATATACGATCCGCGCGAAGGGATAGCAGGTCAAATAATTAAAGGAAAAAAGACTCCTTTGAACAACATGGGAATACGAATGATGACGCCAAATGAATGGGGAAAACTTCAGGGATTTGTAAATTATGCTTTTATAGATGAAGAAGGAAATGATCGTTTTTCATTTCCAGATGATATGCCAGATAATCAAAAATACAAGCAGCTTGGGAACTCAGTAACAATACCAGTTATTGAGGTAATGGCTCAATTTTTATACGATTGTATTCGTAAGATGAGAAAGTTTCGATAATGAAAGAGGTGACCGTTGCATGAGTAATTTGTTGTTGTCAACACTTCAAAAATGTGATATTTTATATGGAAATAATATCATTTCCAAAGAACTAATTCTTCAGAATTACTGGGATTTTCTTGCAAAGGTCACAGAGAATCAAAATAGAGTGTCATTCTCCTTTCGAACAGGATCAGTTTGCTTTGATGCAATTGCTGTTGTGTCTATGATGTTGAATGTGCTTTCGTTTAATACAGTATCCAACGATGATACTGTCGCTTCTCTTCAAATAAATGATTTAGTCATTTTTAAAGGACAGCGTTATCGTTGGAAAGGTATTGAAAGCAAAGATGGAACGGATATGATGGTTCTTGAACAAGACGGACGAGGAAAAAACGGTCCATCAACTTCTTGGGTACCTTACGACAGATACAAGCAGTCCATCAACCCATACTATGGTATTTCTACTATAACTGACGGACGAGGCATACGAGGAAAGGGTGCAAATAGAGAAGAGTTTATATCCGAGTTATTAAACGTTCCGTTATCAGATGTACCAAGTGTTATGGATGTTTCTTTTATTATTGTTTCGTCCAAACAAAGATTATTCGATTTATGTAAAAACATTAGAATAAGAATAGGAAGAATTACTATATCTATAGTTGACATTGTTCCTATGGCTTATTATACAGGAACAGGTACACAGATACCCATAGGCCGTAATCCTTCAAAAGCCGAACCCGTCATTAGAATAACTGAGCAATTATCAATTGCACGAGATATGATATTAGAGAGAGGTTCTTCAACTATAGGATTGTTAGTTATGGATAATACATTTTTAGTAGAAAACAGTTCCGAGCTGGATGATATTATTAGTCGTAGTAAGCCTCAATACATTCATATTTCAACTGTAATAAGAAGTGACGCTGAACGAAAAGTTCTCTCTCAGTATTCTGATTGTCCCATCTTTGCTTGTACATCACATAGTCTTTCTGGAATTAATTTTTCGGTAAAAGAAGAAAACACACTGACAAATGAATTATACAGACAACTAGATTTCATAAAAAGTCCACGCATCACAACTCCTCTTTTTAATAATATTTGGGATGAAACTAAATATCGTGAGCTTCAATCCAAACTCAAGATCATTCGCTCGCTAAAAATATCAGAAGAACTAAAAGAAAATTTTATTGCCTCAGCATATTCATTGATGAATCTATTTTCAACGGCTGTCTTTCCGCTGTCTTGGATAGACATATCAATTAACAGCAGTCAAATAAGTAGTATAATAAAAACGCCCGCACAGAGACTACAATATATGCGTGAATTATTAGTGGATACAGTTGAGTATAATTCTCTATTTTTAAGTGTTATCGAATCTTTGGATGAACAAAATGAATTTTATAGGAAACAAAATCCTAAGTTCAACTGGCTTCGAGAGTTTTTAGATGAACATAGTGATGAAAAAATATTAATTATAGTTCCTAAAGCATATTACATAAATATACTTACGAATATTTTTAGGTTGGACAATGAAAGTATTGTGTGTACCACAAATCGAAGGTTTAATTCGGATTGCATTTATGATTCAATAATAACCTTATGTTGGAATCAGAGTCGAACATTTGATCCGTTGCTGTGCTATTCAGCAAACCAGATTTATATTCCACTATATTCGTATGAGAGTATCATGTACTCATGTCGCAAGAGGTTTGTTGATAGGATAGAAATGCAGATTAGCGGTGAAGAGTTATCTTCTATAATTAAAAATAATATCAGTCCAATTGATGAGAAGGAAGTCGAAATCGAATCACAAGAAAAAATGCTTTCTGAATACTTTGAGTTGGAACACTATATTGATGACATTAATTCGATACAATTACAGCATTTTATTAAAAGCACATCTGTTCCAGGTGGAAGTGCCCTTGCAGAAGTATCATATATCGGTCAGTTTACGAGTGGTGAGCACATATTTTTTTCTAAACAATATATGGCAGTGGTATATTCTCCAGAGAATAATGCTATAAACGAAAAAGGCGTTAATGATTTGGTTGCAGGTGATATATTGGTGTTTACTCGCAGAGATGACTTTACTCGCAATATAGTAGATATTATCTTTGAGCGCCTTTTAAATAGCGAAAAACTGAGTCCAGTTATTGTTGAAGCAAAAGAAAAATGCCAATATTGGAAGAAAGCACTAAAAGAGTATAAGCTTATAAATGGAATTAAGCATCGGGAAATAGCTCGCCGTTTAAAAGAACTCGGAACAAATATAAAGGCATCAAGTGTTCGTCAATGGCTTGCAGAAGAGAGTCACATTATCGGACCTCAACAAGAAAAAACAATAGAAGCTATTGCCAAATTAACGATGGATAAGTATTTGTTAACCGAAACGCATTCAATATTTGAAGCATGTAGAACTGTTAGAAGTACAAGACGACATATATTGAATATGATTAGCGATGCGATTAATGATAAATTATCTGGAAATATACCACCAGCAGGTAGTGATTTGGAAATAGTATACCAGAACGTTGACAAGCTTGCCGAAACAATGGAATTGGAGTATTTGACACCAGTAGATAATGAATATACGCTCCAGATTGGCTTTGTAAATCGCCCAATCTCTGACGAGGAGGTTTCACAGTGAATAGAAATATGATTCAGCAGGAAATGATAAAAGTACGTGACGAGTACATTGAAACTATTAAACGAGAATTAATGGGACCGGGTTCTGAATTTCCAGTTCCAAGTATAGAAAGGGAGTTGATATCAAGCAGTCCTAATAGCAGATACACTATAGGTATACTATTTCCCAAAAATTCAATCACTATGCATGATAATAATGAACAGGAAATTCAAGCTGATGATGAAACAGATGATAATAATGTGGATGAATTGCCGGATATTCCTAGTGAATTAATTGAAGGTGAAACAATTAAATCTTCTTCGTCGATTACGGAAGACTGGGATGATAACTCTGATGATAACCTCGACGAAGAAGTTGGAATGGCTTCGCAGTTCAAGCCATCTTCGATGGGAATTACTTTTCTTGTTAAGGGCAATTGTGATTCGGTATATGCGGATGTTGAATTTGCTACTTATCGCAAAGCAACTGTTCCAGAGTGTATGATTCCATTTATACCTGAGAACCCAGACGAGTATACTGTTCCGGCTGAATTTATGAGTACTATTGCTTTTGATAAGGAGAAATCTGTTTTAAAGCTGATATCGCAGCTTACACCAAAGGATGTTAGGACCATATTTGAAAGGGATACTTTGTCCCCTAACGATAGTCAGATATATAAACCAATTGCTTATCGTTTGGCAGATTATCTTAGATCTGGTTATGTTAGAGTTCCTCATACAGTAAAAAACGTATTGTTAGATTTTTCAAAGCATGATTATATTAAACGTGAAGAAGCGGCTACTCTAGATGAAACAACCGCTAAACTGGTAGGAATCCGAAAGGAAATCGCAGCTGGTATATGGTCTGTAACAATAATGTTAATTAATGATTTTTCCCAGGAACATGAAACAGCTGAACATTGCATTTTTCAATCGAAAATAACAATTTCCTCTCAAAACAATTCATTTAGATTTGAAGATATTCATGCAGATAACAATACCGACTATTTTGATGAAGAAGAAAAGTCACTTGAGCTCTTATATAGAAAGAAGAAAATATATGGAACAGGTTTAGGCACCGCTGTCGACTGGAATATCGATATCAACGGTAACGGTGAAATATGGAGTGATTTCTTCCCAATTAAGGAAATCCCAGGAATGAAGTTTTCTTTGCCTCAAAATACAATTATTACAGATGAAGAGTTATCTATGAAGTATCTGTCAGACTTGGATTCTAGTGATAAAAGCATTAAAATAGATTCTCTTACAAAACTGATTGATTTATATAGAGAATGGGTCGATACGCTGTCTTCAACGGCAGAAACTCTTGATAAGAAGTATTTATCAGCAGCGGCTAAGAATATTTCCGAATGCAAAAATGCTTACAATCGAATGTATAAAGGCATTCAGGTTTTAGTTGAAAACGAGAGCGCATACAATGCTTTTCTCTTAGCTAACAGAGCTATGTTTATGCAACGTATCCACATCCAGAAGCAGGAATCAATTAAGGAAGATCATTATGAAAAAGATGAACGCATCTCGGATTTTCTGAATAATGTTGATTATTATAAAGAAAATGGATCAACGTGCAAATGGAGACCTTTCCAGATAGCTTTTTTACTAATGGATATTCCTTCAATCGTAGATTGTAACTCTACCGATAGAGATATAGTGGATTTGATTTGGTTCCCGACAGGTGGTGGTAAAACCGAAGCTTATTTAGGCTTAACTGCGTTTACTATATTCTATCGGAAACTCGAACATTTACCTGAAAGCAACGGAACCACCGTTATTATGCGCTACACTCTCCGCTTGCTTGCTGCACAGCAGTTCACAAGAGCAGCAACTCTAATATGCGCATGTGAGTACATACGACAAGATTCTGAACTCAAAAAAAGAAGAAGAAATAGATACCCGGCTTATCAATTAGGTACTTCGCCTATAACAATTGGCTTATGGATAGGTGGCTCCCATATTCCAAACAAAAATGATAAAGCGAGTGAACATTTGACGAAGTTATTAAATGCAAGTAACGCTTTTGATTTACGAAATGAAAAAGATAAGCATAACAAATTCCAGGTATTAAAATGTCCTTGGTGCGGAACAAAAATGACAAGGGACGTAGTTGCTGGTAAGATTGTTGGAAAATGGGGCTATAACATGAGGAGAGGAACACATTTCTATTTGTTCTGTCCGCATGAAAGCTGTGATTTTACAAAGGAACTGCCTATTCAAATTATCGATGATGAGTTGTACGATAATCCGCCAACACTTTTGTTTGGAACAGTGGATAAGTTTGCAATGCTACCTTGGGATAGTAGATGCGGTGCATTTTTTGGAACAAAGAGCAATAATAGAGCGCCTGAACTGATTATACAAGATGAATTGCATTTAATATCAGGCGCACTAGGTACTATGGTAGGCTTATACGAAACAGCTATTGATGCAATTTGTAGTCAAAAAGGCATTAAGCCAAAGATTATTGCATCTACTGCAACAATTAGACGTGCGAAGGAACAATGCTCTGTTTTATACAATCGTGATGTTGTTCAGTTCCCTGCGCCAGGACTAGATGCTGATGATTCATTCTTCGCCAGAGAAGATACTATTGATCATAGCAAAGGAGTATTTGGAAGAAAATATGTAGGTATAATGCCTTCCGGTAAAACTAAAGCTATGACTGAGATTAGAGCGGCATCTGTTATGTTACAAAAGATATATACAAAAACAATGCCGGATGAAGTAAAAGACAAATTCTGGACGCTTGCTACATATTTTAACAGCCTTCGTGATCTTGGAAAAGCACATACATTTGTTGAAGATGACATAAAAGATTTTATTGTTCGTATGGCAAATAGGATGTTTGAAAATAGACGCTTGATTATTAGTCCCGATGAATTAACAAGTCGTGTAACAACAACAGAATTAAATGAGACACTTGATAAGCTTGAGAAGACAGAATACACATCAAGTACAAATGCTAAAAAAAGAGCTTCCGATATTTTACTTGCTACGAATATGATTTCTGTAGGAATAGATGTAGCAAGATTAAATGTAATGTTAATGGTGGGACAACCAAAATTGACAAGCGAATATATTCAAGCTTCAAGTAGAGTAGGACGTTCTTATCCTGGAACTGTTTTTATTCAATATGATGCAACTAAAAGCAGAGATCGTTCTCATTATGAAAGATTTGTCGCTTACCATAATTCATTTTACAGATTTGTTGAGCCAACAGGCGCTACCCCGTTTTCGAAACCAGCAAGAGAACGTGCTCTACATGCTATCCTTATATCTATTTTACGTCAACAATCCGGACTAAGTGAAGATCAAAATGCTGAACTTTTCGATAAAACCTATTTTAAAGATAAAATAGAGAAAATAAAAGAGTTTATCACAAAAAGAGTTGATGATATCAACAAAAGAGTATCTCTTCAAGGTACAGAGGATATATCTGAGATTTCAGCGGAAATTGAAGATTTCTTTAACTATTGGGAACAACTCGCTGATGAATGTAAAAAAACAACAAATCCTAAGATTCCGCTTTATTTTGGAAGAAGATTCTTAGTTAATCCTCCGGGCGAATCTCAAAAGCGTCTCATGAGAGTATTCGGCTCACCTGGAAAAGATTTTGATGCGAAGGAAACATTAACTTCTATGCGTAATGTTGATACACCTGTTATCGGAAGTATCATAGTTTGGGAGGAATAGTTATGGACTTTAAAAAATATGAACTAAATAAGGTTACACATTCATTACGTGCTGTTCAAGCTGTTCTCCAATATGGCGTAGGAGCGATGGTAGACTTTTCAGATCAATCTCTTGTTACAGGTGCTCCTGAAACCTGGGAACGCTATGAAAAGAAGTTTGATGATCGCTTTGCAAGGGCATTAGGCGTTGATTATTTTGCTCTACCGACTAAGATTTCCTACGAACGATTTCCAGAATGGTATTTTTGCCCCAAATGTAGAAAATTTCAAACTATAAAGCAATGGATTTCTGAATATAAGGCGAAAACGCCGCAAAAGACTCAGCAATGGGACCCTTACATGACTTACCATATGCAATGTCCGACTTGTCATCAAGATTTGGTTGTTGCACGTATTGTGACTGTATGTGAAAACGGACATCTGAATGATTTCCCTTGGGTTAAATGGGTTCATATAATGTCCAACCGTCAGATTTGCTCAAAACCTGAGTTAAAGTTTAAAACAAGTGCTTCTGGAACAGAAGGACTTGAAGGTTTAACAATCGAATGCTCCTGTAATGCACGTGCGTCTTTAAAAGGAGCATTTAGTAACGATTGCTTTGAATCACTTGATGAGAAACTTCATTCCAATATGTTTTACTGTGAGGGAAACCATCCATATAAACACAAAAAATGTAAGTGCAATCTTCATCCTAGAACAGTTCAACGAGGTGCGTCATCAGTATATTTCCCCCTAGTATATAGCTCTTTAGTTATACCACCGTATGCTGACAGGCTATATCAAAAAATAGAGAAAAGTCAAGGTTTTGAGAAACTTGCTAATTTTATTGAAGTATTAGGAGATGATGATTCATCTGTAAATGCTGAAATTATAAAGGCAAAAGTTGAATCTTATGCTATTAAAATTGCCTCCGAGATTGGCGAGAATCAAGAACAGATAATAAAAGTTCTCAACAAGAAGTTCCTAGATAAAGATGAACATGTATTTCCTGTAACAAGTATGCAATATAGACTTGAAGAGTATCAAGCTCTAACAGGTCAGTCGACTCCAACTGGAAATGCTATGGGCGATTTTTCAAGAGAGGAAATGAACATCTCTGAATACAATATCCCGCATATCAAGTCAATAGCTCTTATAGATAAAATGCGTGTGGTCAACGCCTTAGTGGGCTTTTCAAGAATAACACCTATATCAAGCCAAGATGACAACGGATACGTAGATATTAAAAAAGCAGAAACTCGATGGTATCCTGCTTACGAGGTTAAAGGTGAGGGTATATTCATAGAATTTGACTCTAATGACATAGAACAATGGATTAATAATAATCCGGAAGTTAGAGAACGTGCTGAATTAATCAATCATAATTATGGCGAGTCGTTTATCGGTGCAAATCATAGTCGTACTATTACTCCTAAACTTATAATGCTTCACACACTTTCGCATTTACTTATAACACAGTTAAGTTTTGAATGCGGTTATAGTATAGCGTCACTATGTGAAAGATTATACTGTGCTGATAAATCTGAAGGAGCAGAAATGGCTGGTGTTTTTATCTATACTGCAAGTGGAGATTGTGAGGGAACTCTTGGAGGATTAGTAAGGCAAGGAAGAGCAGATACTTTTCCAGGGATTCTTAAAAAAGCGATAGCTAAAGCTCAGATATGCTCTAATGATCCGGTTTGTATAATGAGTCGAGGTCAAGGAAGAGATTCTCTAAACTTGGCTGCCTGCCATGCCTGCGGGCTTCTTCCTGAAACATGTTGTGAAGAACGTAATGGTTTCTTAGATAGAGCGATGATTGTAGGTACATACGAAAACAGAGCTATAGGATTTTGGAATGTTCTATTAACACAATCATAAAGGAGGTTCAATTATGACACAAGGTATTATTGGCGGGGCAACAGATTATTCATGCCAATCACCACAGCAGATTTTGGAGGATATTATTAATTGGATAGAATATACAAAAGAAATAGAGTTCAAAATGTCTGAGTGGCTTCAAAGTGTGCAAAACACCACAAGATGGGGGCTAGTGCCGTTCAACTTTAAAATGACTATTAATACTACAATAACATATTGTAATACGATAATAAATGATTTGAATATTGTAAAGAATTCAATTGAGAATAACTGTATAACTAAACGAGAAGTTAAATTATTATCTAAAATAGGTGATATGGCTAAAGAATATAACTACAATTATGGTTCGGATTATCACGAAGATGAAATACATTGGCATCAATATGGTGATACAGTTTTTTCAATAATTGAAAAAATGTACGCAGAAGGTCGCGATTTTTTTGTCACTTTACAAGATGCATCAAATGCTGAATCAAGAATGGAGGATTATATGCAGACAGGTAATGTTATGAACGTTAATATTGGTGGAGATGTTTCGAGTTCACAGATTCAAGTCGGGACAGTAAATTCATCGCAAAATATGGCAAAAGATATTACAGAATTCCCGTATGATGAAGTGCAAAATATTTTGTACGAACTCACTAAATATAAAGAGCAAATAAGTATTGAATTCAAAGAAAATGGTAAAAAATTTTGTGAAGCCTTAGATGAAGCAGTAGAAGAAACAAAGAAAAAAGGAAATCCAGATAAAATAAAAAAATTGTCTAATATTATGAAAGAAGCTGCTGCAAGAGTATCTACGGGATTAATTGTTGAAGGAGTTAAGTCGTTAATAACAAGACTACCTTTTTGATATAGGAGAGTTTTATGAAAGAAATAGTGTTAGAATTACAAGAAGAGGCTCTATCTTCTGACATAGACATTTTATCGTTGTTAAGAAAAGCGTATTTAATTTCAAAGAAATTAAGTCTTTCAGATTTTTCAGAGTGGCTTAATTATGAAATGAATGGTTATCCTACAACATGTGATGTGCCAGATTATAGAATAGCTTATGGTGAAATCAAGGCATGGAATCCTTATCACGGTTGGATTCCTGTTATATTTGATAAAACAACAGAATTTCATAAAAGAGAAATTCGCGATTCGATTGCCTCACTTAAAAGTGTACATGATAATTCTGAAGACCAGCACTGCCTATATGCTTATCCGCCTGAAGTAAATGCCTTCCTTTCAGAATATGCTCCTCTAACAACAAAATTTTCATTATTTGTCTCAAACAATATAATTTTTAATGTTTTTGAGCAAGTAAAGAATAAAATTTTAGATTGGGCGATTATTTTAGAAGAGAATGGAATTGAAGGTAATGATTTAAAATTTACAAAAGAGGAAAAGAATCGAGCTATTACAACCCCCATGATTGTGAACTATATTAATAATTTTTATTCTAGTGTAAGTGATTCGCAAATTCAACAAGATACAATCGACTCTAAACAATCACATAGTAAAATCTGAAATCTTTTTCAAAAAGATACTTTTATCTGATTTGTCAAGTTAAATGATAACTGAATTCTACACACCCCAAAGCTCTGCTTATCACGTTCAAGCAGAGTATCGGGGAACATATTGAGCCACTTGTGGCTGAAAGAAGTATTCCAAAAGTAAGCATCGAAGTTGGAAACAGGCAGGATAACATAGTCCGAATCATCAGGCTTGTTGGCGATACAGTAAGCGATAACAGTTTCCGCCACCTCATACGGCAGACCATCAGGCAGCAGTCCCTTTATATGCTCCTTTTCATCATCAGAGAAGGCAAAAGTCTTATCCGCCAGCGGTCCGAGCTCAAGAGCGTCTGCAAGCACATCATCAAACCGCAGTACCCATGCACCTTTGGTCTCGGGCGAATAAAGGGACACCTGATACTGCTTCACCTTATCTCTCCAAGCAGCATCAAATTTTGTTTTCAGCGGCTCAGCATTGGAGAGAGTAGTCTTGCTCACTTTTTCGCTGCTCTTGCTGATGAACTTTTCAACCTTGTGGACGTGCGTGTAAAACCAGCCTTTTCCCGTCTTATCCACCAATTCGGGAAACTCTTCATGCAAATCACTGAAATCAGTCCTGAACTGCCACTTCTCCTTCGGAGCGGCAGTTTTTTTGTCGGGTATACTGCACCAAGCACAGAGAGCTCGCCGAGCATGATCTACATCGGGAGCACCATTTCTGAACATATATCCCCGAGCGATAATAGTAAGCACACGGCTCAGACCTGTGAAGTCCTTCATCATCTCAAAGCTGAAACGTCCGAGGAAGGAAAGGTCACGCTTGCCGCTGCACTTGTAAACAGGCTTGCCCGTGTAAGCCTTGAATTCTTCAATTTCGTTCAGCATTATTTCTCCCTCCTGACGTGCTTTTCGATCCTATCCAACAGCAGATCGAAGAGCACTTTTCTTTTGCCCAGAGCAACTATGTACCTGACTGCTTCATCAGGCTTCATTACGGCTTCAATCAGCTTTCGGCACTCGCCAGCAACTGCATCACGGTAATACACATTAACATTTTTATTGAGGTAAGCCTCCATAAGCAGTATGAACTCAGGTGAATCACCGTCGCGGATAAGCCGTTTCCTGTCCGTCAGGTTGTTTTCATCGTCAATGTCAGCTATAAGGTCAATGAGAACACGGTATCCGCCGAAACGGAAGTCGCTGAAAAGCGGATAGTACCGTTCAAGCTCGGGTATCCATTCAGCTAACAGATCATCGCGCTGTTCCTTGGGCGTCAAGTGCCAACTCTTAGCCTGCAATTCCTGCCTGATAGCAGTTATCCTCTCTGGAGGTGTGCCCTGAAACAGGGTATACAGCATATCTGCGTCGTATTCACGATCCTGACCACGGCTGTACAGTATGCGCTTAATGTCGTTCCTGCGCTGCCTGTCCTTGACTGGCTGACCGCAGGCTCTGATGCGTGACAGACACCGTTCATAATCAGTAATAAGAGCAGACAGCTTTTTCAGTTTATCGCTGTTCAGCTTGTCCTTCCAGTTATCATCTTCTGCAAATGTGAAAAGTTCCTCGTCTGTGGCAGGCTTGTCAACGACAGTCTTCGTATTCTTTCCAAGCATATACGCAAGATACGGCAGACGCTCCACATTGGAATCCACCTTGTTCCAATCGGTATCAGCGAAGAACTTCTCAAACTGCTCCTCGAAGGTCGGCTCGTACCACGCGCGGCGTCCCTCACTCTTTTCAAGCAGACTCTTGTATTTCAGGAACTTGCTCTTGGCGACAGTTTTAGTACCGAGATACTCCGTCAGATCAGGCTTCACACCGCTCTTGGCAGAGTCTATTTCCAGACCGGTGAGGATAGCAAGTGTCTCAGTTTCCTCACGGCATTTGTCTCGAAGCTCGTCTGCGGAGTTCTCATTGTAAGCGATGATACTTCTGTTCAGAGCGGCGTTGGATATCTGTCCAACTCGGGAAGAAAATGTGCTCTTGACCGTTTCAAAACGCGCCTGCCAGTCGGTGGCATCACGGATAACAGGCTCAGCGCTTGGTATTTTCAACAGCGGAGTATTCGCCTTTGAATTGCGCTTGACACATCGGTTGACGATAGGGTCTGAGATAGTTTTTATCATATCACCGTCAAAGTCCGCACCGCCGAGCCGCTCCGCCGTCAGCGAATCCCAGTTCACCATAACAACACCGGTGAGGTGACTGAGATAATACTTTCTCATATTCTCAACTTCGGGATAGACTTGCAGCTGAACCTCTTCGTTTCGGGAGATGTGCGGATTACGCAGAAGCGTACATTCATTGCTGTGAGTATACACCATTGACGGAGCATAGAAAGCGTTCTTCTCAAAATCGCTCTGCACCGCACCATTGTAGAAGTTGCGCTGACTTGTGTTTCGCTTTGCCTTTTTGGGTATAAAATCTTTAAGAAAACCGAGAAGGTCCGCGGAGAGATATCTGTTGTCGCCTGCAACTATGAGTTTACCGAGCGCATATTGCTTCAGCACCGCCTGCGCCCGTGACTTCAATCTGTCAGCGTAAACAGGCTCGGCAATGAACTTCGGATTTTTCTCAAGTATCTTTTTGAGGTGATATTCTTTAGTACCACGTCTGTGTTTTTGGCTTGTGAAAAAGCTCAGGCGGTACTCCCTGTCGGTACAAAGCCTGTGGTATTCTCTCTCCGTTTCCTTGGTGAGCCAGTGACGGTTATCGTTCACAGGGAATGACAGCGGCAGGTCAAGCGGTCGGAACTCGTCCGCTGTCATTGAAAGCGTATTGAGAAACTGATAGTTCAGCTCTGTGAACTTCTGCGGACTGTCCTTGCTGACACCAGATATGTACAGAGCGTGTCTGTACTTGCGGAATGCGTCCCAATAATCATCCCAGCTCATATTGTTCTCGCGGAGCCAACCGTAGCCCTTGAACATACTCTTGGTTAGGATAATATCAACGTCCGCAACCTTGTGTTCAACTCCCCAGATGTCGGTGAGCGTTGCAACTCCTGCACTCTTGAAGAAGTCGTGAATATCTATCTGATGCAGCATACCTTTGATGTATGGCAGACGTATCTGAAACGATGTGTGCTCGCCGCCTAACTTTTTATTGATGACCTTGGCAAACTCCCTGGAGATAACTCCTTCGCCGTCATAACCGAGAATATCAACACTTTCCCTGCGCTCAACACGGTGATACTTGCGCACAGCATTGTCGCTGCCGTCGTCCTCAACAGTGATAACATCTGTGTCGTGAACGGTGTGTTTTTGATTTTCCACAACGATAACTCTGTGGGGCTTGTCAATGTCAATTCCGTCAACACGGATACCTCCCGAGAGCATAAGTCCGTTGTATGCATACAGCTTGCTGAGCTGACACTTGGTTATCTCCATGCCGAGGCGAATGCGCTCCGTGACCTTCCAGAAAATGTCTTCACGGATAAATGACAGCACAGCATTTCTGCTCATGCTTGCGGAGCGCTCAAACGCAACGTACTTGTGCATACCGTTGCCGAAGTCCACCTGTACTCCTCTGTTGGTAAACAATGACGCAGCCTTCTCCTGTAACTGCGCATAGTAAGGGATAGCTGCGTCGCGGTCAAACACCCGTGAGAAGTCTGCGTAGAAGATAACATCGGACAGGTCTGTCACAAGGTCAGCGCTGTCATATTTGAAATTGTTACCGTGCAGCACACACAATATCTGATAGAAAAGTGCATTGTCGTCCTGCTCGTGAGCGGAGTGTTTCAGACAGCTCCGCAGTGCGTTTTTATCTATAACGGTTTTGTAAAACAGTCCGTCAGGCTTGGAGTAGTTGAGCATTGCTCTGACAGACAGATCATATATCCTATAACGCATAGTCTCACCACCTGCTAAAAGTATATCATAAAACCTGCCAAAATGCAATAAGGATACTGCTCCCACATTTTCATTCCGAAACGCTCATTTTTACCCTAAAAACATTCAAAACTGTCATTATAACAGTTTTGAGTTGAAATGTCTGCAAAGCTCTATTCTATGGGCAGTGCAGCTGTTTTTATAATTTAGTGAGAAAAGGTCAGTTCTCGTTAAAACATTATTGTATTTCGGAATGTCACTCTCAGTAGCAAAAAACATATGCAAAAACAGGTCGATTTGCATAAAGGATACTGCTCCCACATTTTTATGAAGAAAGGATGATTTTTATTGACAAAAAGAATTGAAATCGAGTTCAAAAGCAGCGTCGAGATAATGAACACTCCGATGAAAAAGCGGCGCTTCATCGTTGATGAAATGATCTATCCCGGTCTCCATGTACTGTCAGGTGATCCGAAGATAGGCAAATCGTGGATGATGATGGATATGTGTCTTGCGATTGCCAAAGGTGAAAAGTTTCTTGGACGCAAAACAGAACAAGGTCATGTTGTGTACATGGCACTTGAAGATACGTCTGACAATTTGCAGACGCGAATGTATGAGCTGACAGATGAGCCGACGGATAACCTGCAATACGTTTTGCTCGTCAACACTCTCGGTAACGGTCTCGAAGATGACCTTCGCAAGTGCAAGGAAACATTCTCAGACCTGAAGCTGATAGTCATCGACACTCTGCAAAAGGTGCGCGATACAGTTGACATGAAGTACGGCAGTGATTACAAGGACGTTTCAACTCTTAAATCAATTGCAGACGAGTTAGGCATCGCAATTATTCTTGTTCATCACAACAGAAAGCAGCAGGACTCCAATCCGAACAACATGATACTTGGTACAAATGGTATCCCCGGTGCATCAGACGGTTGTCTTGTACTTCAGAGAAACGGAGACAGCAAGAATGCTGTGCTGAACATCAGCGGTCGCGGTGCTCCGTCACTCGACATAAATGTTATCAGGGACGGAGCAAAGTGGAAGCTGCTTGACAAGCCGCCCGAGGACAAGCCTGATAACTTCCCGTCAGTGATACATGATTTTATGTTGGAGCGAAAAGAGTTCCGCGGAAGTGCGTCTGAATTGTGTGAACTGTTATGCAAAAAGTTTCCGTCAGAGGAATTCAAAAACAACTGGATGTATCGCGAACTATTGCAGCACGATGAAGAAGTTCACTCGCTCGGTATCAGCTATGGCAAAACAAAAAGTAACGGCACTCGCAGTATCTGTGTCCGTTACGAAGCTGATAGGGACAGCAGTGGCAGTAAATTACTGTACCCTGAAAGTGGTGCCCCTGCCGTCCCTGAAAGCTCTGCAAACGCTGATATATCTTCGCAAACCGTTACTCCTTCAGCCAGTGATGTTAAAACAATTGCTGTCCCTGTTGGTGATAAACTTATTGAATGGGCGGCCAACAGGATAACAGAAAAGTTAGCGGAGCAAGGCATTGAAGTTGAGTCGTTTCAGCCGTGAGGCACAAAAATGCCCGTTTTTGCCGCCGATACCGAAATCGGACAGGTACACCACCTGCACACACAAACGCGGTTCTCGCGCAACGTGGAGCGAGTGTGGCGAATATATTCGCAGAGGATAGAAACCGTCGCTGGGGGGCGAAAAATCGTCTACTTAGACGGCAAGCATAGCAGCTGGCGTTCCGCCTGCCGCCTTGCTTGTCGGGCAGAAGCCCGAACCCACTTTAATTGGCATAAGAAAAAGGAGGTAGATAACATGAGAAAACGAAATACCACAATAGCGATACGTTGCACAGAAGAAGAGAGCAGACGTATCCACGAGCTCGCAGTGCGGCACGGCTTGAAGCTGAATGACTTCGTAATGCGGTGTGCTCTCGGCAAGAAAATCGTTGTCGCAAATGGCATTAACGAGATAGTTCGGCAGCAGAAAGCTATCGGACGTAACCTCAACCAGATAGCTACACTGGCTAACATGGACAGGCTGACCGCAGTCAACTTCCAGCCTCTCCTCGACGAACACAGGAAGGTCACGGAGCTGATAGGTCAGCTACTGAGGGAGGTGAAGTAGTGGCGACGATCACAGCGATAAGCACCAATGGCGGTGGCGGAGGCAAGAAGAGCCTCGACTACATCTGCCGTGATGACAAGACCGAGGGCAAGAAATATGTGACGGCTCTCAACTGTTCGCTGCCGACTGCCTACCAGGAGTTCAAAAACACAAGGGAGATGTACGGCAAGACTGACGGCGTGAAATACTATCACTTCGTCCAGTCACACCCGAGCGGCTACAAGATAGAGCCTGCACTTGCTCACAAGATAGCAGTTGAGTTTGCGGAGAGAGCTTTCCCAGGACACGAAGTTGTAGTGGCAACTCACACCGATGCAGACCACATACACTCGCACTTCATACTCAACGCAGTTAATGCTGAGACAGGTCTGAAGTACCACTCCAACAAGTTCACACTGCAAGACCTGCGGCAGCTCAGCGATGAAGTTTGTCAGAAGTACGGAGTGACAACGCTCAGCAAACCTGAGATTCACAAGCAGAGCAACGGTATAACTAACGGCGAGTATCGTGTTGCAATGCGAGGTGAGAGTTGGAAAATGGCTCTCTCCAATACCATTGACATGGTCATGAAAAGAGCAAAGTCCAAGAAACAATTCCGCTTCTACATGAAGCAAATGGGTTATGATGTTCGGTGGGAGGACAGCCGAAAGTACATCACATACACCTGCCCAAATGGCAGAAGATGCCGCGACAATAAACTTCACGAAGCAAAATACAGGAAGGAGAATATGGAATATGAATTCGAAATACGAAGAAGCGAAAGAAGCCTCCAAGCAGAATATGCAGGAGACACAGGACATACCAACTATGGTCTGCGTCCAGGAACACAACTGGCTGGCGCTGATCTCGCAGCTGAAACTTCTGACAGATACGATGTTCGATGTCAAGGCTCAGACAGACGAGACAATGACATATGCACAGATGAAACAGTACCTGCAAAATCAGCGGACGATATACAATCAGCTGCTGGAACAGGGGAAGGAGATTCAGGAGCAGACGTCACAAAACGTGACGGCAGAGGTGTCGAAGCTGGATCAGGCGGCGGAGGACCTCGTCTCACAGGCTGGGAAGCTGAACGAGCGGACCTTATCGCAGCTGAAATGCTCCGAAGAGCAGAGCAGAAGTCACGGCTTCAGACTGCTCCGACTGGTGGTGCTGATAGAAATGCTGCACCTGATATCGTCGGTGGCATTGCTGCTCTGGCTTCGATGATTGAGGATGAGCCTGAGCCTACTGACGATACCGAATACGCTCGTGAGCTCGTTGATCGAAAGGCGTTCGCCGAGGAACGAGAGCGCAAGGAAGCTCACGGAATACACATGGGTTGACTATGACTCAGGGATAAAACGTCCGTGAGTTATTATTCGTAGCTGGGCTACCGTAACGGTACTTGAAGTCCAGAAATGGAAATTCGGTATGGTGGGATGAAATATACCGTCATGACGATGGGGTGGTGAACCGCCACCTCATAAACCTGAGTAGGCAAAATGCAGGCTCAGCAAAGGGATGTCCAAAACGGACAGACATGATGTAAGAAAACACGACAGCTGCTAACGGTGAACGATTCGTTCACCGTCCTGCACTCGCCCTGATTCGGGGCGGGTGTGAACGAAACGTTCATCCCTTTGCAGGTGCAGAACGGTTTGTTCAGTACCGACAGGCGTTGCTAAAACGGCAGCACCTGCATATCATCCATAACGGAAAGTATGAGCTGACAGAACATTTCGTTCGGTCAGACTATGGAGTAACGAAACGTGACTCCAGCTCATCCCCCAAAAGGGTGTCATGAAACGTGACACCCTTTGCGGCAAGGGTATCGTGAAGCACTATATCCTTATGTTGCTTCTGCTCCATTTCAACAGGCAGTTTTCATCAGGTCTGGTGAATGGATTCCGACAGCGAGCTGTGGTATGATTGTTGGTCAGGAGGTGATCGAGGCGATGAAGTTGCAAGATTTATACTATGGAAACGTCATACCGTGTCAGCACGATGTCAGGAAGGACTCCGACTACGCAAAACAAAGTCTTGAGCTCCTCAAGATGTGCGACACACTGGAGAAAAGGCTATCGACTGACGACAAGAAACTGCTTAATGACATAACGGATATGCAGGGAATGCTGTCCGAGACAATGGTAGCGGAGAGCTACATACAAGGCTTCCGTGACTGTGCCGAGCTTATCATAGATGTGATGTTCGGCAGGAGCGAGAGCCTGAAATAACACAACAAATGGAAAGGGTACGACAAAACACCGTACCCATTTTCGTATCAAAGAGAGCGGCAAACCACCGCTCTCTTAATAATTCATAAAGGAGAAAGTTAAAATGAACAATGCAGATCATACGAGAAACGCAAGCGAAAGAATAACAGGAGGAACGAATGAGATATACAGAAATGTTCAGAAACGAACCGGACGTGCTGACTGTCCCAGAGGCAGCAAAGCTACTCCGCATTGGAAAGAATCAGGCTTACGAGCTCGTGAAAAATGGAAGTCTCGGAGCGATAAGGCTGGGCAAGAAGATAATTATTCCGGAGCCCGCTCTTGTTGACTTCTGCCGAAATGAGAGAAACTATTTAGTGCTTCTGCCGAAATGAGGTGAAAGGTATGGATTTTTCGAGAGAAGTGTGGTATTGTTGTCGTGACGAAAGTCACGATAAGGAACGATTTGGGAATTGAAAGGAGGATGCCAATGAAAATAACCACAGGACATTTAGCTGAGAAAAGCGGCAAATGGTATGCCGTTATAAACTTATACGATGCCGACGGTAAGCGTCACGAAAAGTGGCGCTCCCTCGGACTGGACGCAAAGAAAGGCACCAAGACTGAAGCCAACCACCGTCTGAACGAGGTGCTGGAGCAGTACAATCTTGGTGACCAGTACCTGCACGAAGGTATGTCGAGGGCTGACAAGGAACGCAACCGCATAGCTGATATGCGAGTTGAGGACTACCTTGCGGAGTGGCTGGAGTCCTACAAGGGCAACATCACGAAGTCCACATACACAAGCTACAAGCGGTACATGGACGTACACATGATACCATTTTTCAAGAAAATGAAGATAAAGGTAAAGGAGATAACCGGCGACGAGATAAACGAGTACTACGCTTATCTCAGAGCCAAAGGTCTGAAGGGAACGAGCTGTCAGCGGCACCATTCGCTCCTGCACCTTGCATTCAAGTCTGCTATGAAAAGACGTATCATTCCGACAAATCCCGTAGATCAGGCTGACCGCCCGAAGTCGGTGCAGTTCATCGGGAACTACTATAATGCTGAAGAAATAAAGCAGCTCATCGACTGCACAAAGGACGATCCGCTGCACATCGTCATCATTATAGCTGCCTACTACGGACTTCGCCGCAGCGAGGTCATCGGGCTGAAATGGTCGGCGGTGGACTTCGTAGGCAATACCATAAGCATCAAGCACAAGGTGTTGCAGGACGAGGACGGAGTTGCAGGCTACGATGTAATGAAAACGAAATCGTCGTACAGAACGCTTCCGCTGATACCCGTAGTCGAGCAGGCACTCATAGCCGAGCGTGAGCATCAGGCAGAAATGAAGAAGTCTTTCGGCAGAGGATACTGCAAGAAGTACGAGGACTACATCTGCGTAGACGCTGTGGGAGAGCTGATACGTCCGAATTATGTGTCGGACCACTTCCCGATAGTGCTTCGCAAGAACGGTCTGCGGAAGATACGATTCCATGACCTGCGGCACAGCTGTGCAAGCTTACTTCTCGCCAACGGAGTGCAGATGAAGCTGATTCAGGAGTGGCTCGGTCACAGCGACATAGGTACAACAAGCAACGTGTACAGCCATGTGGACAGCGAAAGCAAGAAGCTGAGTGCGGAGGCGATAGCTAAAGCGCTCTCAACTGAATCAACAGTCGAATAACATAAACTGAAAGGCAATTGCAGTTTTCTCGCAAAAAACAAGTCGGTCATTATGCAAGCAACTTCGTTATAACAAAAAAGTTCCGCCTCTCGAAAAGGCGGAACTACGCGGAATACTCCGCATTTGGCTTGGCGCAGTGGGTGGGATTCGAACCCACGTCCCTCAAGGGGCATCATGATTTCGAGTC